>JACCDI011019893.1_pt1 | contig 12762 bp, 10 predicted proteins | sample 7442791 | NCBI WGS metagenome assembly JACCDI01 (sample SAMN15323434, study PRJNA562643) | freshwater metagenome | isolation source: river surface water | place: USA:Blue River Watershed | collected 2017-08-15
GTTGTAGGGTGTCACCTTGTGCATCAAATGTTTGTAAATACACTTCCGATCTGCGCGCATCGAGCAGCGCAAAAACTTCAGCATCAGTAGTTAAACCAGTTTCTTTGGCAATTTGAAATAGAATCTGGTGGGTAGGGATAGCGATGAGCGGAATTTGCAAAGCGAAGCACAGACCTTTAGCTGTAGAGAGTCCGATGCGCAAACCGGTGTAAGAACCAGGTCCTGAGCTGTAGCTGATTGCAGAGAGGTCTTGGAGCTGAAAATCGGTATTGTTCAGTACCTCGGTGATCATGAGGGTGAGTTGTTCGCCGTGAATGTAGCCGTCGCCAGTTTTATCGAGGTAGGAGAGGAGTGTGCCGTTTTGAGAGAGGGCCACACTGCATATTTTTGTGCTCGTCTCGAGGTGGAGGATCAGAGCGCTCATTCTTGACATTCGAACTTGAACCCGACGCCGTGCACGTTATTGATCTGAATGCTGGTGTCTTCCTTGAGGTATTTGCGCAACTTGGTAATGAAAACATCTAGGCTGCGCCCAACAAAGTAGTCGTCTTGGCCCCAAACCGAATTGAGGATGACGTCTCTTGGGATGAGTTGGTTTTTGAATTTATAAAGCGTGCGCAAAATCATAGCCTCCTTCTTGGTAAGGGTAAGCAACTGACTTGGCGATTGCAACGTAAAATTTTCGGTATCGAAGGTGTAGAGCCCAATTTTTACAACTTTTACCTCAGGAGAGTCGGGTTGTAATTTGACTCTTTTGAGCAGTGCCTTGACGCGTAATTGCAATTCTTCTGCGCTAAAAGGCTTGGTGAGGTAGTCGTCGGCACCGGCATTGAAACCTTCAATTTTGTCTTCGGTGCGGCTGCGTGCAGACAAAAATAAGATAGGGATTTCGGCGTTTTGCTTGCGGATGTCTCGGGCAAGCGTAAAACCATCTTTGACCGGAAGCATGACATCAAAAATACAGAGGTGATAAGGTTCTTCTTGGTAGCGACGCAGGGCTTCTGCGCCATTTTCACAAAGGGTAACGGCATAGCCATCGGCTCTGAGCTGATCTGAAACAACGATACCAAGGCTGATATCGTCTTCTACCATGAGGATTTTGATTTTCATGAGTGTCTATAAAAGCCAAGAGCCTTGGTAAACCAAAGCTCCTGACTATTAACCTAAACCTACTACTAGTGCTACAAAGTTAAGCGCTTTTTTAATATTGGGTTACGTCTGTTTGTTAATTTTTTCATAAAATTTTTTTGCAGTCACTTTTTGCCAATTTTAGAATCCCTAACTTTACTCAATGAATCCTGTACACATACTCATTGTAGACGACGAAGAAGATATCCGCGTTTTGCTTCAATACAATCTGCAAAAAGAAGGTTATCGCGTAGATGCTGTTGCAGATGGAATGGCATGTATGGAATTTATACAAAAACAGAAACCCAACCTGATTTTACTAGACGTCATGATGCCCGTGTTGGACGGTATTGAAGTTTGCGAGCGCATCAAAGCCGACGCCCAATACCAAGATATCCTGATCTGCTTTCTCACCGCCAGAAACGAGGATTACAGTCAAATTGCAGGACTTGATGCTGGCGCAGACGACTACATTGCCAAACCGATCAAAACCAAAGTGTTGCTGTCTCGCATTCACGCCATGCTGCGCCGCAGTCAACACAACAAACCCGTTGTAGAGCCCAAACCAAGTTTTCGCATCAACCGCGAAAAGTACATTTTAGAAAAAGATGGACAAGAGTTGCAGCTCCCCCGCAAAGAGTTTGAATTGCTTGCTCTATTAGTTTCTCGTCCCAACTTTGTGTTCAAGCGAGAGCAAATCTTAGAAAAAGTTTGGGGTACCGAGATCATCGTTGGCGACCGCACCATCGATGTGCACATCCGTAAAATTCGCGAAAAAATTGGCGAGCACTATATTTCTACCATCAAAGGTATAGGCTATAAGTTCAACGAATAATTTTGGCCCGAAACTTGCTAAACGGCCTGCAGTAAATCATCAACTATGAAAAAATCTATACTTCTCTTTGTAGGCTGCTGCCTGCTCGTTAACCAACATTTTGCACAGGCACCGAGTGCTGCTTTTGCTCCAATTCAAGAACACCTCGAACGTTGGGACGACGTCCGTGGGGCTTGGTTAGCCTTAGCTATTCAAGCGCTAGCAACCAAACAAGCCGTACCTGACCGCACTTTCCCCGAAGATTTTACGCCATATGAAATGCTGAGCATGATGCCGGCCAAAGAGCGTCAAGACCTCCGCCAATTGGTCTTAGAAAACCAACGTGTGGCTGGCGCAGGCAATAGCCAAACGACAGATTACGGCGTTTTTGCTGCTTTGCTCGAACATAGTTTTTGTAGCCGCACCTATGGCCGCTCCTACGGCGATCCGCATTTGAAATCTTACGACAGAGCTACTTATTCTTTTCAAACCGTCGGAGAATTCGTTTTGTCGAAAAACAACAATGGTTTATTTGAAGTACAAACGCGTCAGCGTGCGCAAGACGACAATTTTTCCTTGAATGCCGCCGTGGCCATGAATATCGCCGGTGACCGCCTTTGCTTTTACGCTGCTGAGAAACCCGACGACATCCAACAAACGCCACTGCGCCTAAATGGCCAACCAATTCAGTTGCAAGGCAGAAGCTATTACCTTCCGCATGGTGGCGTCATTCGCCTAGATGGCCGCAACTACACCATCGCATGGCCTACTGGCGAAACCACCGTTATTGACGTCAGATCTGCTGGCTCACGCGGCTTTGTCAATGTTACAGTTGGTATCTTTGATTGCGATCGCAACCAATACGAAGGGTTGCTAGGCAACAACAATGGCTTTGCAGACGACGATTTCAATAGTCGCACCAATATGCCGCGTCCTAATAATATGGCCGCTCTCTCTATTGCCTCTGCTTACGCTTTTGATTCGAGAGAGGCTTCTCAGCTCAACAACTTGGCTGAACAAGAATTCCAAGCGTATCTAGCCAAAAACTTCGCAGAAGACTGGCGCGTCACAGACAACACTACCCTTTTTGACTACCGTCCTGGTACCACAACAGCATCTTTTATCGACAGAAGCTTTCCGAGAGTTTATATGAATATCTCTCAAATGAACGCCCAAAGCCGAGAGCAAGCCCGCCAGCGCTGTGCGCAAATGGGAGTACCTGCAGATGAAATGGGTGGTTGTATTTTTGACCAAGGCTACCTCAATATTGCACCAAATGTACCACCCACACCAAATATCCCAAATCCTACAGGTACGGTTCTCAATAAAGTAGAGCGTCCGGCACTCAACAACAACGCGCACACCTTTGCCGAAGGTAAGCACCCAGCCAACCGTCCACAAACGATAGACAAACCTGATGCCAACGTCGAGAAACCCAACTCACAAGATAAAGACAACTCGATTTCAAAGCCTTCCGAACCTAGAGAACCTGTTTCACCAAGACCAACGCAATCAGTCAGTCCTAAACCAACTTCACCGGCAGTATCCAAACCAAGTGCTCCGGCAGCTCCAAGGCCAAGCGCTCCCGTGACTCCAAAACCAAGTGCTCCGATAGCTCCAAGACCAGCGGCACCCACACCAAAACCAAGTATGCCAGCAGTGAAATCTGGCAAAGGATAAACCTGAAAACTTACAGTTGAAAACAAAAAAGGGCCCGCACAGCGGGCCCTTTTCTTTGGAGAGCGTTTCTAGTTCTTGAACGCTTATTGATGCATTTTGATGAACGGTAGCATTTGTCCGTTGAGTTGAACGAAGTAGCTGCCGTTGGCTAGGTTGCGCACATCTATCTGTGTTTTGAAAGTGCCAACTTGGAGTTGTTGCCCGGCTTGATTGAAAATGGCATAGTTGCTGTTCTCAAGACCTTTAACCGTAAGCACATCTTGAACCGGGTTTGGCGAAAGCGCAAGTGAAACAGGTTGGTTTGCAGCTATACCAGCCGTTGTTACATCAAATTGTGTGATGATGTTGTAGTAAATTGGGGTAGATTTGATTGGGCAATAAACTTGAAGAACCAAGTTGAAGGTACCGACACTAACTGGTGCGTAAAATGCGCAATTGATGTAGGTGAAAGCCCCTGTTGTATCGGCAAGGTACCAAACAGTGTAAAGGCTATCTTGGTTGGCAGGGTTGTTGCCAAAAGTTGCAGATACCATATAAGCTGTGTCTAAGATAGACAAGTCGATATCACAATTATAGATCCAGTTAGATTGGAGCGTACCCGTGATGTTGCCACCAGTTGCAAGGGATCCAATTACATTGATGCTATCGATATTACCGCCGCCATTGTAACCAACAAATTGAGAAGTAGTAAATGAACAACCATTGATGTCTGTTACAACAGCATCGTATGTGCCTTCACACAAATTGTTGATGCTATATGTTGTTGAACCTTGGCTCCAAGTCACGTAAAAAGGCGCGCATGTCGCACAAGAGATATCTACAGCGCCATCGCAAGCACCTGGTGCACTGCAATCTGTAACGGTTACTGTAGGTGTAAATCCTAAGCAAGGATTGGTGGTCGTGCTGTCATATAAAACATTAGCTGTGCCGTTCCAGTTACAGCCATTGGCGTCAGTAACGCTTAAAGAATAAGTACCGACACAAAGGTTTGTAGCGGTTTGGGTGGTCATGCTGCCACCGAAATTCCAGGCGTAGGTGTATGGAGCAGAACCGCCATAGACACTTGCAGATATCGAACCATCACAAGCGCTTTGTGTGCTGGTTGGCGTGACGGTCAGGTTGACGCCAAAGTTTGCACAAGGATTGGGTGAGCTGCTGCCAATAGTGAAAGGGGAGGTGAGTACCATGCCGCCACCCATGGCATTGACAGAATAAGATCCGGGGCAAAGGTTGCTGATCATGTTGCCACCATTTTGGATGAGTGTGCCGTTCATATACCAACTAATGGCAGTGAAATTCATGGTGTTTGATGAGTCTATCATTGCGTAGCCGTCGCAAGCTGTAGGGCTGCTGCAGTCTACGGTAATGACATTCACAACAAATTGTGCGCGCGCAGATTGGATGCTTATAAAGCTTAGCGTGAGCAAGAGTAGGGGTAATAGTTGTTTCATGATGAAAATTTAAATTTTGTTAAAGACGTAAATTTCGTTAAAAAGTTGCTTTGCACTGCCAAAAGGGATTGCGTATTTTTGAACTATGAAAAAAGTTATCTTACATAGCATCATTGGTTTGCTATTTTTTGGATCTGTTTTTGCGCAAAAAACGGAGCAGCAACCAAAAATCATGGTGGGTATTGTCATAGACCAAATGTGCTACGACTACCTCTATCGCTATCAGCACCTCTATACCACTGGTGGTTTCAATCGCCTACTGACAAAAGGAACCAACTGCCGCAACACACAATACAATTACGTCCCGACCTACACGGCACCCGGGCATGCTTCTATCTACACGGGCACCACACCCTCTAATCACGGTATTGTGGGCAACGATTGGTACCTCCGCGACAAGCAAAAAACCGTCACGAGCGTTTCTGATGAGCGCTACCAAACGGTGGGTAGCGCAACCGGCGGCCAAGCTGCTCCCATGAATTTACTGACCTATACCATTACAGATCAGCTCAAGTTGGCCTCACCACAATCTAAGGTCATTTCTATTTCGATCAAAGACCGCAGTGCCATTTTGCCGGGTGGCCATTTGTCTGACGGCAGCTATTGGTTTGATTACCAATCTGGAGATTTTGTCACCAGTACTTTTTACAAACAAGCTTTGCCAAGTTGGGTGGAGCGTTTCAATAACAAGTTCGATCCTGCAAAGGATTTGCGCAGCTGGCGTTTGCTCTTGCCAGAAAGTACTTACCTGATGGCCGATGAAAGCCCTTACGAAGTGGTGCTCACCGGCAAAACAAGCGCTACCTTTCCTTATGACTTTCCCGCCATGATCGCCGCTGGTGCATCGGCTACTACTTTGTTTACGATTTCGCCACAGGCCAACGAAGTGCTCACCGATTTTGCGCTTTCAGCCCTCGAACAAGAAAATTTAGGTCAAGATCAGTTTACCGATTTCCTTTGTATTTCTTATTCTACTCCTGATATCGCTGGCCACGCTTTTGGGCCTTATTCGCGAGAACTCGAGGACATGTACGCCCGCCTCGACCGCGAATTACAGCGCTTATTTGCAAGCTTAGAGACGCGTTATGGTAAAGATGGTTTTGTCTTGTTCTTGACGGCTGATCACGCAGTTGTGCCTGTGCCAGAAATGTTGGTCAAGATGAAAATGCCGGGTGGATACTTTTTCATGCACGACCGCCTGCAAGTGCTCCGAGACGATTTCATCATGAAATACAACGCAGACTTACTCGAACACGAAACCAATCAGAATATTTACCTGAATCTGGCAAAAATAGACTCGCTGCACCTCGATATCGATGAGGTAGCTGCTTTTGCTGCGGCCGAGTTGCGCAAATGGCCTGAAGTCAAGACGGTTCTAACGCGCGAACAATTGCGCTCGGGCTCGGCAAGCACCGATTATTGGGGCGAACTTTTGCGCAATGGTTACGACCCGAGTCGCAGCGGTGAAGTCATTTTCTTATTGCAGCCTGGTTATTTAGCCAAAGACCACGACGAACCCAAAGCGCATCAAGGCACCTCTCATGGTTCGGCCTTTAATTACGATACCCATGTTCCGCTATTGTGGTACGGCAAAGGCATTCCTGCTGGTTTGGCACTTTACGAACCCATTCAGATCATTGATATTTCTGCCACTTTGGTGCATATGCTCAATTTACAACGTCCGGGCTCGATGACCGGCAAACCCATTTTACCGCTCTTGCAACCTAAGAAATGACCAACGAAAGCCAATTTTTTAAAGACCATCTAGGGCAAACCAGCCCCTTTCCTTTTATGATTGAGGTAGAAAGCGCTACTGGTGCCTACATCTACGATAAAAACGGGAAAGCTTATCTGGATATGATTGCCGGTGTGGCAGTCAACAACATCGGACACCGACATCCAAAGGTGGTGGCAGCCCTGAGCGCGCAACTCGAAAAGCATTTGCACGTGATGGTTTATGGTGAATTCATTCAAGATGCACAACAAAATTTAGTGCGTCAATTGTTGAGTGTGTTGCCTGCATCTTTAGATGGTGTTTATGTCGTGAATTCAGGAACAGAAGCTATAGAGGCTGCGCTCAAGCTGGCCAAGCGCGCCACCGGAAGAACGGAACTTGTGGCGTTTAAGGGCAGTTACCACGGCAGTACCCATGGCGCTATGAGCGTTTCGGCCAACGAGGTCAAGAAAATTGCTTTTCGTCCTTTGCTGCCAGACGTCCGGTTTTTGCCACACAACGACTGCGCTGCACTAGAACAAATTACCACCCGAACAGCCGGAGTCATTATGGAGACCATTCAGGGCGATGCCGGTGTGCGGCGGCCTTCGGCCGCCTTTATGCAAGCGCTGCGCGCGCGTTGCACCGAAGTAGGCGCCTTGCTGATCCTCGACGAAATTCAATGCGGCATGGGCCGCGCCGGCAGTATGTTTGCTTTTGAACAATTTGACATCGTACCTGATCTACTTACTTTAGGCAAGGCGCTTGGGGGCGGCATGCCAATTGGTGCACTTGTGGCTGCGCAGCAGCATTTGCAACTTTTTACGCATGCGCCAATGCTAGGGCACATCACCACCTTTGGGGGGCACCCAATGGTGTGTGCAGCGGCGGCGGCAACCATTGAGGTCCTGAAAAGCGAAATCAACTGGTCCGAACTTGAACAACGTGCAGCTGCTTTTGCGGCTCAAATTGCCGCGCATCCGGCTGTGCGTGCACACCGCAGGTCAGGCGCCATGTTCGCTTTCGATTTAGCGTCGGCAGACGAAGTAGAAAAAGTAGTGCAGTATTGCTTAGAGCAGGGCTTGCTGACATTTTGGTTTTTGTCTCATCCTTACAGCTTTCGACTTTCACCGCCGCTCAATTTGGCGCAAGCAGATTGGGACAAAGCCGCTCAAATCATCATTTCTGCATTAGACCACTTATAAGTCGCTTATTCTTGAGCAATCACTTATCTTTGTACGCTAATTGAAATTATGAAGGTTACTGATCACTTGGCTGCTGCCAAAGACACGCTATTTTCGTTTGAAATCCTACCTCCGCTCAAAGGTAGAAGCATTGCTTCTATATATGCAGGTATAGATCCGCTCATGGAATTCAAGCCAAAATTCATCAATGTAACCTACCACCGCGAAGAATTTATCTACATCGAACGCGAACACGGCTTGCTCGAGAAAAAAGCAGTCCGCAAACGCCCAGGTACTGTAGGTATTTGTGCGGCCATCATGCACAAATACGATGTCGATGCAATTCCGCACCTAATCTGCGGGGGCTTCAGCAAAGAAGAAACCGAAAACGCACTCATCGACCTCCATTTTTTAGGCATAGACAACGTTTTGGCTTTGCGCGGCGATGCCGTCAAGTCTGAAGCTAATTTCAGAGCGCACCCCGAAGGACACGCCTATGCGGTAGAGCTCATCAATCAGGTCCAGGGCATGAACAACGGTAATTATTTTACAGAAGGCGAGGGCCAAGATCCGACGCATTTTTGTATTGGTGCTGCCGCTTACCCCGAAAAACACTTTGAGGCCATGAACCTCGAGACCGACCTCCATTACCTCAAAGCCAAAGTAGCTGCAGGTGCAAGTTATCTTGTCACGCAAATGTTTTTTGACAATCAAAAATACTTTGACTTCGTGGCGGCGTGCAGGGCAGCAGGCATTACCGTTCCGATCATTCCCGGACTCAAGCCCATCAAATCACTGGCCCATATTAGTTTCTTACCCAAGTTTTTTCATATCGACTACCCAACAGAACTTTCCAAAGAACTGCTCAAATGCAAGAGCAATGCGCAAGTGGAGCAGCTCGGTATCGAATGGGGAATTGCCCAATCCAAAGCACTCAAGGCGGCTGGTGTACCGTGTATTCATTATTACACGATGTCAAATTCTACGTCTGTTCGGCAAATTGCCACAGAAGTTTTTTAATTTAGCGCATGAAGTTTTTAATATTGATCAGTCTTGCTTTGTGTACGCAGTTGTTGCGCGCTCAAAACATCAAACTTACCAACGCGGTAGTCATCACTCAATTTGACAAAGAAGAAGACCGCTATGCCATGCAAGCGCTCATGACCGATATGCTAAAGGGCTATCAAATCAAGGCCTTGCCCCTCATGAATGTGCTCAAGCAAGGAGAAGATTTGCAGCATTTGCTCAACGATTCCATTCAAAAACTATTGTTGCAAAAAGGTTTTGACACTTATTTAGTGGTCAATGTGCGTGGCTATGACCGTACTTTTAAGCCCAGCGAAGACACCCAAACCTTGGCAGAACTACTTGAAACCACCAGTATTTATCATATCTACCGCGATGAAGCGACGTCGGTTTCTTTCGAGTTTTCGATTTATAAGGAAGGCAAACTGATTTCAAGACAAGTGTTGCGTTGTGGCAATGTCTCTGACCGAGATTCCGTACTCAAAAGATTGCGCAAGCGCCTTCCTAAAAAAGTACTTCCTTCCTGGATTGCTTAGCGTTCAATTTTATCCTTACCGCTCTAGTTTTCCATGCGGTACTGTTTCTCCATTTCGCGGTCTTCTGGTGTGCTATAAACGCCAGATTTGGTAGGCGCCTCAATTAATTTGATCACCTTGAATTGCGCTTGAATGGGCCAGTACGTTGAGCTGAACCAATGCACATTAGCATTGAATCCTTGCCAAGGAGCCAGCGTTACAATTGGAATAGAAGCCCCAGGAATCAGGATCCAGGCTTTGTTCAAACGGATGCCGATCCCAATTTGATAATTGAATTGGAGCAGGCCAGCAGCCAAATTGGGCTGAAACAATTGAGGTGCTTGGTAGGCCGTAAATTGATCTTGATAACCAAGTGTATCTTGACGGATATGAAAATCGTAGTTCAGACCCAAACTTTGGTCTAAAAAGTGCTTGCGCACTTTAACCACCACTTTTTTTCCGAAGTAAATGAGCGAGTGGGCGCGGATGCTTCCGTATAAATAACCCGTTCGCATTTGTCCTTCACCTGTGCTGGTGCTGTAGATTTCGCCGAGTGCATTTTGGTTTTCGAGCAGGGTGGTCTCGAGGCCATTGATTTGGCGGTAACCAATGCCCCAATCAAAGTAATCCATGATACGGCTCTTTCCTAACGCTTTGATAGGCGTTCCTTTCCATTTTGGAAAATGTGCCAAACCAAATTCGGCATAAAAACCCAGTTTGGCTTCGGGCGTAATGGTGTAATCACCTCGATCGACTTGATTGACGAAGAGGTCACCGCGCATTGGTTGGTTCACAAAAGAATAGGTCGGCCCTAATGAAAATTGGTAACCATGGTTTCTGACCTGAAGGTAGTCGTTGCCTTTTTTCTGTGATTTTTCAAAGCCACCTTGTCCCCAAAGTAGTGGCGTGCAGAGTAGAAAGAGGAGCGTGATTCTCATGTTTGGAAATTAAAAGTACTGCATTCATTGAGGATGGCCCGCATCACTTCAGGGCTGTCCCAATTGGTTTCAATATCGGGTTGCGCCATAATTTGATCCATGATGACGCGTTGTTTTTTGCCTTGTTCATAGGCCACAGAATAAGGAATATTGCTAAACGTAACTTGGCTGTACAACGGCAACCATTTATTTGGATACATTTTACTGAATTTACCTTCGATTTTTTTACGCAACAAGAAAGATGGGTCGGCAACGAGGTCGCGCATTTCAATGTAGTTATCTAAAGAAAGGTCTTGGAGCGCGTCGCCGTTTGGTTTGCGCAGCGGGCTGTATTCGGCCCAAATGGCATCCCAATCGTGGTTGTGCTTGAGCATGAGTTCATTGAGTACTCGGCAATCTTCAAAACCTGCATTCATGCCCTGGCCATAAAAGGGAACAGTAGCATGAGCGGCATCGCCCATGAGGCCAACTTTTCCTGCTGCCCAAGGGTAGCAACGAATGATGGCGAGATTGGAAAGTGGGTGGTCGTCCCATTTGTCGGCGATGTCTGGCATGAGGTCGTGGAAGTCGGGGAAGATGGTCCTGAAAAAGCGGTCGACATCGGCCTTTGTATTGAGTTTATCAAATGCAAATTCGTGGTTTTCGTGCGGCATAAAAAGCGTCAGGGTAAACGAACCGTCTTCGTTGGCCAAGGCGATCATCATGAAGCGGCCTCGTGGCCAGATATGCAAGGCGTTTTTGTCCATCGCATAACCGCCATCGGGTAGGGCAGGCAACAAGATTTCGCGGTAACCATCGGCAATATAATTTTGGCTATACTGAAAACGATTGAGTTTCTGCATGGAGTTGTAGCGCACGGCACTAAAAGCACCGTCTGCTGCGAAAATCACATCGGCTTTGGCTTCAAAGGTGTCGCCAGTTTGGGTATTGCGCAAATAGGCGATGGCGTTTTGCAAATCGACTCTGAGGCATTCGGTTTGGTAATGAATGGTGGCATTGCCGTGTGTTTCGGCGATATCCATCATGGTGGCATTGACCTTCCCGCGCGACACCGAGTAAATCGCTTGGCCATCTTCACCGTATTGTTGGTAGGTGAGTTTGCCGCTGAGGTCGTGCATCATGCGGCCGTACATTGGAATGGCAATCTTGCGAATTTCATCCCCAACACCCACAGCATCGAGGGCTGTCCAGCCTCTAACGGAAAGCGCTAAATTGATCGATTTACCGGCACTGATTTCGGCTTTACGGATATCGGAACGGCGTTCGTAGATGGTGACGTTATATCCAGCTTTGGATAAATAAACGGCCCATAGGGAACCTACTAAACCTGCGCCGATAATGATAGCCTCTCGTTTTTGTGTCATGTTTTATTGCTCTTTAATCCTTAGATGATTTAACAACAAAGGTAAGCACTTAGGGTTTTCGAAAAACGTTTAAAGTCCCTTTTTTAAAAACTGAATATTGCGTTGCAGGCCACTGTATTTTGTTCTTTTGATGGCGCTTTTGCCAAAAAGCATGCGAAAACTCTCCTCCGACAGTGCTTCCCATTCTTTGCTCGACAAATTCAGGAATTCCGGATGGGGTTCAAAAGCGGCTTCGTGCTGGATTTTTGAAAAGCGATTCCACGGACAAACGTCTTGGCAGATATCGCAACCAAAAGCCCAGTTTTCCATCTTGCCTTTGAATTCACCTGGTAAATCGGCGTCTTTCAATTCAATGGTCAGGTAAGAGATGCATTTGGAGGCATCGATGAGGTAGGGCGTAGCGAGTGCATCAGTAGGGCAGGCGTCTGTGCAGCGCGTGCAAGTACCGCAATAATCTTTAATAGGGCCATCTGGGCTGATTTCTAAATCGACAAAAAGTTCAGCAATAAAGAAAAAGCTGCCGTTTTTAGGATGGATGAGGTTGGTGTTTTTACCCATCCAGCCCAAGCCCGCTTTTTTGGCCCACACTTTATCCATTACAGGAGCGGAGTCTACAAAGGCTCTTCCTTGGATTTCGCCGATTTTTTCGCGCAGAATTGTTAAGAGCACTTTGAGTTTGTCTTTGATGACGTAATGGTAATCTTGACCATAAGCATACTTGGCAATCTGAGGCGCAGCGGGGTCTTGCTGGGTTTGTTCGGGGTAGTAGTTCAGCAATAAGGAGATGATGGTTTGGGTACCGGGCTCGAGCAAACGCGGGTCTAGGCGCTTATCGAAATGATTGGCCATATAAGCCATTTTGCCATGGTAATTTTGCTTCAGCCAGTGCTCGAGCCGCGGCGCTTCTTCTTCGAGAAAGCCCGCTTTGGAAAAGCCGACATGGAAAAA
>JACCDI011916327.1_pt1 | contig 12759 bp, 14 predicted proteins | sample 7442791 | NCBI WGS metagenome assembly JACCDI01 (sample SAMN15323434, study PRJNA562643) | freshwater metagenome | isolation source: river surface water | place: USA:Blue River Watershed | collected 2017-08-15
AGGTGATGCGGCGCGAGATCGTGACGACCTCACCCGTTTCCAGACCGAAACGCTCGACATTCGCCACGCGGTCCTGATCATCGAAGGTGATCGCCACGACCTGACGCTCCACCTCTTGCGGCTGGCGCGGGCCCACGGTCTTGAAGCGGCTTTGCACATAGAACCAGCCGTTGTCGTTCAGCAGCCCTTCGACCGAGGGGCGGCCGACCTTGGTGGCGACGCTCTCCTTGGTGTCCTGCCCCACGGTGACCTGCGCCAACTCGTCCTCGGCGGGGATATAGCCGTGGTTGCGATAGACGGGCGTGCAGGCGGCGGCCAGAAGCGCTGCCAGAACAAGCGCAGCCCGCACCTTGGCGAAAGCGCGGGCCATCGTGCCGGGAATGAAAGCCATCCGCATCCTCTTTCGTCTTGCCCGTCGCCGGGGCCGGTGCTGTCTTGCGGGGTCGACGGCCAAATCGCCCCCTTCCGGTCGAAGGGCGCTTGCCCAAAGACGGCAAGACCCGTATCGCAACTGGCAAGACAGCGGGCCACGGCCCCTTTGACCTTGGCTTACAGAAGGACGGTCACTTGTTCAAGTAAAGGCATCGGGCCGACCGCCGGGGAACCGGGACCCGTCGCCCCCTTTGACCTTTCGTCCCGACGATGGCCGCTTCGCGACGCAAAAGAGGTTCCAGCATGACCGATCTGCCCAGCCAGCCCTACCGTGTGACGGCGCTGCCGACGCGCAAGCCGATGCGATTCACCTTTGCGCCCGACGCGGCGGGCCGGGCCGCAATCGCGGCGGAACTGGGCTTGCTCGACCTGCCCGAATTGCGGCTGGCGGGCGAAATCCGCCCGGCGGGCAAATCCGACTTCACGCTTGAGGCCGCGCTGACCGCCCGCGTGGTGCAGCCCTGCTCCATCACCCTGGCCCCGGTGCCGGCCAGCATCGCCGAACCCGTGCGCCGCACCTATGTGCGCGATTACCGGCTGCCCGATGCCGATGAGGTGGAGTTGGAGGATGACACCACAGACCCCTTGCCCGAGGTGATCGACGTGGCCGATGTCGCGCGCGAGGCACTGGCGCTGGCCCTGCCGCTTTATCCCCGTGCGCCGGGGGCGGAATTGGGACAGGCGGTCTTTGCCGAACCCGGAACGGCCCCGCTCAAGGACGAGGACCTGCGCCCCTTTGCCGGACTGGCCGGGCTGAAGGCGAAACTGGAGGGCGGCGGCGGCGCATGAGCGGTCTTGAAGCGCCGCGGGATGTGCTGCATAGGGGGCGCACGACAGGCTGTGGAAAACATCCCAGAAAGGGGCTTGCGCCCCGCGCAAATCCGGGTATTTTCCGCGCCTCATTCGATGGCTGGTCAGGGCTCGCGCAGGAAGCGGGCAAACCGCTGATCGCAAAAGGAAATCGGGGTTTAATGTCCCCCTTTACACGAGGTTGAGACATGGCAGTCCCTCAGAACCGAGTCACCCGTTCGCGTCGCGACATGCGCCGTTCGCATGATGCGCTGGTCGCTGGCAATCCGCAGGAATGCTCCAACTGCGGCGAGCTGAAGCGCCCGCACCATGTGTGCCCGTCTTGCGGTCACTACGATTCGAAAGAAATCGTGGCCACCGTGAAGGCCGCCGAGGACGAGGACGCGGCGTAAGCCGCCCTTGCCCGCGCGCGCACTGGTGGATGACGGAATGAACACTCCGGCGGATCAGGGCGCGACGCGGATCGTCATTTCCGTCGATGCGATGGGTGGGGATCGCGGACCGGCAGCGGTGGTTGCCGGTCTTGTGCTGTCTGCGACCGCCTATCCTGACGTGGATTTCATCCTGCACGGACCGGAAACCGAACTGTCGCGCATGGTCGCGGCGGAATCGGTGCTCTCAGGCCGCGTGCGCCTGCGCCACGCCGACCGCGTGGTGACGATGCATGACAAGCCGTCACAGGTGATGCGCCACGGCGACGGCACCTCGATGTGGTCTTGCATCGACTCGGTCAAGAATGCCGAAGCGGCCGTAGCGGTGTCCTGCGGCAACACCGGCGCCCTGATGGCGCTGTCAATTATCCGCCTGCGCAAGCTGCCCGGCATCAACCGCCCCGCCATCGCCAGCTTCTGGCCCTCGCGCAATCCGGCGGGCTACAAGGTCGTGCTGGGCATGGGCGCGGACGTAAAGGCCGACGCGGCCGATTTGTTGCAATATGCGATGATGGGGGCCAGCTACGCGCGCAACGGGCTGAAACTCGCCCGTCCCCGCGTGGGCCTGCTGAATGTCGGCACCGAGGAACACAAGGGCCGGGCCGAGCTGAAAGAAGCGTTCGAGCTTCTCTCCAACGCGACAGAGACCGGCAGCTTCGATTTCGTCGGCTTTGTCGAGGGCAGCGACATTCCGTCTGACCGGGTCGATGTGATCGTGACCGACGGCTTCACCGGCAATATCGCGCTGAAAACCGGCGAGGGTACGGCCAAGCTGATCTCGGATTTCCTCAAGCAGGAATTCACCGCCGGGCCGTTCTCCAAACTCGCCGCGCTGATGGCCTTGGGCGTGCTCAAACGCCTGCAAAAGCGGATGGACCCGCGCCGCGCCAATGGTGGGGTGTTTCTGGGACTGAACGGCACGGTGGTGAAATCCCACGGCTCCGCCGATGCCACGGGCGTGGCGGCAGCCATTGGCCTTGCCTGCCGTCTGGCGCAATCGGGCTTTCAGGAACGGCTTGCGGCACGGGTTGCCTCTGCGGTGCGGGCGGGGCAGGATGCCGCGCAAGACGGTGCCGGAGTCGGCCCGACAGGCGTGGGCCACAGTGGCCCGGGGGGCGCATCCAGCGAATGACGATACGGGCCATTGTCAGGGGCGTCGGGCATTACCTGCCCGACCGTGTGGTTCCGAACGCGGAACTGGAAACGCTGGTTGAGACGAGCGATGACTGGATCAAGTCACGCTCCGGCATCGAACGGCGGCATTTCGCGGCCGAAGGGCAGAACACCTCGCATCTGGGCATCCTTGCGGCGCAGGCGGCCTTGGCCGATGCGGGCATGGTGGCCGATGACATCGACGCGATCATTCTGGCCACATCCACCGCCGATCTGACCTTTCCGTCAGCCGCCTCGATGATTCAGGCGGGGCTGGGGATGACGCGCGGCTTTGCCTTTGACGTGCAGGCGGTCTGCGCGGGATTCGTTTTCGCGCTGTCGAACGCCAATGCGATGATCATCTCTGGTCAGGCCAAGCGCGTGCTGGTGATCGGGGCGGAAACCTTCAGCCGGTTGATGGACTGGACCGACCGCACCACCTGTGTGCTCTTCGGCGATGGCGCCGGGGCCTTGGTGCTGGAGGCGGGCGAAGGCACCGGCGCGCCCAGCGACCGAGGCATCCTTGCCAGTGACCTGAATTCGGACGGGCGGTACCGGGACCTGTTGTATGTCGATGGGGGCACATCGACGGGCACCACCGGCCATCTGCGGATGCAGGGCAAAGAGGTGTTCCGCCATGCCGTTGAAAAGCTGGCAGAAACCGCCCATGCCGCCTTGGACAAAGCCGGTCTGACCAGCGACGATGTCGATTGGATCGTGCCGCATCAGGCCAATATCCGCATCATCGAAGGCACCGCAAAACGCATGCAAGTGGCGATGGATCGTGTCGTGGTGACCGTGCAGGATCACGGCAACACCTCGGCGGCCTCCATCCCCTTGGCGCTGTCGGTGGGCAAGGCGCGCGGCCAGATCAAGCAAGGCGACCTTGTGGTGACCGAAGCCATCGGCGGCGGATTGGCCTGGGGGTCAGTCGTCCTCCGCTGGTAATCTTGGTGAAAATACCGCCACAAGTGGTTGATATTGACTCAGGAATCCATTCGCCCCATCCTTCCCCGAAATATAACCCCGGGGGGAAATGCACATGGGCGAAAAGACCTTGACGCGGATGGACCTGAGCGAGGCCGTCTTGCGTGAAGTGGGCCTGTCGCGCAACGAAAGCGCGCAACTGGTCGAGAGCGTGTTGCAGCATATGTCCGACGCGCTGGCCTCGGGCGAGACGGTCAAGATCTCGTCCTTCGGCACCTTCTCGGTGCGGGACAAGGCCGCGCGCGTGGGCCGCAACCCCAAGACCGGGGATGAGGTGCCGATCAGCCCGCGCCGGGTGCTGACCTTCCGCCCCTCGCATCTGATGAAGGACCGCGTCGCCGCGGGTTCCAAGAAGTAAGGACATCCCGTCCGGATGGAAAAATCGCCCGACGCCTTTCGCACGATCAGCGAGGTGGCCGATCTTCTGCAAACCCCGGCCCATGTGCTGCGGTTCTGGGAGACGCGGTTCCCGCAGGTGCGCCCGGTGAAACGCGCGGGCGGGCGGCGCTATTACCGACCCGGCGATGTTGCCTTGCTGGCCGGGATACGGCGGCTCTTGCACGATGAGGGCATGACCATCCGCGGCGTGCAGAAAGTACTGCGCGAACAGGGCATCCGCCATGTCGCGGGCCTGTCCGACGGCGATCTGGCCGTGCCAGAGGTGACCGAGACCGCGGACAGCATCGAGGCGCAGCTTGCCGCCGCCCTCGGCCCCGTTGCCGACCCGGTGCAAGAGGCGCCCGAAACGGCCCAGATCATCGCGCTGGAGGCCGTGCTCGCCCAGAAGGATGCCGCCCGCGCGGCAGAGGAGAAGCCGTCGATGCGCCGCGACCTGTTCGATCTGGATGCCGCCCCCGAACAGGGCAGCACGCCGCCCGCCCCGATCATCGCGCTGACGCCCCCTGCCCCGCAACCGCCTGAAATTCCGGTCGAATCAACGCAGAGCACCGCACGCGGCCAGATGGCCGCACGTCTGCGTCAGGCGCAGCGGGCGGGAGGCTTGCCCCAGCCGGAGGCGCTTTTGCCGCTGTCGGCGCGTCTGGCTGCGCTGCGCGACCGCCTGGCCGAGGGCACGCGGAAAAGACCGCGCTGAACGGGGCGGAAAGTTGCGCTTTCCCGCTTGCCCCTGCCCGGAATATCAGTATGTATCGCCCCACATCGTCGGGCCGTGGCGCAGCCTGGTTAGCGCGTCCGTCTGGGGGGCGGAAGGTCGAGAGTTCGAATCTCTCCGGCCCGACCATGTGAGAAACCGCCCGCCTGCCACCCGGCAGCGCGGGCGGTTCCTGTTTCAGGGCCCGGCATGGCCGATAAAGGGGTGAGAGCATGACCAGGATCGGCGTTCTGCCCTCACAGGCCCTGCGGGGATTGATCGCCTCGGGCGCCATCGCGGCAGAGCCTGCGATCATCGACGCGCAGGTGCAACCGGCCAGTCTGGACCTGCGGCTTGGCACCGTGGCGTACCGCGTGCGTGCCTCCTTCCTTGCCGGGCATGGCCGCAGCGTGGCCGAGCGCGTGGCGGAGTTCGAGATGCACCGCGTGGACCTGACCCAAGGGGCCGTGCTGGAAAAGGGCTGCGTCTATGTCATCCCGCTGATGGAACGTCTGGCCCTGCCCGCCGGGTTGACGGCGGTGGCGAATGCCAAATCCTCGACCGGCCGTCTGGACCTGTTGACGCGCACGATCACCGATGGCGGGACGGAGTTTGACCGCATTCCCGAAGGCTACCATGGCCCCCTCTATGCCGAGGTCTGCCCCCGCTCCTTTTCCGTCCTTGTCCGCCCGGGGATGCGCCTGAACCAGATTCGCTTTCGCAGCGGTCAGGCGGTGGTGGATGATGCAGCACTCACCGCCCTGCATGCGGTTGAGCCATTGGTCAGTGGTGAGGCGGTGATTTCCGAAGGCTTGGGCTTTTCGGTGGACCTGTCGCCCGGTGACGGCGATCTGGTCGGCTACCGCGCCAAGCCCCATACCGGGGTGATCGACCTTGACCGCATCGGCCATTATCCGGCGGCGGAGTTCTGGGAGGATATCCGCACCCGCGACGGCAAGATCATCCTTGATCCGGGGGCCTTCTACATCCTCGTCAGCCGCGAGGCCGTGACGATCCCCCCCGATTATGCCGCCGAAATGGCCCCCTATCTGGCGATGGTCGGCGAGTTTCGGGTGCATTACGCGGGCTTCTTTGACCCCGGTTTCGGCCATGCCGCCGCTGGCGGGGCCGGGTCGCGCGGTGTGCTGGAGGTGCGCTGCCACGAAGCGCCCTTCGTGCTGGAACATGGGCAGGTCGTCGGGCGTCTGGTCTATGAGCATATGCAAGACCGCCCCGAAACCCTGTATGGGCAGGCGATCAAGTCGAATTATCAGGGCCAGGGTCTAAAACTGGCCAAGCAGTTCAGATAATCAGAACCGCCGCCCGATCTTCAGTGCCTGTTTCATGCGTTTGGCGGCTTGGCGGCCCTGTTTGGCCTGCATCCGTTCTTCGGGCGTCATCTCTTCGGGGCTTTTGCCGCGCCCGACGATCAGGTCAGCGCCCTTGTTCATCGCCATGTCGATGCCACGGCGCATCACCATGTTGATGATCATCTGAATCAGTCGGTCCATCACACGCTCCTCAATCTTCAAACAGTTCCGTCTGACCGGTCGGCTGGTCGTCATCCTCATCTGGTTTCTGCATCGCCCCCGGCAAGGGCCGGTTGTCCAGAAGGCCCGCCGCCCTGAGTTCCTTAAGTCCGGGCAGGTCACGCGCGGATTCAAGACCGAAGTGGTCCAGAAAGCGCTCCGTGACCACGAATGTGACCGGACGGCCCGGAGTCATCCGCCTGCGGCCCAGCCTGATCCACTCCATCTCCAGCAGTTGATCCACCGTTCCGCGGGACACGGCGACACCGCGGATTTCCTCGATCTCGGCCCGCGTCACGGGCTGATGATAGGCGATGATGGCCAAAGTCTCGATCGCGGCACGGGAAAGCTTCTTCTGCTCCACCGTTTCCTTCTGCATCAGGTGGCCAAGGTCCGGCGCGGTGCGGAAGGCCCAGCCATCCCCCACCCGCACCACATGCACGCCGCGCCCTTCGTAGCGTTTGCGCAAGTAGGCCAACGCCTCCGCCGCGTCGCAACCATGCGGCAGACGGGCGGTCAGTTCGGACACGGTCACGGGTTCGATGGAGGCAAACAGGATCGCCTCGACCATGCGTTCCTGTTCCGCGATGGGCGGGGCGTCGAACAGGCTTTGCTCGATAGGGTCGGTCATTGGTCTTTCCGGCGGATCATGATCGGGGCGAAGGTGTCGCCTTGGCGCAATTCCAACTGCCCGCGCTTGGCCAGTTCCAAGACGGCGGCGAAATGCGCGGCAGTGGCAGAGCGGCGGCGCATCGGGTTGCTGTCCCAGCCTTCGGGCAGGAAGCCCTCCAGATCCGACCATTCGCCCGCATAGCCGATCAGGCCGCGCATCCGCTCCATCGCCTGTTCGGGGGTGAAGACATGATCGCGGTCCATCACGAAGGGGCGGAATTCGTCCTTGGTGCGGATGCGGGCATAGGCGCGCATCAAGTCCAGCAGGGTGGCGCTGTAGGTGACGGTGCGGTGACGCACCACGGCATCCGGCGCGCCACGGGCAAAGAAATCGCGCCCCAACTGATCGCGTGCCATCAACCGCGCCGCAGCCTCGCGCATCGCCGACAGGCGTTCCAACTGAAAGGCCAGGTGGGCGGCAAGGTCCTCGGCGCTCGGGCCGTCGTCGGTGGGATCGGGGGGCAGCAGCAGGCGGGATTTCAGAAAGGCCAGCCACGCCGCCATCACCAGATAATCGGCGGCCAGTTCGATCCGCAGGGCGCGGACCTTTTCGACGAAGCCAAGGTATTGCTCGGCCAGTTGCAGCACGGAAATCCGGCGCAGGTCCACCTTTTGCGTGCGCGACAGTGTCAGCAGCAGGTCGAGCGGTCCCTCGAACCCGTCCACATCGACGATCAGCGCCTCTGCCGCCATGCGGTCGGCAGGGGCGAGGCGTTCGGGCGTGGACCAATCGTCCTCAGCCATGCGGCAGGCCGTCGAATTCGCGGATCAGCGCGGCGATGTCGGCCTCATCAGGCGTGCGGCGTTGGGCGAGGGCAGCCCGGGCGCGGGCACGGGTCGCGTCGCCCATGTCACCAGCGGCGGCGGCGACGGCCTGCATCTGGGCGAAATCGCCCTTGCAATGCAGGGCGATGTCACAGCCCGCCGCGATGGCGCGCGCGGTGCGTTCGGTCAGGTCGCCCGCCAACGCATCCATGTTGAGGTCATCCGTCATCAGAAGGCCCTGAAAGCCGATCTGGTCGCGGATCACACCCATCATGATGGCCGACTGCGTTGCCGGGTGGTCCGGGTCAAGCGCGGCAAAGATGATATGCGCGGTCATCGCCATCGGCAGGTCGGCCAGCGCGGCAAAGGGCGCGAAATCGGTGGCCGACAGCGTCTCTGTATCCACCGTCACGGTGGGCAGGTCGTGATGCGTGTCCTGCGTCGCGCGGCCATGGCCGGGCAGATGTTTGGCCACGGGCAAAACGCCCCCAGCCAGAAAGCCATCCGCCACGGCGCGCGACATGGCGGTGACAGTGGCGGCGTCAGACCCATAGCAGCGGTTGCGCAGGAAGGGGTGGGTGGCATCCCCTGCGATATCGGCACAGGGCGCGCAATTGGCGTCAATGCCCACGGCGCGCAATTCATCCGCGATGATCCGCGCGCGCAGCCACATCGCGCGGGCGGCCTGCGGTCCGGCTTGCGCCACCTGATCCAAGGGCGGCAGCCATTCGCGCCAATGCGGCGCGCGCAGGCGCTGCACGCGCCCGCCTTCCTGATCCACCAGAATGGGCGCATCGCGGCCCACGGCAGCCCTCAGATCGCCGGTCAGGCGGCGCAGTTGATCCGGGGTCTCGACATTGCGGGCAAAGATGATGAAGCCGAAGGGATCATAATCGCGGAAGAAGTCACGTTCCTGCGGGGTCAGCACGGGCCCGGCACAGCCGAAGATCGCCGCCCCAGAGCCGATCGCCGTCATCTGTGCACCACGGGGATGCAAGTGCCGTTGCGTTCGACAATCTCGGTGCAGAAATCGCGCGAGGCATCCTCGCCCTCAAACCCTGCCGCGCGGAGGCGGTAGAAACTACGCCCGCCGCTGGTGGCCGACTGGATCACCATCGCCTTGCCCAGCATCAGATCGGCATAGGCGTTGCCCATCCGCACCCATTCGGCCCGCGCCTGTTCGGGCGAGTCGAAGGCCCCCAATTGGACCAGCCGGGTGCCCGCCGTCAGGGTCGTGGGGTCGATCTCGGTCACCGGCAGCGGGGCCTGTCCGTCAATGCCGAGTTCCGTCGGCAAGGGGGCGCTGGCCGGACGGGCGCGGGGCCGGGTCGGGGCCGCAGAGGTGGACAGCATCTCCGCATCCGTCGCAAGGGCGGCAGGAGACAGGGTCGCATCCATCGCCACCACATCCTCGGTCGAGGAGTCATTCGCCAAAGCCTCGGCCAGCGCGGCCGCCACGGCATCATCGCTTTGCGCCTGACCCTCGGGCAGGACGGGGGCGGCGGGATTGGCCAAGACCGCACCGGAGAGGCTGGGATCGCCCAGCAAGGCGGTTTGCGTCTGCGGCGCGGCGGGCAAGGCCGGTCCGGGGATCGGTGCCAGACCATCGACCGGCGCAATCGCGGCGGCGGCCATTGCGGCAGTCGGGTCGGGCGCGGGGGCCGACGGATCGGTCAGGCCCGCGACATCCTCATCCGTCAGTTCCACCGGCGCCGGCGCCAGCACCAGCCGATCCGCAGGCGGCGCGGCAACGCCGATGGCGGCGATGTCATTCACGGCCAGACCCTGATGGTCGACCACCTCACCGCCCGGATTTTCCGGCTGGATACGCATCGGCTCCTTGGAGGCTGCGATCACCGGCACGCCATGCGCACCGCGCACCGCCGCGTCATAGCCCCAGAGCCCCAGCCAGCCCACCAGACCGACCGAGGCGACCGCCCCCCCGATGTGGATCAGGCGCGAGAGGCGCGAAGGCGACAGGAAAGCGGGCATGGTGTCACCATACCCGGCGTCAAAATCGTCGTAGTCCGCGTCTGCCATGCTCTGCCCCGCCGCGGGTTCAGGAGGGCCTGTCCCGCTGTCTTGCCTGTTCACGCCGGGCGGTCGCTGTTGGATCAGCGCATTTCCTCGACCGGAGTGACGCCAAGAATACCAAGACCTGCGGAAATGACAACGGAAACGGCCCGTGCGAGGGCGATTTTCGCCTGTGTCACGCCCGCATCCTCTTGCACGAAGCGCAAGGAGGCGTCGTCATTGCCCCGGTTCCACAGCCCGTGCAAGTCAGAGGCGAGTTCGTAAAGGTAGAACGCCACCCGATGCGGTTCGTTGTTGCGCGCGGCAATCTCCACCAGACGCGGCCATTCGGCGATCTTCTTGGCCATGGTCAGTTCCGCCTCATGGCCCAGATGGGTCAGATCGGCAGCGGCCAGCGTGGCGTCATCCACGGCAACCCCGGCATCACGGGCACGGCGCAGAACCGAGTTCACCCGCGCATTGGCGTATTGGACGTAGAATACCGGGTTGTCCTTGGACTGCTCCAGCACCTTGTCAAAGTCGAAATCCAGCGCCGCATCGTTCTTGCGCGTCAGCATGACAAAGCGGGTCACATCGGCCCCGGCCTGTTCCACCACATCGCGCAGCGTGACGAAGGTGCCCGCGCGCTTGGACATCTTGAAGGGTTCGCCGTTCTTGTAGAGCTTCACCAGTTGGATCAGCTTGATGTCCAAGGGCACGCGGCCCCCGGACAAGGCCGACACCGCCGCCTTCATCCGCTTGACGTATCCGCCGTGATCGGCCCCGAAGATGTCGATCAACTGGTCAAAGCCGCGTTTGACCTTGTTGTAGTGATAGGCGATGTCAGGCGCGAAATAGGTCCATGCGCCATCCGACTTCTGCACCGGACGGTCCACATCATCGCCATGCGCGGTGGAGCGGAACAGGGTCTGAACGCGGGGTTCCCAATCCTCGGGCTCTTTGCCCTTGGGGGGTTCCAGCGTGCCTTCATAGATCAGATCCATGTCGCGCAGGGTCTGGATCGCGGCCTCGATCTCGCCGGTGCCATAGAGCGCCTTTTCGGACGAATAGACATCCATCTGCACGCCCAGAAGTTTCAGGTCGTCGCGGATCATGTCCATCATCATCGCGGTGGCGAATTCGCGGACATCGGAAAGCCAATACTGCTCGCCCTTGTCCAAAAGGCGGTCGCCGTACTTGGCTTTCAGCGCCTCACCGACCGGGATCAGGTAATCGCCGGGATAAAGCCCCTCGACGATGGCAGGCTCCAGCCCATGCGCCTCGCGGTAGCGTTCATAGGCGGAGCGCGCCAGCACATCGACCTGTGCGCCACCGTCGTTGATGTAATACTCCCGCGTCACATCCCATCCGGAAAAGGCCAACAGCCGCGCCAGCGCGTCGCCGAAGACCGCGCCACGGGTATGGCCGACATGCATCGGCCCAGTGGGGTTGGCAGAGACGAATTCGACGTTGACCTTCAGGCCTGCCCCGATCTTGGACCGACCAAAATCCCTGCCCTGCATCAGGGCCGAGCGCACCAGCCCATGCCAGAGCGCGGGCGACAGCCGCAGGTTCAGAAAGCCCGGCCCCGCCACATCGGCACCAAGGATGCGCGGATCGGCCATCAACTTGGCGGCCAGCGCTTCGGCAATGGCGCGGGGTGGCAGGCCTGCGGGTTTGGCCAGCACCATCGCGGCATTGGTGGCCATGTCGCCATGGGCGGCATCGCGCGGCGGTTCCACCGCCACCGCCGTCAGGTCCAACCCTTTGGGCAAGGTGCCTTCACCGGCCATTTCGCCAAGCGATGCGATCACCAGGTCGCGGATGTCGGAAAAGAGGTTCATTTGATCAAGTCCTGTCCAGTCCCCTTGGGCAATGCCAGAGGGCACCGGACAGGTCAAGGTTTCGCGGGTTTTTCGCAGGCTCAGCGCCCGGTGGCACGCCAGTCGGCAAGAGCGGCGTTGTCCTCATCCCCCCCGCCGGACGGGATGGTCGCGGGGCCAGCGGGCGCGTCCACAGGGGCGGGGGCCATCAGGTCCGGCGGGACAGCGACGGCGCGGTTGCGAAAGTAATGCGTCTCGCGCGCGCCGAAGTAGAACGCCACCACCGCCCCCAGAAGCCACCACAGCGGTTCCGGCACCGCATTCAAGCCCACCATCCGCTGGGCAAAGGACAAGGGGTCCACCATCGCATAGGCAAACAGCCCAAGCGTACCAAAGGCCAGCAGCGGGCGCGGCAGGCGGTTCAGGCCGTTGACAAAACGGTCAAACCAACCCTGCGGCGCGATCTGAAACTCCGCGCCCAGTTGCGCCAAGGCGGCTGTCTGCGCCTCGGCCGACAGTTCCATCCGGCGGGTGGCGGATGGAGTGAACACCTCGGCCACCTGCGCCACACCGCCCGCCACGGCCTGCACCGTGCCCGGATTGCCGAAGATTGCGCTGATCAGGCCCATGCTTTGACCCTTTCCCGATGTTGTGCCTCTGTCAGGTGATAGCGAGGCGAGATGAACTCTTCGGCCCGCGTGATCCAGCCGCCCTTGCCGCCATCGCGCCTGCGGGCGAATTTGCGGCTGGCGGGGCGGGCATCGCCCAATGCGTAGTAGAAGTTGCGCCGCGCGATCCCGTAGGCATCGGCCAGATGATCCGGCGCGGCCGTGGCGGCCTGTGCCGCCGCCGCCAGCGTTTCCGGCCCCAGCACCCCATCCGCGCGGCAGGGAAAGCCCATGCGGGCCAGCAGTTTTTGCAGGATGGTGACGGCATTGGCCCCGGCATTGACCTGCATGTCAAAGACGGACGGTTGCAGCATTTCGGGCAGGCCGCCCAAACCGGGGCGCGTGAAGTAGCGGTCCACGAAAATGTCCACCGCCTGACCGCGGGTC
>JACCDI010372590.1_pt1 | contig 12757 bp, 12 predicted proteins | sample 7442791 | NCBI WGS metagenome assembly JACCDI01 (sample SAMN15323434, study PRJNA562643) | freshwater metagenome | isolation source: river surface water | place: USA:Blue River Watershed | collected 2017-08-15
ATGGGATTGAAGATTACCCATACCCTTTACAACTACATTCACTCCGTTATCCTCTAACCATTTAAGAGTTGTTAGAGTATCTACCGTATTTCTACCTAAACGAGAAAGTTCCTCAACAACTAATTCAGAAACCTTCCCTTCTGATACCAATCCAACCAATACCTTACCATTCTCCCTCTCTTTGAAAGGTACTTTACCACTCACACCCTTATCGAAGAGTGTCAAATCATAAACATCCTTATCCAGTTTGAATCTTTCACCATCCTGATTGATAGTAGAGGTTCTATTGTATTTGATTTTCATATTCATAGTGTTTCCCTTTAAATTAGAATTTAAAAATACAACATTTTGAGGATATTACCAAACAAATTCAAACATTTGATGTGGTAATGTATTCTTTGAATTAAAGGGAAACGATAACCATCTAATATCTCTGATATTATTGATAATTGTCTAATTTGTTATTTGTTTGTAGTTTTAAATTATGGAAGTATTCAATATCAAGAATGGGAATGTAGAAATCATTGAACCGACCCCATTTAAATTAGAAAGAGAGATTCAAAATGTGATTGAAAACAATACACAATCATTTTTTGGATTGGAATTTGTTCGTTCTGAATTCTCTATTGGGAATTACAGAATTGATACTCTATGTTTCGATAATGAGACCAACTCCTTTGTGATAATTGAATATAAAAAGGGAGATAGTTACTCTGTAATTGACCAAGGATACACCTACCTTCAACTCCTTTTAAATAATAAGTCTGACTTTATCCTAACCCTATCCCAACATTATAATCGTGTATTAAGGAATGAAGATATTGATTGGAGTCAATCCAAAATTATGTTCATTTCACAATCTTTCAATTCCTACCAAAAGGATAGTGTCAACTTCAAAAACCTCCCATTTGAACTTTGGGAGATTAAAAAGTTCTCAAATGACACAGTAATCCTAAATAAACACAAATCTTCCTCAAAAGAGAGTATTGATAGTTTAAACTCTACTAATTCAGAAAAAAAGACAATTATTCAAACCGTAAATAAAGAGGTTCAAGTTGTGGATGAGGATTTTCATCTTAACAAATTAGACGAGGGGACTAAACTTAAATGGGTTGAATTGAAAGAGAAATTGGAAGAGTTAGAGGATATAGAACTCGAAGTTAAAAAACCATACATTAGTTTAAACGGTGAAAATAAAAAAATAAGTTATTTCCATTTCAGAAAAAACCACATTTTAATAGAAATTTTAAGAGGTAATGTAAACCCAGATGGAAGTAAATCTAAAAAGTATTTCACTTTGGATGACCCTAAAAATATTTCAGAAGAAGGTTCATGGGAATGGAAGAGTGGAACAAAAGGAACTATCTATAAAATTAAATTCGATAAGAATGTCAATATTGACTACATTATGTTTTTAATTAAACAAAAGTATGATTCCCTGAAATAGAGTAAAATCTAAATCAAAAACTTATAATTTTTGAAATTCTTCAAGTTTCGTTTTTTGTTTAAGTTCTTTATTTTTTCTTCTTCTTTGAATTTTGATAGAATCCAATCTCTTATCTATCAAATTATTTATTCTAACTATTTCATCTGCAAATTTGGGTTCAATCAAGACTTCAATTGTTGTACCAATTTGAGTTTTTATACCATAAGGTTCAAATTTTGAAGTATCATTACTAATCCAATTCTCTAATCTAATGTGATTATTTGTTTTACCTTTCCAAATCTGTCTTTCTAAAATTTGTGTCCCGTTAGAATAATCATTATTCCAACTACTAAAAACAGGATTAGGTGGAAAAAAAACATTGAGATTACCTAAATTTTCATTGGGGGGTCCATACTTAAAACTTAATCCCTCCGACAAACTTCTTAATAATTCAATATCCTGTTTAAGTTTTGAATTCCCTTCTGAACTTGATTTATAATTATCGAAATATCTTTCATAATTGAAGTAAAAAATCTTATCATCAAAAAAACAAATTTGAAATCTTGAAATTTTGTTTTCTATTATTGGTAAATCATAACCTTCTATTATCTTGATATTATTTTTATTCCGAATTAAATCGTTACTTGAAATCATATGAGAATATGAAAGTGGGAAATTTACTTCCTCTGTATTGTTCGGATTTAGAACCTTAAATTTTATACTTTTTTCCTTTAACAATTTAATTACATCATCAAAAGACATGTTTTGTTTGAAGAAATAAAACCCTTTAATATCATACAATATTTGTTTTGTAGGTTGTGATACAACATTATTTTTATTCTTCTTATCACAGGAAAATATAAAACCCATCAACAACAAAAACAGAATGAATTTTAAGTTTTTCATAGTTTTAAATAGTTAAGGTAAATTTTAAGAAACCGTTATAAATTTCCTAATTCTTTCTAATTATAAATTGAACATTATCCAGGTAATCAAAATTTTACTATTAAGGTCATTCCTTATATTTCAAAATTAACGAGTATTTACAAACCATTCTCCTTCAATAATTGACTTACTCTATTCATATAGATTTCATCTGTAATTACCCCTTTTTCCTTCATCGATTTAAGGGTTTCTAATTTCGATTCCAACGAATCATCTTCGTGTCTTTGGACCTGTACATTTTTTTCGATTACTTCCTCTTTCTTATCCTTTATACCGAACATTCCTCGTAATGAATCATCATTCTTCTGAACATACTTACTTGTCATCAGTGGGTCTTGGTGTCCCATTTGACCCATCATTGAGATTGGGTCAACTCCTTGTTTGATTCCAATGGTACTATGAGTTCTTCTACTCATGTGAAAGGACATAACATTGTGTATTGGAACTTTCACTCTTTGATAATTTCTTCCTGACATTGTAACCACTTCAACCAATTCATTAAATTCAAGAATACTTCCTATATTCTTCAAATGTCGATTAGATTTAGTGTTGTATTGACTACGAGATTTATCGTTTGGTTTACAAGGAAGAGGAAACAAATACTGAAATAAACTCTTATTTGATGAGTATTTCATGAATATCTCTCTACTCATTTCATTCTCAACAATCTCCACCACTCGACTTGTTTTCTTCTGTATAAGTTTGAATTTTTTAGAACTAAAATCGAAATCTCCTACTTTAATCTTAACCAAATCAGAGTACCTCAAACCTGTGGATATACCAAATAGAAACATATCCTTAATTACTTCATATGTTGTATAGGTATTAAACTTACCCGTTGGTTTATCATTTTCAATTACTCCTTTCCGATTTCTTATTGGTCTACCATTATCATCCCTCTCGACTGACCTCAATTCATCTTCTACTATGTAAGTACCTTTATTCCAATCGGAGTAATAGAACATATAAAGTGGTTGTCCATCAAATCCCTTCAAACCGGATGAATAATCAAACTCCTTCCACTCAAACAATTTGTAGACATACTCTTCATTAAGAGTAATCGGTTCTTTATGATTTACACTTAATGTGTTTCGGAAATCCTTGTAAACTTCGGTTACATAGTTGTTTAATTTCGTCCAATTAAGGAACTGTCGAAACTGGGATATAACCTTACTAATGGTTGTATTTTGATATTCTTTATCTATTAGGTACACCTGATATTTCTTAAAGAAATCTTCGTTTACCTCATAGAACCCAAAATCCTTTCCATATTTCTTCAAAATGAATTCAGATACTATATTCATTCGAAATCTAACAGATTTAGTGTGGGATTTATATAAAACCTCACCACTACTAATCCTTGACACCTCCAACTCCTCTACATTTTCAAGATACTTTTTGATTACATAAAGAACAGGAAACCTGTCTTTTGTGATTTCAATCTCCTTTTCAAAGAATCTCTCTTCCCTATAAAGTTTGAATTCCTCTCTAACTAACTCACAAGTAGGTTCAACACCTTTCAATTCAAAATCACTCCTAATTCTCTCAACATCCTCCTTGTACAATCGAAGAACCTTATTCTTACGAAGGTGATCAACATCGGTTTTCTTAATTGGGAAATCAGATTTTCCGTCACCCCAGTCTTTTGATAGACATTTGATTTTGGGAGACAAATCAATTTGTTGTGATTTGAATTTGTATTTCAATACCACATAAACTTCATTAGTACCTTTTAAAGGTTTAGATACATAGTATAGTCTCATATACAATTTTCAATATCTAAACATAGTACAAAAACACTAAAAATCCACCAATTCTGGTGGAAAAATTCCCTGAAAAAAAATAAACACAAAATATAATTTTATATAACCTCTTGATTTTCAGATAATTATTTCGTAATTTTCGAATAGTGTCTATTTACTAGTGGGACCACCACCTTTTTTAAAAGATAGCCTATACTCATCAGTATGGGCTTTTTTTGTGGTCAAATTCTAGCTTACATTAAAATAGTAGCCATTTTAGTAGCCAAAGTGTACTTTGTAGTGTGAGCCGTTTGCTCATTGCAAATCTAAAGCAAAAGATTTATTCTGCAATAATAATAAGTATTAACACCCCTCGGTCGCATTCGCTCCCTCGGCACCTTTTACAATTGATTGTCATAGTATTCACTGTCAACAAACTGTCCTGGTATTTCGGAATTCCAAACAGTATTAGCTTACCCACCCCGTTGAATAAAACGGATTTCTTTTTCTTGGTGCCGGGGCTCTGTAATTATATATAACCTTGCTAACACACCTTTACGCTGGGGAAAGATATCTCGCCACAGAAATCAAATGGTACACGTGGCGGGTGTTACTTTCCCAGATAGGGTATTTGCCCAATTGAAGCGAGAAAGTGCTTTAGGAGCAAAGGAATGCTTAAATATTAAATGGTGCCAAAAGTGTTAAAATGACGGTAAGAAAAAAACATTTTTGAGGAATGAGGTGGGGGGGGGAAGAGGGGAATTAATTATATTTGATTTAAATAGAAATTTATTTAAATATAATGTTTTATGAAAATTTGTCGTAATTATTCTGTTTGGTTAATTCTAATTGGATTTTTTCTGTTATTAAATTCAAAATTATACTCCCAAAATCAGACAAAAAGTAGATTTATTGGTATTCCTATAAAAATTGGAAATATTGAAGTTGCAGAATTTGATTTCGAGGACCAATTAAATTGGTTTGATGCAAAATTAGCTTGTGAAGGACTTGGAAAAGGTTGGCGTTTGCCCACCAAGAATGAACTTGACTTAATATATAGAAATAAAGATAATATCAAATCGGAATTTAAAAATGGATTTTATTGGAGTATTACGCCAACTGGAGGCGATATTGGAAGTGGTCATTGGTTGCAAGATTTCAAAAATGGTGAGTTGTTTAATTACAAATATTCAGTTTGGCATACCGAATGTAATGTACGAGCAGTGAGAAAAATAGGTAAATAAATCAGTAAGAAATAATATTTGATTTCAAATACAGATTATTACATAATTACACATTGAAATAATTGCCGTAAAATGATAAGACGATTGCTAAGCGATGAATACCCTAGTTCAATCGGGGCATATGTTTATAATTCAGACCATTCTTATGTTAATCGCGAATTTGAATACATAGCAGAATTCGAGCTTAAGTGCTTAGAGCAGTTTAATATTTGTAAATCTTTATACGAAAGTCTTACGATTTGGGGAAAAGATGAAGTTGTTAAATACTGGGTTAAACAATTTGATTCGTATTTTGAGGAAGAGGTAAATTTTTTGCCAAAGAATATTAAAAAATTTGACTTGTTAACTTTTTATGAAATTACACTTATTGATATTCGGTATGATGAACTAATCAAAACTGACCCATACCCAACATTTTACCTTAATTACTACATACTGAAATTTAGAAAACTTCTTATTAATTTCTTTTTGTTTGAGGAACAATGCAATTTAGAAGCTCTACGAATCTCAAACTATGTTAAACCAGAATTCAACCCTAGAGAATTCTTAAATCTTCCTGAAATAATTTTACCGATTGAGTTACAAAATGAAAATATTCAATCGAATATCACGCAAAAAACAATAGTCTACTTTTTTCAACTTTTAAGAGATAGTGAATTAAGACCTAAAGGCTCATATTCAAATAACGAATATTGCAGAAAGTTGTGTAACGAATTCAACTTCCCATATGCAGTCAAGTTGGTAAAGCATTTTAGCAATCCAGATTTATCAGAAGAGCTTCCAAAAGTCAGAAATCTTATTTTGACTAATGTAAATGAAGATATTAAGTCTCGAATAGAGGAGTATATTCAAAATAATAGTACCTAAATGGTACCATTTTAGTACCCTTTGTAAAAGGTACCACATACATTTCGTTGCCAAATTTGTGTCATAACTAACCAAACAAAGTTTATGGCACTAAATCCTGTATTTAATGTACCAGTACCCAATAGCCAGTTAATTGCTGCTATTGAGCATTCATTAACCTCAAACAATTCTACAAAACACACTGAGCTTTTTAAAAAATTACTTAATCAATTTAAAGGGATAGATTTCTATTCTCGCTCGTTCGAAGAGTACGAAAAATTGATAAAGATTTATGAGGCAGACGTTACCTCAGAAAAAGACAAAGAAGACGTTCTTAAAAAACTTTCAAAATTCAAGCTTCAAGAAAGGCATTATTACATCTGTTGTATTGATGAGGTTCAGAATGTTGCTCAAAAGAACAACTGGGATATTGTGCGTCATAATGATGAAATTTATTTGTACAACGGAGAATATTGGCAGAGAGTTGATTCAGATGTTTTTCAGATTTTTCTTTCTGATGTTGCTAGAGCTTTGGGGGTTCCAAGCATAATTGAGAAACATCACGGATTCAGGGAACAGCTACAAAAGCAATTCGCCGCCACACAAATTTTTGCCTCTCCAGAATTAGATACAACTAAAGTTTACATTAATTTACTTGACTGCACCCTCCAGGTATCTAATGGTGAAGTTAAAAATATCCCTTTTGACAAAGTCCATTTTATAAATTACCAATTGCCATATAAATATGATTCATCGGCTAAATGCCCGTTGTTTCTTAAATTCTTGGGGGAAGTTCTGCCAGATGAATCAGCTCAACAAGTCTTGGCTGAATACCTTGGATACCTTTTCATCAGAAATGGGAATAAATCAATTAAGGCAGAGAAAATGCTTGTTTTATTCGGTTCAGGGGCTAATGGTAAATCTGTGGTATTTGAAATAATATTAGCTCTTTTGGGAAGGGAAAATGTAAGTAATTACTCCTTAACATCCCTAACTGATACCAATGGATATTATCGGGCACAAATATCAAGCAAGCTCGTAAACTATGGCTCAGAGATAGGCGGAAAATTGGAAGCTGATATGCTTAAGAAAATGGCATCTGGGGAACCTATAGAGGCTAGGCAACCTTATGGCAGACCTTTGCTACTTCACGAATATGCTAAGCTTATTTTCAACTGTAATCAACTGCCAAAAGATGTAGAGCAAACTGATGCGTACTTCAGGCGTTTTTTGATTTTACCATTTAATGTTACCATTGAAGAGGAGAATCAAGATAAATCTTTGGCAAACAAAATTGTTGATAGTGAATTGCCTGGGATTCTAAATTGGGTGCTTGAAGGGTTAAAAAGACTTCTCGGGCAAGGCAAATTCACTAAATGTAAGATTTCGGATGATATACTTATTCGGTATAAAATAGAATCAGATTCAGTCCAAATATTTCTTGAAGAATATAATATTAATAAGACTACTGATTCAAAGGAGTACAAAACGCTTAAAACCGTTTATGATTCATATCGAGCATATTGCTTGGATAGTGGATATAAGCCAATAAGTAAGCTTAATTTCTCTAAAAGGCTTCAATCATTGAGGTTTTTAATAGAAAAAAGAAACATAGGTAAGGTGGTGTTACTTACAACACCTCTAGAAAATGTTTTTTTATAGGGTCACTTTCGTCACTTTTAGCACTAATTCTAATGAAAGGTTTTAAGTATATGCTTGATAAGTCAAGCAAGAAATATCTATGTCCAAATCCAGGGTGCGGTAAAAAAACCTTTGTACGATTTGTTGACTCAATAACAAGAGAACTCCAGCCACAACAATATGGAAGGTGCGATAGAGAGGATTCGTGCGGTTACTATTTGTATCCCAAATCGGAATGGTTGGAATCAACTAACCTGTCAATAAGCCTTGCAATTAGTCGAGAATCGCAACTTCATAAGGAGAAGGAACAGGTATTTGTCCCCTGGGAAACATTAAAGACTACCTGGGGAGGATATGATGAATGTGGATTCATAGATAACCTTTGTAAAAAAGGAGTGCCAGATAGCTTACTGGAGGAGATAATATCAATGTATTATTTGGGAACAATTAATTCAGGGCACCTTCGTGGTGCTCTGACTATCCCTTACATAAATGTGGATGACAATATTGCATTTGTTCAAGTAAAGATTTTTGATGAGTCAAATAAGACAATAAAGACAAACGCACTACATTCTATATTAAAGGAGAGTCCTGGGAACGATTGGGTTTTTGAGTACGAAAAAAATGAGCAAAAGGTAACTTGTTTCTTCGGAGCACATTTATTGAAAAAATATCCCAATAACCCTATAGTGTTGGTAGAAGCACCCAAAACAGCTATATATGGTGCTTGTTACTACGGTGTTCCAAAGGATGTAAAGGACTTTTTGTGGTTGGCGGTTTACAATAAATCATCTCTTACGGAGGAAAAATTCAAGATTCTGGAGGGAAGGACAATCCTACTAATGCCTGACTTGTCAATTGACTCTTGCACCTTCAATAAATGGCAAGAAAAGGCTTTAAATTATGCAAAGAAGCTCAATAACACGAATGTAGTTGTCTGGGATTTCTTAGAACGAAACGCACCGGAAGAGTTAAAAAAATCAGGAGGTGATTTTGCCGATTACCTAGTCCAGTTTTCTTGGCAAGAGTATCATAATGGTGAAAAAGGTGACGAAAGTGTTAAAAGTGACCCTGAAAAAAAACAATTTTCTGAGGAACAAACCTCCCAATTAGAGATAACCAAGATAATGGATATGTTTGAACCCCGTAATGGCTATTCCAAGAAGGAAATAATTGCAATATTAGAAGGTAGTTTTAGTTGCTTTAATCAAAGCGAAGGGGAATTTTTAGAACGACTAGTTAATGAATGCGTTTTAAAGAGAGACTATAATAGGGATAATTATTATCGCTACGATTCAACACCATTTTAGATAGATGTCCAATTGATTATCCTTTAATTTTTGGGTAAATTGTAATAGTAAAACCTAACCACTAATATGATAATTTATGACTCAATCATCGAATAATAAAATTGACAAAAGGATGTTCAATACTCCACCAAAAAATCCAAACACAATCAAAAGATATACTAGTACAGTGTCATCTAGGATTGAGGAACATTTATTAGATAAACTCGTATGTTTGCTAAATAAGCGATACAATTATAGAAAAGTGCCTATGAATTCAATAAGCTTCGTTATTAGGAGGGCGATTATATCAAAAATAAGAGAATTAGAATCAAAGACCGTTTAATAAATATTCAGTATACCAAAACCTAAATTGGTTTTATAATTGTAACTTTTGAATTATATCATATGACATTCAATGTCTGTTAATTACATTTCGTTATCTTATTAAATATTTATATGTTTAATTTTGTCTCAGCAAGTTTATTAATGTTCTCATTACATTTTCAAGACCCTTCAGGTTTTTGGATTCCCTCAGCTTCTTCAGCCGATAACGCTTATTATTTTAAATCTAAGTATTTAAATAAAGTAGGTTCTAATTTAACTATTTGGACGAAAGTCGTACCAACTTTCCCGGAAGAAAGTGATGGAAAAATGGTTTATTATAAGTTAAGTTTACTTGAATGCAATTGCAGTAATTATTCTACAAATTTGCTTGCATTAATAAATTATGGAGAAAATGGAGAAACTATTGATAGGTTTAATTATAAAGAGAAAAATTTCAATTATGAAGCCCCGGGTTCTGTAGGATACAGAGAAGCCTTTGAAATCTGCAAATACTTTAGCAAAAAGAAAAAATAACTTCGATAACTATGTAAAAAATAGCCTTAACTTTCACATTTAGCCTCATTGGTTATTTAGGTTTCTCTCAGACTTCCACTTATGTTAATCCATATACTAAGAGTATTGGCACTTATGTTGAAGGTTACCAACGTTCGCTTCCTAATCATACCAATACTGACAACTTTTCCACACAAGGAAACTCTAACCCCTTTAATGGTAATATCGGAACAAAGCCAAGAGACTTTTCGATAGAATCACAGCAATTAAGACAAGACTATAACATTCAAACTGGTCCTCGAGGTGGACAATATTACATTAATAGCCACGGAAACAAAACTTATGTACCTAAAAACAAATAAAATAATGTCTTAAAATTTGAATATAGTTATGAATGTCACCTTATAATAAAAACACTTTATGTGTGTTTTTAAAACAAATCAGTGTGCAGTTAATTACCGAAATCACTAATGGATTAAATCAATTTCAATTTTATTAATAATAAAGTATATATAGATAGAAATTGATAACTTTTGGAGATAAATTTGGGAGATATCTTTTTAAATATCTGAATGAATAATTATGAAAAAAAATATACTATTTTTTACTACATTTTTAACTTTAATCGCTTTCTCAGATTTTGCCCAGGTGATTAAATTTTCGGGTTACAGATTTATTAAAAACGACCTTATTAGGACTACTGACAATGCCCTCATCGTAAAAGATGGATATGGACAAATTTACTTGAAGATAGAAAATTTATCTTCAGATGAATTATTAGCCATAAAATTCAATATCGCAATAGAAGATGTATTTGGAAAGAAAATATTAAAGTTGAAGAATGTAGAAAGGCAGATTTCAGTGCAACCAGGAAATTACGGTTATCTTGAAATTCAAGCATTTAAAGATTATCCTGATTACGTGGCATCCTTGCTGCAAGCACAAAAAGAAAAAGAAAATTTCCATAAAATAGATGAAAGTACAATGCTAAAAGCTACTATAACTACGAAGGAAATAATATTTAAAAATTACACCTTAAAAGAAGAGGAAAACATAAATTATACATTAGAAAAAATCAATTAACAAAACAGTTATTATGTATATAGTTCAGTTTAAATTAAAATATTCGACAAAAATATTTTTCTTCATAATGTCGCTATTTGTTATTTTTAATTTAGATGCACAAACTGCTGACGAATTCTATAAAAGAGGTGAATTAAAAATGAAGAATGGAGATGAAATTGGTGCAATTGACGACTTTACTAATTCAATTAAAATAAATCCTAATTCCTCTAAGGTATATTGGTCTAGAGGTGTTGCATACTATAATCAAAATTATGCTATTCTAGCAATTGATGATTTCAATAAATCCATAGAGTTAAATTCAGACGATGAAATCTACTTCTATTGTAGAGCTTTAGCAAAAACTAAAATTGAAGACTATAAAGGAGCAATTCAAGATTTCACAAAGACAATTACTTCTAATCTACCAGAATCATTTCTTGCAGAAGTATTAATGAAACGAGGTGCAGCTAAAACACAAGTTGGTGATAATTTCGGTAGTTTAAATGATTTAAATAAATCCATAGAGATAAATCCTAGCAACGCTGAAGCTTACTATAGCAGAGGAATTGCAAAAATAATTTTAAAACAATATGAAAATGGCTGTTTAGATTTATCGAAATCAGGTGAACTTGGATATGATGCCGCCTTTGATACTATTAGACAATACTGTAAGTAAAAAGTAATTTAAATTTAAATATTATAAAATTAACTAAATTCAGGTAATCAAATAAATCGTTTTAATTCAATTATTATGAAAAAAATATTCACAACACTCGTATTAATATTTATTACAAATATTTGTTTCAGTCAACAACAAATTACTTATTCAAAGGATTACGCCGGCAATACTGTAGCTAAAGACCAATACGGAAACCTTATAGCAACAGGGGCAACTGACTATTCAGGAAACTTTGTTTGGAAAGATAAATATGGAAATGTGATAAAAACAGAGTCAAAAGATTACTCTGGTAACGAAGTTTCAAAAGATAAGTACGGTAATAGAGAAAGTACAAGGTCTAAAGATTATGCAGGTAATACTGTAGAAAATGACCAATATGGTAACATAATGTATACTTACTCAAGTGATTATGCTGGTAATATTGTGAAAAAAGACAAGTACGGTAACATTGTAGGAACATATAAAAAGGACTACGCAGGCAACTTGGTATATTACCCTAATTTCTGATAAATTCCCATACTTAAAAAAATACATAAATTGAAAGCTAGAAAACTTTTCCTTATTCTGTTATTAGTTTCAGCTAATGCTTTTGCTCAATCAAAAAGAGCAAATTACAAAGACGAGGAATTACTTAAATTTCCAGTAGAAGCCGCCTATTATCTAAACACCAAAGATGATTATTCTTTATATAAATTTCTTAATAATCAAATGAAATTGAAACTTGATAATAATAGTATCAACAATTTTTCAATTTTTACTCAAACTTTAGATGGAAGTTATGATTTTGATGGTTCAATAACATTTTATTCTTTAATAGTCGATAAAAGAGGTCCTGACGCTGTAATTCAATCTTGGTATTTGAAAACAAAAGGAAGAGATGTAATTGAGGATAAAACCTTTTATGATTATTTAGACGCACATCCTAGAGCAATTAGAATGGAAAAAGGATTTGCATTATTAATCGGAGGAGAAAGTATGAAAAATTTGGATTCTCAAAAAGCTATTATTGGAATAATTCCTGATTACTTATCAAATAGTTTACA
>JACCDI012087696.1_pt1 | contig 12757 bp, 8 predicted proteins | sample 7442791 | NCBI WGS metagenome assembly JACCDI01 (sample SAMN15323434, study PRJNA562643) | freshwater metagenome | isolation source: river surface water | place: USA:Blue River Watershed | collected 2017-08-15
GGAGGTGAATTATATCTGACAAAACATTAAAATTATCATCATGTTCAGTCAAGAGGAGAAAAGAACATTGAGCTAATTTTCTTCTGTCATACTTTTGCCCTAGTTTTATTGTGGAGTAGTGGAATTGATATTGAAACCACAATGGAATACCACCATAGACAATTTTGTCTACATCAACAATGGACAGAAATGATTCCATATTTGACACAGCAACCACCAACAAATCTTTCACTACATTGGTCTGGGACATTGATATTATGTTACTTGAATTAATTTCATTTTCATGTGTGGCTTCATAACAAAGGTAAGTCAAAGGATTATTGCACTATGAATATCATTGTTTTTGAACATTATATCACATGATTTCAGAGATTATGAAGGGCTGGTTTCATATTCAACATCAAACTAATATCTTGGAACAATAGATAAGAAGCAGTAGCTCAATGGTGAGTGCAGCAAAAGTTTGGTCCTATAATTACAGACTCTAGTATGCTTTGGCTCATCTTGTGGTGTTTTTTGGTCCATGAATTGTGGCCAATAAAATTGTATAGTTGTAGCAGTTTACTGGAACTAAACATTTTGTCCTTTGACCTTTAGCCAAATGAGCAACATATCAATGGTTGTGATGTATGAAGTATGCACATCTTGATATACTATTTTGCCATTGAAAGGCATGACAAACAACACAATTTTCATGGTATCTTCCTTTCTGACTTAGTTGGAAAAGTTGTATATCACAATACCCTAACATTTAAGAACAAATACATCAACATCTGGTATACCAAGGCATTTCATGAAAATCTTGAAAAATACCAAACTTTTCAGAAAAAGCATACTTCTGTGTATGAATTTTTTTCATGTATGAACTGTGCTCTATGCACTCAGATATGTTAAGCATTTTTTCAAAGTCATCCTCTGGTACATATTGAAGACAGAAGATATGACACATGTCTTACAAATATTACAATGTCTGGCCAATATTACAACATGTCAAAAACTTGGTTACAACATTTCCAACTCACCTCTCTGAAATGACAAAAAACACATCATTTCAGTCAAAAGTGTTTTGCATTAGGGCAAAATGATGCTGTCCAATCCTTAGGTCACCTGAAAAGGTTTCTATTTGGTATTGCCATTGATATGAGTGCATTATGTCATAGTTAAAGAGATTGATACTTCTATAGATAAGAGAGTATGTTAATGCTTTACTTTCACTTACTTACCCATGGTGTGTTTTGAATGGGTGAAGAATAGAGTAAAAACCACCCAGAAGTATGTTAGGTGAGATCCATCTCTCTCTGAAGTTACAGAGAAAAGGGATAGTTCATGTCAGATGGGGTTGGATGGAAATCGATTGAAATGAACTAATTGTTCAACTTTTCAAAATTTTAGTTCTAGAACTATCAAATAATATGAGGTTCTAATCCACAATGACTGTGTTGAGGATACATTTGGTTAGATGAAAATTTCTCTCTCCATCTCTCCCTCTCTCTCCCTCCCTCCATTTCCCTCCCTCCCTCTCTCCTCTAGGATGATAACAGATGGGCATGTGCAACCATATCTTAAACATCAAAAAGGGAGATGAAAACTCACCTTACTTACCTGTCATCTAGGTAGTTCATAATTGTTACTAGAATATGGACAAATCACTCTAATAGTGATTCCATAAAAGTTGGCAGATAAGAAATGGCAAATGACCAAAAGGTTGTTTGTCCAAAGTTTTCTCTACATAGATCCTACATTTAGCATTCATACCTTAATATCAGCTATCATGGTTCTTTTATTTCTTGGTGAAAAGATATTCCCCATCTGAACATCAAAAAATAATTTCTTTGCCACTCACCATGAAGTCATATGAAAATAAACATGAAATTGTAGCCATTGGCACCAGAATTAAAATACCCTAAATCTGGTACTGATAGGACAGTTGGGGTGGTTCAAAATAGTGAAATGATGCATTTTTCATGTACAATCCGCTGGTATTGGTTTTAACTTTAATATAGTGCAAATTAGAATTTTTAGAATTGATTTAGTGAAACATATCATATCCCCTGACATTTCTTATCTGGTGACTGTTATGGTAGTTCCAGGCCATGGCCACTACTTCTTTACAATATTTTTTAATTACCATATTTTGGCCTTATGTAAGGCAACTATGTAAAACATAGGGCTCATAACATAATGGGGTATGATTTCTTGACTGGTGCTGCACCACTGATCTGGCAAGAGTGGTGCATGATACCTGAAAAATCATGCCCCCAATTCTGAAGAAGATTTTTACAAAAATGTACTTCTCAAAACTATCCAGAGTGATTTTATTCTTTTTTGCAGAGTTACAGTAAATACAACAGAAGGTACTTTATTGTAATGCTTCTGGAGATATGAAATTCACAATTTCCATTATAAGAAATTATAGTTCCCTCAACCAAGGGCCTTAATCTAGTTCTATTTCCCTCTTTCATTTTATTTTTGTAAGCACAAAATCGTCTTTATCCCCCCTGGCTTAACTAAAAAAGAAGTGATTGGAAATGGTAATAGTCACTATTACATTCTACACACCCCTTCCTGATTTCTTACTTATAATACCTACAAAACTAAGAAATCATAGTTTGCTAAAATGAGGCCTTTCAGTGATAATGGCATTCAATTGATTTGCTGGGGAAAGCCTGATTCATTGACTTGGGGAAGTGTTTGTAGGGCACAAAGCAGCCCCACAGAAATGTCATCCAGAACATTTGTTTTGGAAGGAAGATGCCCTTGAGCCACAAAAAAACACAATTTAAAAACAGCAGATCTTGGCAATGTCTGCTACCTTTTTGACTCATTTTTCCATCTCAGTTGCTTCTACCTTTCTTGTATCCACTCATTCCTTGTTCAGGAGAAGGACAACATAATGATGATGATGAAGCACAATGCAAAGCAAGATGCAGAGTGAAGGAACATTCTCTTATTTTTTGTCTCTTCTACTTGCCCTCATCTTGACCAAGGCAAAGCACCAAAGAAAGGCATTTTCAATGATGAAGACAAAAAATCAAGGAGAGCCCTTGCAAATTGACTCACATCCAGAAAAGAGGTGATAATTCCTCTTTTTTGGAAGGAAAATAATTATCAACTAAGTCAATTTCACCTGCTTTTGGTGCCCTCCAAACCCAGCTCCAAAAATATTGATTTCTCCCATCAGCCTTTGTCAAAACCTGACAAGTCCATTAAGTTCATCAGCTGATAGAAAAGTTGTGAATCCCTATGCAAAAATCAAGAAACCAGTAATTGCAAAGATGCCATCACACCATCAAAATCCCAGTTCTCCCTCCAAATTCAGTCCTCTTTCATAGCCATGAAAGAGACCTATCATTGCACCTCATCAAGCACAACAACAAAGCATCACAGTCCAGAGTCCACATTGCAGAAAATCCTCCAAAAGTTCATTCAACCAGTCAAGAAACCAAACTAGCTCTGGACCTCCACCATTGAAACAAATCAGCGAAGACAAACAACCAGATGGGAAGAGAACTGCCTCATTGACTGTTCCTTCTGATCCATCTGACAAAGCAACAGACCCAATGCAATCATTGTTGTCACTTAGTGGTACTGATCATGAACCTAAATCTAATGTACGCCATCATATTTCATTTTCATTGCCAAAGGATCCATTGCCTAGAACAGACATTCACAAATTGTTTGAGTCAATGTCCACTGTTAGGTCCAAAGGATTTTTTGAATCGACTCCATTTGGTTGGATGGGTGGAAAATGTCCAAGGTGCAGTGGTGATATTGCATATCATTCCAGGGACTGGAGGAAAGTCAACAATCATATTCATACTATCACTGGAAATCCAAGGTTTGCTCAGGGTTATGAGTCTTCACTGTCAAGAAAACAATCAGTACTTCCTCTCCATCAATATCAAATACACCCAAGGTCTTGCACTTCACCAACAAAATAGTCTGAATGCTATCATCAATGGACAGTCTGATGGCATCAACATGGAGTTGATTGTTGTAATGATGCATGATATTAATGATGTGACACTGGAGAAAACTATTGAAGCAAATTTGAGAATATGGTTCAATAGGCTTGTTGATGACTTCAAACAGTGGGTGGAGGCATCAAATCAGCTAGACATTGATGTAACAGCAGATGAAATTCCACCATTTTGTTCTTTGTGGATTGCATAAGGTGCAGCATTGATAAAGGCTTTCCTCTGTGATTTCTTCAATCAACAAGATGGTTTGAATCAAGAGATTGCATTGCTGCTTTCTAACACTGCTCTTACAATTGACCACCAAAGCAAGTTTATACATTGAGTAAAGGGTGACCAAAATATTCAATCCCATGCAGTTGTTGGCAATGCAGGTTTTGTTCTTAGTTATGTTGTTGTTCCAACAACCAATAAGGCATGTAATGATCCTGCAATGTGTGAAGTGATAGAGAGACATGGCAAAACAATTAACAATGACCATGAAGTAATCAAACAAGGCATTCTTCCACAGCAATTTGAGTTGATTGCAACTGCTGTAATGGGAAACTACATGGGAGAAGTGATAAGAATTCCATTTATTATGGGATGGTCACCTGATTTGATGCCATGCATGGGATTCTGCAAATATGAAGATGATTGCCAGGTCAGCATGCAAGGAAGACTAGCTTCCTCAAGCAACTCTCTCAAGAAATTTATACTGATTCCCACAGAGATAGAGTTAGGTTGGAGGAGGCAAGGAATAGAGCAAGGAATTTGGGAAACTTTTGAGGGAGCTCACATCAGCAGAGTTGAAGGCATATTGAACAAAATATGTCCATCATGTTATTGGACCACCAGAATTATCTGTTCAACGCTTGCCTGGGTTGTGAATGATCACATTTCCATTGATTGGTTGACATATGAATCATATTTGAAGAGTGATGGTGATGTTAAGGATATCACCAAATCCCATTTGGCTTATCCTCTCATTACTTCTGCAGTGAAGAAAGCAATGTACAGTTTCTGTGTCCATGTCCAATGGATCTGTCAGTGACCTTGATGAACTTATTCTTGAGAATGGTGAGACTGATTATCAGAACACAGCAATCAAGCTTACTACATAGAAGTCTCTACATGGAACAAGTAAGGTGGAGATTTTGCACTCTGTCCTTGAATCAATTACACATATATCACAACATCTGTAAGCTGTTATTTTTATGCATGCCTTCATTGGATGATTACAAACTACACCAGACAGCGCCTTCACCAACTAGGAAAGACAGCATTACCACTGGGTGTTGCACCATCAGAAGATTGTTCTGTATGGCTAGTGGAAGCAACAGCAATGTGCTTTGGATTTGATAACTGTCAGTATGATGTGGAGTCTTTGAAAGGAGAGAGCAGTGCCATATAATTGCAATATGAGGTGGATGATCTTGATGATGAACAACTTGCTACTGAGGATATTCCTGTAAAGTTAGTAATGCCAGATGACTTAGATGATTTCACAATCATGGCCACTGGAACAGACATGGCAACTTTGGATGATGACTTGGCTAAAGATGTGACTGGAGTTGATTCATTTGTTCCTGAAGAAGTTGATTTTATCAATGTTGACACTTTCTGTACAGTGTTGGATTATTCACCAGACAGCACCAAAAAACCAGCAAGCAATGCTGGGAAACTCCTATCTTGTAGTAAACCCAGTCCAACAGATCCTCTGATGCTATTTAAGACTGGATAAAACAAAACCCAGGCCACAGCTTTTTTTAGGTTTGTCTGTTTTGAGCCAGACAGATGGCCTCCCCAGATTAACTTGTTTTGAGAAAACACCAATAACTTTTTTCACAACAACTCTGTCTGCAACAACCACCACAAAAACAGCAAGTAATTATTGTACTTTTATTGTTATTGAATGAGCAAAGTACCAACTTTTTTTCAATTACACCATTTGCATCGCTTGAAAAAAGTCCATTTCAACATGAAGACCTCTGTCATGATCCGGCTGCAATTTAGATGAAAGAGGAAAAAATAATAATATCAATGTGCATGAATGAAAATTGACGGTTTTGGTTGCTGGCAACATTTTTTGTCCATCAAATAATTGAAAGACGGAACTGTGGCCTGGGTTTTGTTTTATCCAGTCATATTTGGTGAATCTTGTAAAGGATACAACAGTTGTTGATTAGCAAAAATGGATGTTGATTGTCAAGTAAGAATTGTTGTCTTATCACAGATCCAATGCTCAGGCACACAAGTGTACAACAAAGAGCACTAGGATAATTATACATACATAACATATTGTCTTGATGATTCGTTAGTATTTATAATATAAAATATTTATCATTGCAAGTGTCATGGGAATCTAGTGATTTGGGTTTGATTCCCAAGTGCCATCATTAGCTCTGTTGGTTGACACTTTCTAGATGGGATCCCTCAATGGAGGTTCATGCATCTTCTCTGATGGGCTCATGTTTGAATCCTGACCATTTACCTTTTTTCCTAGACCCATGCACGGTCTGTGGGTTGAAGCATATGTACTTAGTGGATGCACATTTGAGCACTTAAGCAGGGTGAGTGTTGATTAGCAGAAATGGATGTTGATTGTCAAGTAAGAATAGTTGACTTATCACAGATCCAATGCTCAGCCACACAAGTGTTCAACAAAGAGCACAAGGATAATTATACATGCATAACATATTATCTTGATAGTATTTATAATAGAAAATATTTATCATTGCAAGTGTCATAGGCATCTGGTGATTTGGGTACTATTCCCAAGCACAATCATGAGCTCAGTTGGTTCATACTTTCTAGAACAGTCAATTATCAACAGAATCCTACAAATCACCCTGTTAGGCCAGACTGCAATTCAATGTTGGAAACCATTTGAAACAAGCTCAATGCCAACCATAAACCACCATCAGAAGGAATGCAAGCATGTCAATGGTTTTTAGAATGCAACTCTGATTACACTGAATACAAGACAATGCTGTCAACAGAAAGAGTAAGTGATGCTCCTCCATTACTACCAGTTGGCTTCATGGAAGCACTGGCATGGGCCAAGAAATAATAGTTGAATCCAATCATCAATCATCCACTGGCACTAGGGGAAGCAACTGAGGCCAGTAGAGAAATTAGTGAGAAACTGCAGAATGATCTCACCATATCATCAAGTCCAGAATATGCAATACCATTATATTTGGACAATCCTCCTTACGTCAGAGCAATGAATTTCCATGCACCATCATCAACTGTAGGTCCACACCAATTCAAGCATCGATCTGAGGAAGTGATAGACTCCAAACTTTTTGACACAAGAAAAGGACATGAAATTCAGATCTCAACAACCACCACCACTCATGTCATTGAAATTGAGAAGATCTCACTACAAGCAGGATGGCAACAAAGAGCTAAGATCATGATGCAAAAAATGAACATTCAAGCAAATCAAACTGAGAAAGGTAGGAAGCGGTGCCTAGTGTGTTTGGTCCAATGGACTATACAATTTGTAAATTTCCCACCACACATTCAATTACCAGTATTAACACAAGTTGAAGGAGATAACATTTTTTGCCCCTTTGCTAATGATCACAAAATGTATCAACAAATAATGGCTGGTAAGATGCTGATTTGTAAACTCAAGAACAAAGGAAATATCAGAGAAGGAAAGATAAGAAAGAACAGAAAAAATTGGTTTAGGAGATATCATTCAAAACAAATTTATTTTGAATATTCTCTGTTACGCAGCAGCGTGATAGAAAGTTAAATTGTAGGAAATTTGGGTGGATACATGGTGGGAGGAGCTGATTTTCAGTAGTTTGCATATATCATCCAAAAGAGCTTCTCTTGTTTTGGTCAAAAGTCAAAATGGGGTATTATATGGTGTGTTATGTAGTCTTCTAAAAGGAATTTTGTTGATTCATTGGAATGGTGAAGTTACAATTTTTGATAAGTTTGACACAACTTTTGAGATTTTTTTATGTCTCAATTGGCCCCACCTCAAAAATTGAAAAAATAAAAACGAAAGAAGAAGAAAATGATGGGGTACTACAATCTAAGGGTACACATGAAGTAGAGGAATTCAACCAAAGAAATGTCATAGTGACAGGACCCACCATGATATATTCTTGAAGTTTTTTCATTCACTGGTTTACTAAAGGAAGGCAAAAATATGTTCAAAAATAATTGAATCAGTTCTATTTCCCCCCTCCTTGAGGTTGAGGGAATTTTGATCATGCCAGACCAAGCCTTAGATGAGTTCTAATGGAGCTTTAACAATACTTTCAAAAACAAAACCATTTACAATGAAAATAAAAATGCAAAACGAAAGGAAATAAATATGGTATATTATTACTTTTGCCCATTTCACAATATCAAGAAAAATAATTAGAAGGAATAGCACAAATGTCATGGTTATTCATAGATTTAGACAAAATAGAAAACTATCTAACTTTGCAACCAATCATTCAACCAACATAGTGATAACCATTGTAACTGCCATTGGCATAGTTGCTTTCTATGTCATCTGTAGGTGCTGCTGCTGCTGCTGCTGCTTAAAAAGTTTGCCCTTCACCATTATCATGAAAGAGATTGTCAAAGTCAAAGGTATTGTTGACAACCACTTTCCTATCAACAGTCTTCTTCTTCATCTTCAGGACACAGGTGATATGGCAAGTGATCATTTGGATGAACTGAGCAGGGGTATGGCCATTGACATTTGCAATGTAGTTGGTGAGATGCCAGCCAAATGATACTTTAACATTTGGCTCAACAATCTCATCAAGGTGAACCACCTGTGGTTACCCTCAGTAGAGCTGTCCCTGCATTTCTTTGTGTTCCTTGATAAAACTTGCTAACTGCAATGACACCAGCCATCTCAGCTGATGCACAAGGGAAATTATCCTCACCTCCTTGTTCCACAACACATGCTTGGTTTCACCATAACATCCTGGGACAGCACAAGAGAAGACTACTGAGACCAAATGAGTGGCTGCCAAAGAGGTTCTATTATTTTATAAAAAACTTTGTACCTAGACAAAACCTGTACGAGACAACAAACATGCCAAGACAGCTCCAAGACATAGGCAAGACACACACACAGTATACTATTCTGTATATCTTTTTAACAATTATATACATAACACTATTATATTATTTATTATTGATATATTTCATACAATACTAATATTAAAATATATTGTTTACAATTACAACGCAGAATATCTCAGGAAGTAAGTTATAATGTAAGTACTTACTTTTCATAGCACACTCATTTAATTAAGATCTGTCAAGAGGTACAGTACATCATAAGTAGTAGAGGTATTCAATGCAACATCACTAATATTATTTAAAACTTGATACTATAAAAATAATATCATTATGTCAAGAAAGATGATTGTGTGTTAGATAAAGGATGACTTGGAAAATGACAGACAATAATCCATTATTTAACAAAGCTTCTGTTATTTGAAAAAATCTGTTGTCTCAAATATTTCATAGAATTTATATTATTCCTATGTATATGTATCCATCATCTTTTATCTTATCCATCATCTTGTCTTTGATCTGACATCTTGAAGAAAATAAAGATGATGGATGATAGACAAGATGATGATGATAGACAAGATGATGGCAAGATAGAAATAGTACCAAAAAGAGAGAAAACGAAGATACAATGGTATCAAATAAATAATGAATACAGATTTTAATGTATATGATATATAATTTGAATAATATACAACAAACATACCAGTACAATAACATTTTTATTTTGTTTCTAATAATGTATACATAACAAACAACAAGATGTTGCACTGCAACTTTTACCCCACCAAAAAATTTCTCTATTGTGTGATGAAATAGTAGGGTCCCAAACAAACTTTCAACATTGTAATATTAAAATTATTATCAATACTTTTTAATATTATAAGTACAATACCTACCTTATTGTATCCTCTAGGTGCGCCAAATAAGTATAGGTATTCTGTTTTCAGTAATTATATTGTAATTGCACTAGATCATAAGTACCTTGTACTTAAATATATTGGCACAAAGTGGGGATATGTAAGTGGAATGTATTGTACTTCTTTTTTAAGTATTGTACAATACTTGAGTCAGCAGAAGTGAAGACAAGCCCCTCAGTGTATTTGTTGAAGCTCTGTCATGCTTACTTGATGGGTGACTGCCATAAAAAATCTTCTGTCACTTTGCATCCATGCCCCAACAACCCACAACACCTTCTTTGTCTTCCTGGTGCAATGAGGTCATCAGAAGACATAGCACCAGAGTTGTCCAACAAACAGAAAAAGGACAATCATTCCCTTCCCACTGATTTCTACACCTGTGGCAAGGTTGTGCAAATTGGACTGGCAAGAAATTGGACTCCACTATCTCAGAGGAGTGTAGATTTTGAGATTTTTTTGGTGTTGGTGTGATGACTGCTGTCGTTTTTTGGGAACTGCTCAACAATGTTGACTTTCTCCCTGATGATGGCACAATGCTCCACATGCTCTGGACTTTATATTTTTCAAAGTTCATCCAAAGCAGGGGTTTTTGTGTTCAGGTGTTGGTGGGTTGAAAGGAGTTGTTGACCCAAAGACTGCTCAAAAATACATCTTGCCATTTATCTCAGCAATTGCAGCACTCAAAGAGGTGGTGGTAAGTTTTGTTGTAACCTCCTTTTAATTCATTTTTCATTGCTTTCCAACATCTAAATACTCTTATTAGATCAAACTTGATGACAGGATCATTGATCCACACCATGACTGTTATATCAGTGTTGATGGCACTGATGTTTGTATTCCAAATCATGGTTGCACCTTGTCTTCACACAAGTTCAAGGGTAAATCTGGACTCTGCTATGAAATTGGCCTGGGCATTTTGACTGGCCACATCCACTAGATTAATGGCCCTTTTCCATGTGGGGAGTGGCCTGACATCAAAAATTTTAAATCTTTGTTGCAGTCTTTCCTTAAGGGGGGAAAGTGTGTTGAAACCAATAAGGGCTACTGTGGAAACCCTTGGCATGTGAAGTGTCCATCAAAGTTTGGCAACCTGCCAGAGAATCTGGAAATGCAGGCAAGAGTAAGGAGCCATCATGAGACTGTGAATTCACACTTCAAGAATTTTGCTATCCTCTTGGAGCAATATTGCCATAATATCACTGAACATGGCAATGTTTTTTGTGTGTTTGCAATGATTACACAGCTGACAATTGAAACAAGGGATCCTTTGTGGAAGGTTGACTACAGGATGTAGTCTTAAAATTAATTTCAAGCAGCAATTATTGAATTTTACTGTAAACAAATTCCAAATCTAGGAATGGATGGATAATTTTCTATTTGTGATGGAACCATAAATCACCAAAACCCCAAATAATCATGAAACCAAACAGAAGATGACCAAAATCAATTTGTAATTACTGCAGGATATGGGAAAAATAAGTAGATATGTGTACTAAGTGTTGTTGTTGTATTCATTCTCACTTAACATCTTTAATTTTATTATTTTGTTTTTGATGTATCTAGTGATCACTGTGCATCATGGAATTCTTGTAAAATTAACATTGTTCTTACGAGATTTTTGTCAGTTCTCTCTTAAGGAAGGATGATATGAATTCCTAAATGATAAAAGCAAAAATTTCCACTTTCAAAAGTTCAAAAAGAGGATTTTTGGAACTACAAATTCTTGAAAAAAATGGTCAGTAAATGAGAGCACAAAGACAAGATGACTGCAAATTCCCCCAACCTCATTGTATTTCTGTACATAGAAAAATAATATACATTACCCCCTCCCTTAATAGAATGTCAAAGCACAATGGGAAGCAAGATGCCGAGTGGACACATTTTCTCCTTCATATTGCACCATCTTTGCAACCCCATCTTGATCATGGACAAGCTCTATAGGGTGGGAAATTCAACATAAAACACAAAAAATCAAGGACTGTCCCCTTTGATTGAAGTGTGTTGCAAAGAAAGGCAACATTGCTTCTTTTTTGGAAAGAAAATATTGGTGAAAGAAATCATTTGCACCTTTCAATGGTCAAAATCAAGCTAAAGAATTGTGTTCAATCCAATCCAACCAGTTCACCCTGATCCTCCATCAAAAAATAAAATTCTAAGCCATTGCATCTTCCTTGCTCCACCATTATCATCTTTGTCAACCCTCCAATCCTCTTCCAAAGTCATCAATCCCTACCTAAGAAAAAAGGGTACAAATATGGTACCTCCTCAGAAATGTGCCCCTTCTTCACATTCCAAATTCAAGTCTATATCATGGTCATCAATTGGACCTCATCCCCAAGTCCATAACCAACACAACACCAACTCCTAACTCATCAGTCCAGGCCATGCATACTCAAATGTGATGTGTCCAAGCATCTATGCATCAATCATCCAGATCAGCAGCATATTCAGGGAATGAATCATCAAAACCAACCACACATTCGATTCAGCCAAAGAAAACCACAGTTCCAAAGCAACAACAAACATCAGATCATTGTCACAATAAGGAGAGAATTCCTGTCAGTATCCCAGCACAATTGCTCTCTGACCCCAACAAGAGCAGGATTCTGTCATCAATCTGCCAACAGCCTCATTCACAGTGTCAACTGAATCAATGGTGCCTCTACCATGCCCTCATCCATATCTTCCTCTGGGCAATGATGAAGCAGTGATTGATCTATGCAATGAGCCTAAACCTAAACCTAAACCTAAACCTAAACCTAAACCTAAACCTAAACCTAAACCTTAACCTAAACCTTAACCTTAACCTAAACCTTAACCTTAACCTTAACCTAA
>JACCDI010084897.1_pt1 | contig 12754 bp, 9 predicted proteins | sample 7442791 | NCBI WGS metagenome assembly JACCDI01 (sample SAMN15323434, study PRJNA562643) | freshwater metagenome | isolation source: river surface water | place: USA:Blue River Watershed | collected 2017-08-15
CCTAATTTTGGTATTAATCCATCACTCAATGATGTACTGGCAGCAAAGAAGAGGACAAAAGAAAAAATGAACAATGAAAAGGAAAACATGGAGGACAATCATGGGGAAGATTTTAAGGCAGAGCTGAATGGATTGACTAGGCAAAGATGGATAAGCTTAGGAGGAGTCCAAAGGAGATTCTTTTGCCCTTACTCATGTTGCAGGGTAGTAGATGAGAGTTGTGTTTTAATATTAGTCAAGGAACAATAAGTTAATGGGAGGGAGGCAAATCATATTTGAGATGTAAAATACAAATCTCCTGTTGCAGGTTTATCTGTCCAGCTTATGAAGGACAGAAGATGTTAACCAGAACTCAGTATGCTCAAAATACTGGCCTACATATCAATTCTAATGTTTTTCTCCTCTTTTGTGTAAAATATATATCAAAGCAAGATGTTTTGTGCATTTAATTTTCATGATTTTTTGCTCAGGATTGCATGTCAAATTATGAAAACCTTTTCTTGTCAAAATTATTATCTACCAATAATCAACATGGGATGTGTTATGTGTTGTAGAAATGAAAAAAATGTGCTTGGGTTACTGGAAGAAAAAATTTCAAACATAATTTGAGTTTTATGAATTTATCTATTTTTAGTTCTTATGTGCTGGAAAGATTTTTCTTTTGATTTCTCAAAACAATGACTTGTGATATTCACCATCTGTCCAGCTTGAGACAGACAAACATCAAAATTACTGTGACAGGAGTTTTGTATTTTATGGGATAGTTAGTGGAGCAAAAATACCAATTAGTACTCAAGCATGATAACCCTTTCAAAAACTAAGTGTTTTTTGCCAAGCTAAAGTTTTAATGGCAAGGCCAATGGCCGCTCATTCAGCTATTTCATATATTGATAACACAATTCCTTATAGATTTAGAGTTCCGCAAATCGAACAAAAAATTTTGCAATATTTTTCAATTACCAAATAAGACTTGCGCAAAATCAGCAGGAACAGTCATTTAAATGGTTCCCAATGCACTGCTGGGTTGCATGAACAATCAAGCCATGTCTTTTTGCAACACATAGAGCCCTGCAACCTTATTTAATCTGTCTTTTTTCATGTGTCCTTTACATGGTCCCACTCTCCACAGGTTTTGGGCGCTTCATGCACTTTCCTTTACTTTCTTGACTTCACAGGCAATGACAATTGTTGCTGAATGACTCCAATTTTGTTTTCAAGCATATCTACAGCCTAATTTCTGAAAAATGAGAGTAGCAGTTCTGAATTGTCCTTTGTTGCACATGCATCAGAACTCACTGCTTTCACGTCTGCAACAGAACAAATGGTCAACAACTCTCTGGTTGGCCACCACTTTGTTGCTGAAACGAACTCAAGTCCAATCAGATCATGGCACCTATTATTCACATCATCCACCCAGTGTTTGCTTTTGTGCATCATGACATTGGTTCCACATATATTTACCTCTTCCATTCTCAATTAATGTAGCAAAAAGGTATGTGATCTTCTTGCACCACAAGCCTGTGCATGCTCATAATTTTTGTCACATAGTCACTGTCTTTCTGACAGTGTTCAAAGAAGTACTTTCTGTCAATGCATTGTTTGTATGTTTCTGCATGTCCCAGTTCCTTGGCTTTCACATACTCCTCAATCTCATTTCCAGGACCATGCTTTGGCCTTTACCATCCTTGTTTTGAATCAAATCCTGCCCATGAACTCCAACATGATGCAATGCCAAGATCCAGCAGCAACACAAAATCCACTATCCACTGTGATAACCTTACCAGTGTTGTGGATTTGTTTTGTCATGTACAACATGAATGCAGACGTTTTTGTTTAATTCAGACTCTGTGGGATAATGTGGAATGTTGTTTTGATTCGTTGGCTGATCTTTGCCCTCCTTCAATTTGATGCACCGCATAATTGGCTTCCCTTGGTCCCCAGTGGCAAAGGATTGGTACTTGCTCACTTTGGATGGGGCTTCCTTGAAACAAAAATGAAACCAGAGAAGCCAGGAGCTCTTCCATTTATCCAAACAGTTCATCCACAAGGGGGTGTAATTTTGCTTGTAGTGATCATTGAATAATTCCTTCATATAATGGACATTGTAGATCTTATCCACAAATGGGGAGGATCCTTGTTAGTGTAGGTGATCACTGAAGTGATTTAAATGAAGTGTGATTTTTTGAGACATGTGTTGAGTCAAAAGGGGCACCCCTCCTCTTGAGTATTGGCTTCCCTGACCACCAGGTCTTGTGGTCAGTGATACCTTTAAAACAGGCCATGAAGAATTGTCAACCAAGCCAGATGTAGAATTCTTGGAGGGTGAATGGGCATTCCAGTTTTGTTTGTTGCTGAGATAACAACATGAGTGATGAACTTCTCTGGGAAGGCCCTCCTGAAGAGCTCTTTCTTAGATTTCTCCAAGATCTTCTTCCACTTAAACAATTTCAATTTTCATGTGGAATTAGAAATGTTGGCATCAGTGTATTATGTGCCAATAGTGGGGACAATCGAATTACCATTTTTTTGTTGTGCTAGAGGTGGTTATCACATGTTTTCAGGTGCAGGTTCATTGCCATCATCAACTTTGAATCCCTGGTAGCAAAGTTCTGCAATTCCTCTTGCCATCATGGATTGAGCATGGATATTAGCCTCAATGTTTTTCTGCAAACTAAAAGTTGATGTTCATTGTCATCTTGAGGAGGATTGGATGGCTCTGTTTGTTGCCTCTCTGCATCAAAAATTATGACAGGAGGTACATCCACACAGAAGTTCTTTGTCATGATGTGGAGAATGTAATTGATGCCATCAATATTGAATAAGTAGCACCATTTGTCATGAATGCTTAAACATGCCATGCCATCTGTGATGATGGAAACATTTTCTAGATGCCTAGTGCAGTAGTTATGGGGGAACTTGTTGCAAAGTGTTCCCCTGGATGAAAGAAGGAAGAATTGGTTCAGCTGATGTCACCAATGCCACCATAATGGGTCCTTCTCATCATTGTCAGATTTTTATGAGCATGTTGCTTGTTTTTCATTCACACTGACTGTACAAATTTCTCAAAGAAAAATTGTAACCACCTTCACAAATCATCTTTTTACAATGATGCATTTTCAACTTTTTCAGGTGAAATCCTCCATATCTTGGCTCCACCTGGAGATGCACATGGTGTCATTGATCTACCATTTGATATACCTCTCCTCTAGGTGCCTGTTTCATATTGGATCCAGACTAGAAAAAAGTACATCACCTGCAGCAATAATACAACCGCCAAGTAGACTTGTGCACAAGATTTTGCACAAATTTATTAATGTTAAATTTGCATAAGGCACACATATGATAACAACTGCCTGCATATTTTTCCTGCAAAATATATACCTTGTCATAATTATCTTTTGTGCAAAAAACTGTGCACAGCTCCATTTATGGGGGTTAGTACATACACATGATTGTAAGCCATCATTGGATGCAGAAAGTATTTTCAACAAATTAGCAATGACTCCTTTGTGCATGAACTCCTCCAATCTCTGAAATCACACATTGTACATATTCTCAATCCCTCCCAACCTTCAACAAGCCTTCAAAACTTCTAAAATGTTATGATTATTACTTTGGTCATTTATTACTTGTTGTTGCAGTTGAAAGCATAAAAATAATCTCATCATTATGACTTTGGTAATTTACTAAGGTGAACAAAAATTGCAGAACTTATTGATTGATCTTTTTTCTTTTTTGGTGTGTAAAAATACAAAAGACAGTAATAGAACCATCAATTTTGTGATGGACTAGATTGATTCTTTTTACAATTTATGGATTTGAATGCAAGTTACAATAAGCACAAAAAATCATATAACTTAAACAAACTCATTTACTTAAAATACCTGCTAATTGCTACTTGCTACTTGCTACTTGCTACTTGCTACTTGCTACTTGCTACTTGCTACTTGTTACTTGCTACTTGCTACTCATCCAAAAATTCAATATTTTTTCTCCATCATTTATGTTCTATATCTATGATTCTATAAGGTCACAATCATTCCATTTCCATTTTTGAAAACTTCTATCAAGATACTCTTTTCAACATCTAATGATATGCATTTAAAAATATTTCCAAGGTTTTTAAATTGGACCAACTGTGTCCTATGAGTATTACTGAAAGCCAGAACATGAAAAGATGACAAACATTTTTTAATTATGGGCTCATTAAATTATATTGATGGCAAAATTGCAATTGTGGTATTTAAAATATTTTCAAATGAAGCAAAATCAAATAAATTGTACAGTGTGCCTTCTATGAACTACTTTAACTGAAAAATTTTAATGGCATTACCAGACTTTTAAGATTCAGGGTTTACCACACTGGTATGATTGTCAAGAAAGTAGGTAAATAATGGTAGAAACCCAAAAAATTGGGGAGAAAAAAGAAAAGAATTCAAAATTTATCACATTAATTTGTGTCATAATCAAGGTAATACAAAACTATAAAGTTGATATTGGATTTGAAATATTTTCTCTTTGGAATTTATGTTTGGTACATTTCTCCTTTGAATAGCAGATGGGTGAATAGATGTTGCTATTTAAATAAGCTGAAAAGTTGAAAATCTCTCTTTATATAATCATTACTACTCTGATATATAAATTGAAAAGATTGATTATGATGTTTAAAACACATTGTCTCAATAAAACATCAAATTCATTTCACTTATCTATTTTGTAATCAATTGTGATAATACCTCAATAGAAAATTAATGACTATTTGAGGAAAAATTGATTGTCAGGTTGCTACTGTTAAGTTGAGGTTTTTTGAGGCTGAGTTGTAAAATTGATTAAATCAATTAATCTTTAAATTTGACTTGCATATCTCAGGTTCTACAGTTATTTGAATTAAAAAATAAAATATTTTTCTCTGGATGAGTCCAGAAGGGAGGGGGCTTCCCAACAATTTTGAAGTAATACGAAGACAATTGAAGTCACTTTTGGTAATCACAGAATTATAGAAGTGCTTTTGATGTCCAAGTATGAGCGGGCATGAATGTCTTTAGCAACTTTTGATAGGTAAAAGTATGTACTTTTTACTATGTTACCAATTTATTTGAATTTGAGATCTATTCCTCACTCAACAACAAGAAAGAGAAATGTTTGACTATTACCATATCTAGTAAAGTACAAATTTGTATATTACTTACCAAAATTATCAAATACTGCACTCTGTCAGTGAATATCATAAGAGATTCATGTCATTTTTCTATATGTGTTCGATTTTACACAAATTGAGAAAAGAAATCTTCATTCTGATAAAAAAAACAGTATCAAATGCTGTAAGACAATATTCTATTCCCTTTGCAAAAACGATATTGGAAAAATTACTTTGAATATAATAATTCACAAAAACTCAGTTCCAGCACTTAAACATTGAGGAAGTTTTCATTTTTGACCAAGATAGGCCATTGTAGGTACCATGTGATAATGCTCAAGACAAAGAACACAATCGAAACCAAGACTGATAATACATTACCCTAGATTTTATTTAAGGGACACTGCAACAACAACATTGTGATTAACATGTGATGTTTTCTTGAAAAATGTTGCACATCAATATTATTTGGCTAGCAGACCATGGGTTATATAGCAACTGGTTGCTCAATTGAACTATATCTATTCAATCCAATGCAACCAGTACTGGTCTTTTTGTAATGAAATAGTCATTACAAAGGTAACAACTTTTGTATGGTGACTGTTGGCTTCAAAGAGTGGCATGCGGAACAACTTTTGCTCAATGACCATTGGCTAAAGAGGGTGGTATGCAGAGTTATAGTGTGGCAAAGTTACATGTAAACTATGTTTCCTCATATTGTACCCCTTACTTAACTGATCTTAAATTGAGTTATTGATATCAGTTCTTTGTAGCAAATAATTGCAGTAGAATTATTTATCTCAGTTACAGAAAAAGTTCATTTTTTTATGTCACAATCATGTTACTAGATTTCATGTTGTGAACTTCTTTATGTAGATACAAATCATGATCAATGCTTAGTGTATTCATTCCAAACTTTTCCTATGCCTGAAAATTCAACTCCTACCATTTTTTATTAATGACTGGTTTATTACTTTTGCCAGTGATCTAGGCAATATAACTTTTACTTCCATTGAACTCATGACAAATTATTCTGGTCTGAGTAATGACGTTATTATAGAGCAAATTCAACATGAAGTAATCAAAAGATAAAAAATTATTAAATATAAGTAATATCTTGTTCTAACACTTTTCTGACTTGATTATCTCCCCTAACCCCACAATCAGAAAGATCTTGAGGTTCACATTTTAGCTGATTTTTTTTTGTTGTTGATGCATGATTGGTCATGATATCAAAGTGATTCTTGTGAGTGGGTTAGAGGTTAGCTGCAGGCTTTACCTACCTTTAAAACCCTCAGAGGAATAAAATGAGTCTTGTTACCAGGTGGGAGAAAAAGTGAAACAATGCTACTAAAGATTCTCATGTTTGTTTGTCACAAGTTGATAATCTTCAAATGTTAAATTTTCTGTTTCAAGACCAATAATGTCACAGAGTTTTAGAACTAATTTATTTGTGAACCTTCATGAATTTGGCTCCACTTCTCTATCACATTCCTGAAAACAACTTTAAAAATCAAATCAGACTGCATAATTTTAAATATACGTATATAGTTTCATGATTGTCCATTTAATCTGAATTTTCTCATTGTAAGCAAGAGTGAAAAAATTCTTTACTTCTCTGTTGTGTTAAAACACATGGTGGTTAAATTTTACATTTGAAGGCCAAAGGCCTTTTATTTAGAGTATAGGTATGTTACATACATTTTTAGCTAGTGGTCACTTCTCTTGAAATTAGATCAATTATGGATGGATTTTAATGCATTGTGGGTTTCATTTTTGAGTGATGTGTGAATTTAAATGACAAATAAGAATCAAAAACTGGGCTGCAAGCACCCCACTTAGTACAAAATTTCATTAAATCTGGGTCAGATCCATCATATTTGTTTTGAAAATTACATAGGGTTAAGTTTTAAGTTTTAAAGATTTGAGCTTTGACAACAACATGGATACATCAAAAGCCCAGAATAGCACCTTACTTAAATTGTATTGCAACATGCAAAGTTAAAAATATCCTTTATGTACAAAAACTCTAGTTTTTCTTCAAACTACAATAAATCAATTCTGATGAAAATAGCAATATCAACCGTGATGTCTGACATTTCCAATGACCAGATCATGTCATTTGATATATTAGTCACGCTTAACACTTCAAATGCAATGAATTACAAGATGATTAGAAAACGACTTTTTGATATGTGATATTAACTTAGTGAATAGTTTATTTTGTCTAGCATTCTGTCAGATCAATGCCTCCCAAGCACAATCACTCTGCTATGGATAGCCTCAACTGCTTTTTCAGGGGCCCCAGTGATAGCCACAATTATTGCTGGGGTTATCTAGCCTCCTTGGTTTCAGTAGCATTATCCACATTGGAAAATTATTCATGTGATAGATGCCACTATTGATGGCTGAGTCAATTGTTGTCAATGTCATGGCAAATGTTATGGTAATGGCCTTCAATCCAAGGTCTGAGATTCAATTTTTGTACATTTTTGTGTCCCTGCATCATCAGAAGAATATGGATGTGACACATAATCAAATTATGCTTGCATAAACTTTCAAGAATCCTCATTGCAATGGTTGTACACAAATCAACATTTTTGTGATGAAGATGTTGGTTTGCGTTGTCATAAAGGGGTTCTGAAGTTTGGTATATCTTCTCTCCTATAACTAAAGCCTTTGTAATCAACAGGAATTAGACCTAAACACTAAAATTCAGCTCATCAGCAAAAAGAGATGCTTATGAGCTACTGCATGGAATGATTAGTGAAAACATGAATGTACTCCCTTCATTTTACATCCACATTAAGTGCATCATAACGCACTTAAAAAAACACACACCTCTTGGTAGGCATCATATTCATTAGACAACAGTGCCAAAAAAATTATTGGCAATCCCCTGAATTTATAATCTTCACTTCCACAAAACATCACACAAAAATTTAGCAATGCCAAAAATGACCTTAGCTATTGCAAACAATAGCTCCTAGGATCCCTTTTTTTCATCCTAAACCAAATACTCCCAATCAAGGACCAACAAAAATCTACTATGAAGATCAAAATTGATTGGCTTTTGAAATTCCTATTTTCATCTGGTACAGTAAACCTATGTTGACAGTTACTCATTTTCATTACCGCTCTTTAGGGGTAACTTACTCCTACAAAAGTAATTGCCCATGTAACACCTCAATAACCCCAGTGATCAATTTTGTTACTCCAAAATTTATGTGCGGTAACTGGGGTAATGGGTTATGGGCAAGATGAAGCATGAGGAGGCAATAGATCACAACAAAATATGTGTGTATGTGTTGATTGTTTTGTGTGCATATAATTGGTCAATTCCTGTATGAAGTTTGAGAAATTTGGAGGAAGAAGTAAATACAAGCAGATTATTGATATTCACAAGTTCAGATGCTCATGACTCACAGAGGGGTAATGGAAATATTATTTGTTGACCACTACTTGAATTTGGGTAACAATTTTACCCCTCAAAAAGGGGTAAAAAGAAAAAAGAGTAACTGAGGGGTAATCAGGCATTACCTGGGGAAATTTCCAACCTAGCAGTAGACTGATCACAGTTGAAATTCAACTTTGAAGTATTAAAATTTTCAAATCTATATTAATTTTTTATTCAACTGTGGTTTTAGTTTTGGGTTATGTTTTGTGAAAATGTAATACACATTGTTTATTGAGTTCATTCTTTTGAGTGACTATGGTACTTTAAAACATCCAATACACATGACAATGCTGATTGTCCTGAGAATTTTGCAAACACATATGAATCTTTATCTGTTTTGATTTGATGCCTTGACCCTCTTGATGCAATTTTATGATGAATGATGCTTTCACCTATATGATAATGATAATATGGGGACAATGTTTGTGGCGACTTCATAGCAAGTAATTTTATTGTTCATTTGGTTTGTTTTTTTGTTGAAAATGATGCATATAAACATGAAATGAGGTTGTTGATGACATTCAAAAATTCTTTTTGAGAAAAGTATGATATGTACTCACACATTTTTAGTCACATTTTTTATGCATGAAATGAATTACACTATACTTGCCTATAGTATAAGATCATGAAATAATTACGCTCCTGTTTAAACCCCCAATCTAACTGATTAGAATTTTCAAATTTCAATAAAATCACATCAATGAAATATTGGAATTATTATTACTCTTTGTCATTATTTGAAGTCACTAGAGAAGTCTTATCAAAGATAAAGAATCTCCATTAGTCACTTGGAGAATAAAAGAAATCAATGATGTAAAGACAATGATTTTCATGTATACTATCATTCTTTTGCATATTGCATATTCTTACCTCCTACATCCAAACCTTCTTGATGAGTGATCATCTATTTGGGAGGATTAATCTTGTTTTGTGGAGGCTAAAAAATGTGAACTCTATTTTACAAGTGTTCACAGTAAGGGCTAGAAACATCAAATAAAATTGAGATATGTATGGATTTTATGTCATCAGATTGAATCAATTATTTGTACATCATGTGCAATTTTTAGCCATGTAATTAGGCAGATTCAAAAAATGGGATGAGAATACAAAGTGTGAATGCTTCATTTTATGTGCCAAAGATATGAAAAACAACTAACAAAAAGCGCTGATATAGAAATTTTGAATTTTAACTCCAGTATGGTACAAAATAAAAATATTTTAATGGTGCTCTTTTTGAATTATTTTGATTATGGCTATAATGATGTGTGAACAAAAATCATGACAATGGCTACATGAATACATGTTATAGCCATGAGAAAAAAAAGAACATGAATGCAATCATAAATGTAAAATAAACATGAAAGACAAAAAAATGATTTTAGTAATATTAGGTCATATCCACTTTTATTACTTGTTTCAATTTTGAACATTAACTATTCAAATAAAAATGATAACAGAAGCAAGTTATGTAGTTTGTCTAGAAAATTTGAAAATGAGTATTGTGTATCATTAAGTTGTAAGCACAAATAATATTGCATGTAATTTGCTCCTTTTTTATTTGATGCTGACAAACATATACTCATGGTCTAGAATATATGTGGTTTTTTCAAATCCAACTAATTGTTCAAAAAGATTTTTGTGTGTCTTGACAAAGGGAAAATCATAATCATTAAGTTGCCTAAAAATCTGGTCAACTTTATGGCACAATTTTTTTGATATTCGATCTTACTAGAATTACAAAAATACTTCAAAGAATGTATACTCTTTTATACTGCAAATTTTGGGCCCACTATGTTTGCACAAGTGTTGTGGTCAAGGTGTAGTTTTGTTGGTTAATCCTAGTTTGGTCTCCTGAATCTCTGTGGTGCTGCCACCACCTTTGTCAACACCAGCTCCTATGGAATCTCTGCATTCAAAATTAAATGGAAATGAGACCTTGCGTTAATGGTGGTTACCATCAATGCTGTCTTTGTCACTTGGGCACCACTGTGTCCATCATAGAATGAGCTGTCAGAGTATCAGATCTACCACTGTTGGGTGCAATGTCAACAATGTCATCTCTGACCTTCACCAATAACATTTGAAATGATATTGTACAGCTTAACAAGATGTGTCTTTGATGGTTCACAACATCACCATCATTGAAATCAACTCATGAACCCATCAGACAAGTTTTGTTGGTTGCAACCCCTCCTTTCTTTAATCCAGCACATGGGGAACATCCACACTTGAAAATTCTGTTTTGATGATAGATGTCACTAATACTATAATTATCATTTTGAAAATGCCATATAAAGTATAAATCAAGCCATCAATACATTCACAAACAGATTTGGATAAATCAAATAGAGCTACATGTCATTTGTTCCTCTGCTCATCCAACAGTTTGCCATTTGCTGCACCTGTTTTTTGATTACCCATTTTGTCTGAAGCCATCATCATCATCATCAAATCCTTTACCTGCTTCCATCAACCCAACAAATCCATAATAAACCACAAATCAAAGGTCACTTTTCCTGTGTGTGCTTGTTCTCTCTGCCATGAATTTTGCTAAAGCTGTGTTTGTTGAAGTCTGATGATTGCTTCATTATGTAATTGTTTTCTCATTTTCACCTCTTGACACATCCTTTTAGTACACAAAACTGAAGAAGCAAGCAAAAAGCACTATTTCTAGTGTGACAGAAATTCCTGTGACTCAAATGATTCTTCCTATTTCTAAGAACAGATTGTTTGACTGTGTTAGCAGGTGTCTGGCAAGTAAGCTGTAGACAAGTATGACCCATAATTGGGATTGATTGAGAATGGATCCTTTAAAAAATTATATTTTGGCAAAAATTGTCAATCTATCAGCAAGGCGACTGATTAGAATTCTCATCGAATGTTTAGAGAGGGTTGTAGTCACTAGACCAAGATGATTTGTTGATATCTCTATTTTTCTTATCACATTTCCAGGGGAATGTCATGATTAATTCAATACATCCTGAATTACAACAACAGAAAATTTGTATTTAAGAATAATATATATTATTCATTGTATTCATTTTGTAACAGTTGATTGAACAGGTTTAATTGATCATGGCTTCAAAACCTCTTTCAGCATCCCACCCTTCCTGCTCTGTAATGAATGAATCATGCCTACAAATGAAGTCTCTACAACTATCATATGAGACTCGGTAATGCAAAATGGGGGCCTCAATGCCTGACAGACTGTATCCCTCAAAAAAGTTGCTTTTGAGAAAACACAAAAAACTTTTTTCACAACAAAAAAATTATATTACAGCAGCGCCACAAAGCCACACGGCTCCTTCTCAAGTTGTCCGTTTTGACATTTTGGAGGGTACAGATTGTTTGCTACTTAAAAATTAGTACTACTTTTTTCAATTAAGCGGTCTCCATCCTCTAGATGGAAGACAAATTCTGAAATTGGACCTCTTTGCCAACTCCTATGTAGTCTAATTTTAAGAGGAAGAAAAATATCAAGAACAATGTGCATAAATGAAAATTGATGATTTTGGACCCTTGTGCCAATTTTCTCCATTAATGACTGGACAGGCAGAGCTGAGGCCCCCATTTTGTATTAACCAGTCTTATATGCATCAGCAATTGGAGCCAAATGTTTTTAATGTAGGGTTATATTATACATTATTGTTTGCAGTAAATCAAAATCCATACTTGTAAGGTTTGAAGTATATAAGAACATGTTTAAAGCTGCATAGAAACCCAATACTTAACCAAATTGGCCTACATGATAAACCAAGCCAAGATGGGTTCTTAAAAATAAAAATACAAATTTATTTCAATACATTTTTCTTAATGAACTAAACAGCTGTATCGCCACACAGCTCATTGGATGTTTTTGAGATAAAACCAATAACCATTCATCCATGATTAGTTAGTAACCATGAACTCATCACTAGGAAATCTCACTTATAATCAGTTGCTAGTAATTAAGCCAAGGGGGATACATATGCAGGAACACAAGAATAATACATTACCATTTAGTGGTTATTGATTTTATCCTATTGATACTCAAATCTCTACACACTATGATAATGATCATGTTATGAAATAATTTATTTTGTTGTTTGATATATAAGCAGTGATTTCTTCTAAAATCTAAGTAAAACTTGATATTCCACATATGTTAAATTGTCATTAAA
>JACCDI010632178.1_pt1 | contig 12752 bp, 9 predicted proteins | sample 7442791 | NCBI WGS metagenome assembly JACCDI01 (sample SAMN15323434, study PRJNA562643) | freshwater metagenome | isolation source: river surface water | place: USA:Blue River Watershed | collected 2017-08-15
ACAAATACTATAACAAAAGACTTGCCCTTTTGTTTGACTATTGTGTTGATTAGTTCAAAATTACTAATCAATGTTTAAACAACAAAATATATTTTTCGACCAATTTCCCCCTCGTAATCTGCACATTCTCTATTATCTTCGCCAAAATTCCTAACTATGAACCTGCATGAATATCAAGCAAAAGAATTGCTTAAAAAGTACAATGTTCCTGTTCAAGAAGGTGTAGCTGTAGATAACGTAAAAGACGCTGTCGCTGCTTACCAAAAAATTGCAACAGATACCAATAACAAATTTGCTGTAGTTAAAGCTCAAATTCACGCAGGTGGTCGTGGTAAGGGTAAAATTAACGGATCAGAGCAAAGAGGTGTAGCTGTTGGTAAATCAGCAGAAGACATCGAAAACTTTGCAAAAAATATTCTAGGTGGCACTTTGGTAACCATCCAAACCGGCCCAGCTGGAAAATTAGTAAGTAAAATCTTAGTTGCTCAAGATGTGTATTATGAAGGTCCTCAGCCAACTAAAGAATTGTATTTGTCTATCCTATTGGATCGTGCTAAAGGCATGAACGTAGTAATGTATAGCACCGAAGGCGGTATGGATATCGAAGAAGTAGCGCACAATACGCCAGAGAAAATATTTAAAGAGTGGGTTCACCCAGGTGGTGGCTTACAAGGTTTCCAAGCAAGAAAGATCGCTTTCAACTTAGGTTTAAGCGGTGAAGCTTTGAAAAACTGCGTGAAATTTGTCACTAATTTATACAATGCATACGTTGGTTTAGACTGCGGCATGTTAGAGATCAATCCTTTATTCAAAACATCTGACGATAAAATCATTGCAGTAGACTGTAAAATGAATATTGATGACAGCGCATTAATGCGTCATCCAGATTTATTGGCAATGAGAGATGTTACTGAAGAAGATCCAACAGAAGTAGAAGCTGGCGAATTCAATTTGAACTTTGTAAAGTTAGACGGTAATGTAGGTTGTATGGTAAATGGTGCTGGTTTAGCCATGGCGACTATGGATATGATTAAGTTAAGTGGTGGTGAGCCAGCTAACTTCTTAGACGTTGGAGGTTCTGCAAATGCTCAAACAGTGGAAGCAGGATTTAGAATTATCATGAAAGATCCTAATGTAAAAGCGATCTTGATCAATATTTTCGGTGGTATCGTAAGATGCGATCGTGTTGCTGCTGGTGTGATTGAAGCATTCAATAAATTAGGCAATATCGACATTCCAATTATTGTTCGTTTACAAGGTACCAATGCAGTTGAAGCAAAGAAATTAATAGATGAGAGTGGATTGAAAGTTCAATCTGCTATCCTATTGAGCGAAGCGGCAGATTTGGTGAAGCAAGCTGTAGCATGATAATATGAGCGCCTAATTTCTTTGAAATTAACAGGCGCTTAATTATCATTAAATGACGCTTAATTTTTTTTAATAATGCCTCGAATTTCGAGGCATTATTGCGTTATTTTAAAACATGTAGCTTGAAAAAACAAGCCAGAATAGCATGCTATTGAACAACCCTTACTTCGGTTAATCCGCTAAATGAATAGATATGTCCTGTGGTTAATTCTACACATTCAATTCGTATACGTCGCTTTTTTATTTTTTGAAAGCGTTTTCCTTTTTCTGTTTCAAATATTGCTCCGTCAGGTAGATGCGCCACAAAGGCCATCCCTTCTTTTTTTACGACATCATATTTCCTTAAAATCAATAATAGCGCAGTTTCACCATTGGCAGTTGCTGCAGGGTTAAGGATTGTTTTTTTAAGTGATTTTTTAATGTCTAAAGGAAAAATATCTCTTTGTATAAAATCGGCTAGTAATAATCCATATAAATATTTCCACTCTTTACCATGCGCTTCTACCTTATTTCTATATTGTTCATAACAAAGTAAATGACCTAGTTCATGTAAAAGTGTAATTAGAAATTCATATTGATTTAAATTCCCATTGATCGAAATTTTATGGTTGGCACCCATTTTAGGATGACGATAATCTCCCAATACAGATTTCCTTGCCTTAGTCACTGTAAGGTGCAATTTATACTGATGAATCAAGGCTAAGACAGGCTCAAAAGCCCCTTCCGGCAAATAGGCTTTTAAGGCATGAAGTGGGTGTTCAACTTTTGACAATCGATATATTTTAAGTGTCTTTTTTTATTTTAGTCCAGTCTATTTCAATCCAAGTATACCATAGATATAAGCCCATTGCAATCAATAAATTATAAATACCAATTGGTGCTTTTTTTTGTGTTGCATACCATAATGCAGCTCCACCAAAAACAATAAATTTAAGCATTGTACCAGTCATCACAGATCTTACCATCCTATTTGGATTACTTAGATCCACTTGACTTAATCTTTTAAAATTAATGATAGCTAGAATAAATAAAATACTGTTGACACTAATGATGAAAACACTATTGATTGCACTATGAATAGGCACCTTAAGCTGAATGAGTGCCAAGGAAAGTACAGCGAAAAACAAAGTAAAAACTGGTCTAAATTTTTTTTGGAAATAGATATTCATTTATTTTTTTGATTTAAGCTGCGTATCTCTAACAATTTTGAATAGTGAAAATACAATAAATAATGAAGGCAGTATCCATAAAAAAAGGGGCGTAAACCTTCCTGTTTTTTGATCTAAATATTTACCTAAAAAAATCAAAAGTGTTAATACAATTGCCCATTGGCTAGCAAGTCCTGCGAACCTACCCCATTGTATTTGTTTGGTATTAGTTTTCATCTGCAAACGATTAGTCTAAAGAAGGTAAACTCTCCGGAAGTTCAAGTGGAATGGTATCTAATTGTTGAGGATTCCCTTCTGACAAAACTTTTTTTATACCCTCGATATATTGTTCTTTAAAATGAACGGCCTGTTCTAAGGAATCTGTTCGAATTTTGAGTAATTCCAATGCAGATCGGCTTTCCTTGGTTCCATACCCAGGAATATAATATTTCAAGGGTGTGAAAGCAATTAAAGCGATGGTTAATCCTACTAAAAACATAAAAGCAATACTCAATCCCACATATACTGATTTCCTAGATAACCTAAAGGCGATAACTTCGTCATAAGTGTCATCATTTGTCACTACTAAACGATAAGTACTACTGCGTCTTTTAAAAGTATTGTTAATATCTAAGTTTGCCATAATCTTTAATCTGTATAAAGGTACAACCTTTGCTTTATTTAAACAGAATATGCTGTATTTTTAAGGTGCATTTAACCCTATGGTACAAGAAAATAGTTATCCTCATCTCAAACGCTTTATTTGCTTGATAGCGATAGCATTACTTTCCCTATGGATGAGTCCAAGCTATGCCCAGGATTCTACAAAATCAGTCTTGGATATTAATAACTCAAAGCTTGTTAAAAAAACGAATCAATTCTTAGATACCAACCAAAAAAAGATCAATAATTTTATTAATAAAAAAATTGAGAGCGCAAAGGATGTATTAAATAAAAAATCAAATAGCCTCATTGACAAAACGGGAATTAATGAAATTGACAAGGAACTACCTTATGAACGCTTGTTAAATAAAAAATATACTCTTGGACGACGTGCATACCAAAATACGGTATCACAATTTAATTATTTGTTCCATGCTGCTATTACATTAGAAGAAATTATTCAAAAAGCTCGAGATCTACATGAAGATGATTATACTGAACTACTCCCCTTTTATGATTATGATTTAAGTATTACAGCTAAGGAATCAATTGATTCAATCATTTATAGATGCAATGCGAATATCGTTTTACATGATCTAAGAAGTAACTATGTAGATGATGCATATTTGTTATTGGCTAAATCTTACTTATTTCATAAAAATTTTGATACTGCTGCAAGTATCTTGCAATTTATTAACTACTCATTTTTTGATAAAGAAGATGGGGCTGATCAACCTATTGGTAGTAATATAAATAAATCGGGCAAATTTAGCATTGCATCAGTAGAAAATAATCGCATATGGGAAAATAAAAATGTAAGAAATGAAAGTATGATTTGGCAAGCCAGAAATTATTTTGAATCTGGAGAAATCAACGAAGGGATTAGTTTATTACAATTATTAAAAACAGATGTAGGCTTTCCAAAACGCTTACACCCCTTTTTGCATGAACAATTGGCATATGGTTACTATTTATCTGGGATGAATGATAGTGCTGCAAATTACCTCGTCAAAGGTTTAGAGAATGCAAAAGATCCATTAACTAAAGCAAGATGGTCTTTTCTGATTGCACAATTATATGAAAAAGAACAAAAAATTGACCTTGCCTATAACTGGTTTAGAAAAGCTGGGGCAATAGTATCCAACCCTGTCATTGCAGTTTACGCAAGTATTTATATGGCAAGTATTGATGCAAATCGTGGTGAAAAATCATGGGAAAATTTAGCCAAATCATTAGAGCGTATGTTAAAAAAAGATAAATACAGCGCTTTTGCAGACATTATCTATTATGAAATGGCACAATTAGCATTGCGCAATCAAGCAGTATCAAAAGCAAATCAATGGCTTATAGCATCCATTCAGAAAAATGAAAAAAATATTAAATTAAAGCAAAAATCTTTAGTTCAATTAGGGGCACTGAATTATAAAATAGACCAATTTTCAGTTGCTAAAATTGCCTATGAAAATTTAAGTGATCTATTGAAAACTTTTCCAAATTATGAACAAATCACTTTGAGAAAAAAGTGGATTGATAAAATAGCAAACCTACATGAATTAATTGCAAATGAAGATAGCTTGCAAATGATTTATGCCGCTCCAACAATAGCGCAAATACAAATAGCCAAACAATGGCAAAAAAGAACTTCTCTAATTAAGTCACAAGAAAAGGATTTATTCACAGACCCAAATAAGAGAACAGCGGAATCTAGCAATGTTAATAAAAACCAAAACAATAATCCTGGTTATTCATTTAGTAATGCTTTTGCGAATACAACAACAAAACAAGATATTAAATCAGATTTCTATTTTGATAATCCTCAAAATGTAAGCATGGGTATCACCAACTATATCAAAAAATGGGGTGACCGACCTAATGTTGATAACTGGCGTAGAAAAACAACTATACAATTAGCAAAAACAAGTTCTGCAAATAGTAATATAGATAGTGCTCAAAACAAAATACAATTGAATACAAAAGATATTGAAAATAATAATCCTGTTGGGAATAAAAAAAATAAAAAAACAGTCCAAGAGATAGATAGTGCCGAGAAGCTTGCCTTCCAATTAATTCAAAATGAATCAGAATTAACACAATCAAAAATCAGTTGGAATAAAAATAGCTTATCGATTGCAAAAATATTTTTATATGAACTGAATGATTTTGATAAAGCATTGCCTAGATACCAAGCGGTAATTCGGAATAATATAGAACCTACTATAACTGAAAGTGCTTTACTTGATTTGGCAAGCCATTACTTGCACATAGGACAAAAAACAACTTCAGATAGCCTTATTGCAATAATTACAATGCAATTCCCAGAGGGTATATATGTACAGAAAAAGAAAGCTAAAGAAGATCTTGATCGTATAGATAAAAACAGTGCTGCATCATATACAGCTGCATATTTTTTAGCACAAATTGGCGATTGGGATCAATTTGGCGCTGAAATGGAAAATTTACAAAAGCAATTTAAAGGGACAAAATGGAATACCCCCTTCCAGTTTTTAAAAGTGAAAATGCAAGCTCAATTAGGCAAAGACAGCTTAGCAATTGAATACTGTAAAGAAATTATTGCACAAAACAAAAGCGAGTCCGTTAAAGCAAGAGCTAAAAACATAATTACAGAGATTAATAACAGAAAAGCAACCGAAGCCTATTTAGCAGCGTTAGAAATAGTTAAACCAACTAAAACAGTTATTTCCAAAGAAGAACCCATTGTTCGAAGCAAAGCGCCAGCAATTAAATTAAACAATGATCTTAATATTAATGGCAATAGCAATCCAAATTTAAAATTGGCAGACAAAATTAAAAATGACAGTGCATTATCTAAAGCCGTATTAAATCAAATTGCTTTTACCAATGATAGCTTAGAGCAACATTATATCGCCTTACAAACAATGAATGTATCTAATGTATTTGTGAAAGAGATTCAAAATGCATTCAAAGATGTCAATGCAGAAGAATTTAGACAAATTAACTTAACAGTGACTTATGTTCAATTTACAGACCAAAGTCATATCATATGGATTGGACCATTCACGAAAGCATCCGATGGTCTTGCCTATATCAATAAGGTGAAACCTAGATTGAGTACAGAAATTATTTCGTTTATTGCTAAAAAACAATACGACTTAACTTTGATAGGAAAATCAAATATTCTTTTAATTAACAACCAGGAACAATTGGATCAATATAAGCGTGACAAATCAAATTATTATTTTAAACCTTAAATGGTAAAAAGTGAATTCAGAAAATAAAACAACAGCAAAAGAGATTAAGAAAGGACCAAGAAATTGGGTTAGACTATTCTGGAAATATTACCTCATTGCAGCAGGTATCTTTTTACTATTTATACTTATGCTCAATTTTGGATGGATTGGCGATATGCCAGATTTAGATGATATTGAAAACCCAACTGCTTCCTTGGCAAGTCAGGTCTATGCTCAAGATGGAACTCCAATGGGTAAGTTTTATTTAGAAGATAGAATTAGTGTGAAGTACAGAGATATTAGCCCCTACTTATTGCAAGCCCTGGTTGCAACAGAAGATAAAAGATTTTATGACCATTATGGTATTGACGGCGAAGGATTATTAAGAGCAGTTGCTTTTCTTGGTAGTCAAGGTGGCGCATCCACTATCACCATGCAGACTGCGAAGAATTTGTTTACGGATAATTGGGGTACCAAAAATAAACTCTTAAGAGTCATTCAAAAAATCAAAGAGAGTATAATTGCCATCAAACTAGAGCGCAATTTTACGAAACAAGAAATCATCACATTATATTTAAATACAGTACCTTTTAGTGAAAATCTTTTTGGTGTAAGCAATGCCTCTAGGTCTTTTTTCCAAAAGGAACCAGATCGTTTGACCATCGAAGAAGCTGCATTATTAATTGGAATGATTAATGCACCTACTAAATATAATCCCAATAGGAATCCTAAATTAGCCATTGAAAGAAGAAACTTGGTATTGAACAGAATGGCAGGAGAAAAGTATATCACCAACGATCAAGCAACCGCATTAAAAGCATTGCCATTAGTAACTAATTTCAAGAAACTTGATGAAAATAATGGCCTAGGCCCCTACTTTAGAAGTTACCTTGGCGAGTATATGAAAAAGTGGTGTAAAGAACATAAGAAGAATAATGGGGATGCTTATAACTTATACAGAGACGGTTTAAAAATTTACACAACCATCAACCCACGTATGCAATTATACGCAGAGGAAGCGGTTGCAAGACATATGGCCTACTTGCAAAGAGAGTTTAACAAACAATCCAATATTAAAACAGGCTCTGTTTGGAAAGACTTTAGTAGTCAATTGGAATTAGCGGTTAAACAAACAGATCGTTGGAGGAATTTGAAACGCGAGGATATGGAGGAAACAGATATCAGAAAAACATTTGATGAGGTTTTGCCAATGCGCGTTTTTGCATGGAATAAAAACAGATTCATTGATACCATCATGACGCCTATGGACTCTTTAAAATACCATAAGCAAATGCTGCAAACTGGGTTTTTAGCAGTGGACCCTTTCACTGGTGAAGTCAAAGCTTGGGTGGGCGGTATCGACTTTAAGACATTTAAATATGACCACGTCAATATCAATACAAGAAGACAAGTAGGTTCTACCATGAAACCTTTATTGTATTCTTTAGCGATAGAAAAAGCCGGCTTCACGCCATTTAGTATTGTACAGGATCAACAACAAAATTTTGAAGGATATGGAATGGTTCCTAATACGCCAAAATCTTGTACTGGACAAGCTATGCCAATGGCACAAGCTTTAGCTGAATCTAGAAACTGTGCTACTGCCTATATCATGAAGCAAATTAATGGCGATGGTAATGAGGCAGCAAAGGAATTGGTTGCTTATTTAAAGAAATCAAATATTCAAGCTGATATCCCTGCTTATCCTTCTATTGCTTTAGGTGCTTGTGAAGTATCCTTGTTTGAAATGGTGCAAGCTTACACCATGTTCCCAGGTGGTGGATACAATGCCCAACCATTTTTTATCAATCGTATCGAAGATAAAAATGGAAATGTGTTAGAGAGCTTCTCCCCACAAAGAAGAAAAGTGATTAGTGAATTAACGGCCTACTCGATGGTGAGTATGATGGAAGGAGTGATTTCAAAAGGCACTGGTAGAAGTATGTATTCTTATGATATTGGAACGCAATCTGTAGCAGGTAAAACTGGTACTACCAATGACAATAGTGACTTATGGTTTATGGGCTATACCCCACAAATCCTTGCAGGTGCATGGGTAGGTGCAGATGATCGTTATATACGTTTTACAGATAACTATTTTGGACAAGGAGCACATGGGTCCTTGCCTATTTGGGCCTATTTCATGAATAAGGTTGCAAACGACCCAGCTAGCAATTTAGATAGAAACGCAAGTTTTGTAAGACCCGATAATCTAAGTACAGACTTTAATGTCAATTTTGTTGGAAAGGACTCAAGTATAGATTTAACTGTGCCAGATACAGACGCAGAGGGTATAGCAGCCGAATCTGATTATAGCTTACTATCCAATAATGAACCAACTTTAGTAACGACTGTGACCAATGTTCCTGCTACCTCATCATCTAATAAATCAACCCCAGCTAATAAGCCAACAACAGAACCTAAACAAGTGACTACACCAGCGAATAAACCAAAAGCGGTAATGCCTAAAAAACAATAGTAAATGCCGTTGTTAATTTAGAGAAAGAAATTACAATTGAAAAAACGAATTAACGAAACTACTGAATTAATTTCAGTCTAATCTTTTTGTTGTAATGCGTATTGCAATGTGAAATGGTGGAAACTATTTCTTTGAAAAAAACCAGTACCATATTGAAATTGTACTCTTTTATAGGGGAAACTAAAACCAGCACTAAGTCCATTCAAACTATTCGTTTGATTGGGTAAATTCAATTCGAATCTTCGTGCAAAATGATAGCCAAGATCAATTTCAAAATTTTGCCCAATATACAATTGAGATCCTAATATTAGGTGGTTAAAAAGATTTTGAAGCGAACCAGGTTTTTTATACCCCTCTGCACTGTAAAAATCCATGTCATAAAAATTGTCATTCCAAACGGATAATCGCTCTGCTGTCACTGAAAATTGTAAAGGCGCATTGGCTAATTTCTTGGACCAGCCTAATATTAAATTCAAAGGAAGTACTTCCTTCTCTTGAAAATACTTTATTTGCATTCCTACATTTTGCAATAAGATACTCCATTGTGACAAGTTATTCGGTGTAAGAAAACGCACCCCAACATCCATTGCAATACCATTGGATCTATATAATCCATAATTGGATTGTATGAATTTTATTTGTGTGCCAAAATGAATATAATCTTGATAGGTTTTTGCAATACCCACCTGAATCGAATACTCATTTGGATTGAAAGACCCATATTCGTTGCCTCCAATATCTGTTTGTTCAAAGCTTCCATAGTCCATAAAGTGGACCCCCCATCCTAGCACCCAATTAGATTTTAATTTATTTGCGCCGTTAAAATCATATTGTTGTATGCCTGCAAAATAAGGTTTGACACTCACTTGTAATTCTTTGTCTAAATTGTTTGTTAATAAAGCAGGCTGTGTCATTGCTAGACCTAGGTCATTCCCAATGGAGCTAATATTTAGACCCCCTAAACTTGTTGCTTTAGCAGAGTTAGGCAACCTTAAGAATTGATATGCTGCATTTCCTGCTGTAGATTGTGCAAAAATAGGATTGCCTCCAATAAACCATCCGCTACAAAAATAGCAGGCAATCAAAAACCCTAGCCTGAAGATGAATTTAAAAGCAGTCATGCAACAAAGCTAGGGTTTGAAATTTAAAAATCAATTAAACAAGGGCTAAATCTAGCACCTGTTGCATATTTTTTACATAATAGAACTTTACTCCTTTTATAAAAGCTTGGTCAATTTCATTCACATCTTTTTCGTTTTGCCAACAAAGAATAATCTCTTTCATACCAGCTCTTTTAGCAGCTAAGATTTTTTCTTTGATGCCACCAACAGGTAAAACCTGACCTCTTAGTGTGATCTCTCCTGTCATAGCCAGGAATGGTTTTACTTTCCTACCAGTATAGGCAGAACTTAAAGCAGTTAAAATGGTGATTCCGGCACTTGGACCATCCTTTGGCACAGCACCTTCAGGTACGTGCATGTGGACCGACTTAGTAGTAAAAAGTGTTGGATCAACACCGATCTTTTTTGCATTGGCTTGTAAATAGGTCATTGCAGTTGTCGCACTCTCTTTCATCACATTTCCCAAATTACCAGTTAATTTCAATTCCCCTTTCCCGTCTGAAAGCAAAGTTTCAATAAATAAAATATCTCCACCCACATAGGTCCAAGCTAATCCAACAGCTACCCCAGGCATATTTACTGTCTTATAAATTTCATTGCTATACCTAGGCTGCCCTAAAATTTTAAGGAGGTCTAATTTACTTACAGTAGGTTTGATCTTATGTTTATACGCGATTTGTTTAGCTTGATAACGCATGATCGAAGCTAATTGACGATCCAATTCACGTACACCACTCTCTCTTGTATAATCTTCAATCACTTTTTCCAATACATTATCTTGTATTTTGAAATTATATTTCTCTAAACCATGTAGTGCTCTTTGCTTTGGAAATAAATGCCTTTTTGCGATTTCAACTTTTTCCTCAACTGCATATCCGCTTAAATCTATAATTTCTAATCGATCCCTTAATGCAGGCTGAATTTGACTGATATCATTTGCAGTAGCAATAAATAAAGTCTTACTTAAATCATATTCAGATTCTAAGTAATTGTCATAGAAACTGTGATTTTGCTCTGGATCTAAGACCTCTAACAAAGCCGAGGACGGATCGCCCCTTTGGTCTTTGCCTATTTTATCTATCTCATCCAAAATCATCACAGGATTGGATGTTTTTACTTTACGTATGCTTTGGATAATCCTTCCAGGCATTGCACCAATATATGTTTTACGATGCCCTCTAATTTCGCTTTCATCATGTAGACCACCTAAACTTACACGGGTATATTTTCTGCCAATCGCATGTGCGATGGACCTGCCTAAAGATGTTTTACCAATACCTGGAGGGCCCAAGAAACAAAGGATCGGGCTCTTCATATCTCCCTTCAATTTTAAAACCGCTAAGTATTCTAAAATACGATTTTTGATTTTACCCATCCCATAATGATCATCATCTAACACTTTCTTTGCGTGCTTCAAATCATAGTTGTCATCGGTATACTCATCCCATGGAAGGTCTAATAATAAATCAAGGTGGTTGTAAACCACAGAATAATCAGGCGTGCTTGGATGCATACGCTCTAATTTTTCTAATCCATTTTGAAATAATTTCTTTGCAGCTTCGGGCCATTTTTTACCTTCTGCCTTCTTTTTCATTTCTGCCACTTCGCGTTCGTTAGGATCACCACCTAACTCATCCTTGATACTCTTAAGTTGTTGCTGTAAAAAATAATCTCTTTGTTGTTTGTCAATTTCTGTTCTAGTCTTATTGGCAACTTTATTCTTGAGCTCTACAAATTGTAATTCTTTTTGCAAAAACTCCACTAGTTTCTCTGCTTTATCTTTGACGCCATTAATTTCTAATAAGCCTTGTTTTTCTTGTAAATCAATATTTAAATTGCTTCCAACAAAATTGACTAGGAAAATAGGGCTTTCAATATTTTTTAAGATCATCGTCGCCTCAGAAGGAAAATTAGGAGACAATTGAATGATCTGTGCTGCAAGATCTTTAATGGTAGACAATAAAGCTTCAAAATGGGAATCGTCTTTTTGTACGGGTGTATCTTCTATTAATTTTACTTTCCCTTTGAAAAATGGATCTTCCTCTACCATCTCCAATAACTCAAAACGCTTTTTACCTTGAATGATAATGGTAGTGCCACCATCTTGCATCTTGATCATTTTAATGATCTTAGCAACTGTTCCTATTGCACATAAATCTGCCGGGTTAGGATCTTCAATATTCCCATCTTTTTGTGCCAAAACTCCGACTAATTTATCTTTAGCATAAGCCGCCTTAACTGCTTGAATACTTTTATCCCTTCCAACTGTAATTGGTATAACTACCCCAGGAAACAATACGGTGTTTCTTAAAGGTAGAATTGGGATCATTTCTTCAATAACAAGCGGAGGTTCATTCTCCATGTCCTGCTCATTAAAAGTGAATAAAGGAATGAATTCGTTGTCTTCTTCTGTTTTAAATAAAAATTGTTTATCCAATGTCTTAAATTTTATAATTCTAGTCAAAATGACATAAACCTTCATTGATGAACAGGCTATATCAGTATGCCTATATATAGGCAATATTGGTGCCAAAATGTACCAAATGTAAGAAACCGCCTTGAGTTAGGCACAAAAAAAATCCTTTCCGAAATTTCGGAAAGGACCTTCTTGCAAGAAGTTATATAAAAACTTCTAGGACTACTTAGTAGCAGCAGAATCAGTAGCAGTTGAATCAGTTGCAACAGCAGCAGAATCAACAGCAACTACAGCTGTATCAACAGTTGCAGCAGCAGAATCAGTTGTAGCTTCAGTAGAAGCACCACC
>JACCDI011711088.1_pt1 | contig 12751 bp, 10 predicted proteins | sample 7442791 | NCBI WGS metagenome assembly JACCDI01 (sample SAMN15323434, study PRJNA562643) | freshwater metagenome | isolation source: river surface water | place: USA:Blue River Watershed | collected 2017-08-15
GTCTGAAATGTTAAACAAAAACTGTAATCCATATTATTTAAATTTAATATTCGACCATATTCATCCAATAATTGTATCTGTAATTTTTGAATATCAACTGGACCAAAATATTGTCTTGGAGTTGTTATCAAATTAAAATTGTCTTTTGATATTTGATTAAATACATTTCCTTGTAATGATATACGTGCCAATATATTCTTATTTAATATTGATGATGTAAATGCAGCATAAAACCCATCCAACACATTATTATTAAAATCATCTACAACCAAATATATATATCTTGGTCCTAATAAATTAACTATTCCTTCTGAAACATATATATATGAATTCTCATAATATCCTTCGCGAAATCCCATTGTCCATCCTAACTTCAAAGGCAATGGAGTTTGTCTATCTTCATTACCAAATCTATCTGTCAAGAAATTTATATAAAATACTAATGTTCCTGATGTTGAACCAACTACCATTCTTCCACTTCCACCACCATTGTTTGGACCTGTATTTATATCTGACAAAAACTGAATTTCATTATAAGAAGGGTCTACTGTTTGATTTGCTAAAAAATTATTAATACATTCCTGTAATCCAATATATTCATAATTTCCATCTGGAATAGTCACGACTAATTTTGGTTTTCCAGGTATTTCTAATGTAAAGAAATTATTACCAAACACTTGTGAAACAGCATAAAAAGTTGTCGGTAATTCTAACGCAGACAATTGTAAACTAACAACACTTGACATTTTTATAGGCAAATCTAAATTAAAATTAGACGCTGATGTAGAATAATAATTATCTCTAAATCGTGTGTCTATATTAATGTTTTGTCTTAAAATTCGCTTATTTAAAGGATTTAATACTCCTTCATAAAATTCGCTTGGAGATGATTGTCCATAAGGAGTAGGAGGTTTTTGAATAAGTTGAGTATTTCCTGCTGAAATTAATTCACTTTTTTGTAATGATTTATCTAAATTATATACATCACTATATGTTTTCGCTAATTTTGTTATAGGATTTGATTTATGTTTTTCTAAATTGTCAAACAATCTTTGTTTAATTTTTGATATAAATGAAAACATTTTTGATTTCATTGATTGTGAAACAGAATTGTCATTTATTATATTTTGTTTGAGTTTTCTTTCTTGCATTTCAACAAGTTGTTCACTATATTTTTTTGGTAATTCCAAAAAATATTCCAAATCTTCTATTGTGTAATTATTAATTTCTAAATCAAAATTGCTATCCATTATAATATTTATAAATATGATTAATTTTAGTTTTAAATCTAAAATAAGTTATTTAAAAATAAAAATATAAAATAAATTATTATATTATAAATATGTCTGCTATTCCATTATTCCCTAAAAGAATTCCATCTGGTTCAGCACTAATTGGACCTACTGGGTATACTGGCGCATCTAGCACCGTAACTGGTCCTACTGGACCTGCTAGTTTTATAACAGGACCAACCGGTTCTGATAGCTTCGTTACTGGACCTACTGGCGCTTCAAGTTTCGTGACAGGTCCAACCGGGGCTGATAGTTTTGTAACCGGTCCGACTGGGCAAAAAGGCAATGATGGTAATCCTGGTGGTTCAGGATTAATTTTATTTTATAATTATTATGAGACACCTACAGGTTCTCCTTATTATATGCAACGAAATAATGCACCTACTGGTCCTTATGGTCCGGTTTCATATGATGCTACTTCTAGTGAGATAATAATTCAATGGAGATTGAATCCTTACATAACTACTGATTTTGAAATGTCTGGTGGAACTTACCAAAGTATTATTTATGCTAAATCATCTTCATCAGGAACAATTCAAATAACAAACGTTTCTGATACCAATCAAATTATAGCACAAAATAGTAATACTGTAAATGTTACCGGGAATACTATTCAATCATATGTTTTAAACGGAATTATAAACAACGACACCTATTATTTCGATTCAACAAACAATTACATTGAATTATCATTTAACATAACCGGAAATGTTGAAATATATTATCAAGTTGCTGAATCATATAGTTTAATAACGTTTGCTACACCTGTAATCATAGTTGGTCCTACTGGTTCTATAGGACCAACTGGAGCAAAAAGCACTGTAACTGGACCAACTGGTGCTTCAAGTTTCGTCACTGGTCCAACAGGCGCATCTAGTAATGTTACTGGTCCTACTGGTGCTTCTAGTAATGTTACAGGTCCAACTGGCGCACCAAGTTTTGTTACTGGTCCAACTGGTGCTTCTAGTAATGTAACTGGTCCAACAGGTGCTTCTAGTAATGTTACTGGGCCAACCGGTGCTTCTAGTTTTGTAACAGGTCCAACAGGTGCGTCTAGTAATGTAACAGGACCAACTGGTGCTTCTAGTAATGTTACTGGGCCAACCGGTGCTTCTAGTTTTGTAACAGGTCCAACAGGTGCGTCTAGTAATGTAACTGGACCAACTGGTGCGTCTAGTAATGTAACTGGTCCTACTGGCGCACCAAGTTTCGTCACAGGTCCAACAGGTGCTTCTAGTTTTGTAACAGGTCCAACAGGTGCTTCTAGTAATGTAACCGGTCCAACTGGTGCTTCTAGTAATGTCACAGGTCCAACTGGTGCTTCTAGTAATGTCACAGGTCCAACTGGCGCACCAAGTTTCGTCACAGGTCCAACTGGAGAAAAAAGCACTATAACTGGACCCACTGGGTTAAAAGGCGATAGAGGCAATCCTGGTGGTTCCGGATTAATTTTATTTTATAATTATTATGAAACACCTACGTCATACACTGGAAAGCCACCTTATCCAATTCAAAGAAATAGTTTACCTGTTGGTTTAACTGGTCCTGTAAATCACAATAATACTTCTGTGAATTGGCGTTTGGACCCTTATGCAACTGATGATTTTGAAATATCAGGAGGCACTTATCAAAGTATTATTTATGCTGAAACTGCGTCAGCAGGAACAACTGGTTCAATACAAATAACTAATATCAATGACACAATTACAGGTATGGCTTATAACAGTAACACAATATTAGTTTCTGGAAACACAGTACAACCATATGTATTGAATGGAATAATAAATGACAATACTTATTATTTTAATAACACAAATAATTACATTGATTTAACTTTGAATGTAACCGGAAGTGTAAATATATATTATCAAACAGAATCAGCATACAGTTATATAAACTTTGCGACACCTGTAATTGTTGCTGGTCCAACTGGTCCCATGGGACACACAGGTGCTCCAAGTTTTGTAACAGGTCCAACGGGTGCTTCTAGTTTCGTCACAGGTCCAACGGGTGCTTCTAGTTTCGTCACAGGACCAACAGGTGCTTCAAGTTTTGTTACAGGTCCAACAGGTGCTTCTAGTTTTGTTACTGGGCCTACAGGTGCTTCTAGTTTTGTTACTGGACCAACAGGTGCTTCAAGTTTTGTTACTGGTCCTACAGGTGCTCCAAGTTTCGTCACAGGTCCAACAGGTGCTCCTAGTTTTGTAACAGGCCCTACTGGTGCTCCTAGTTTCGTAACTGGACCTACAGGACATACAGGTGCTCCTAGTTTTGTAACTGGACCAACAGGTGCTCCTAGTTTTGTAACTGGACCAACAGGTGCTCCTAGTTTTGTAACTGGACCAACAGGTGCTCCTAGTTTTGTAACTGGCCCTACTGGTGCTCCTAGTTTCGTAACTGGTCCTACTGGGTTAAAAGGCGATAGAGGCAATCCAGGCGGTTCTGGATTAATTTTGTTTTATAATTATTATGAAACACCTACATCATATACTGGAAAACCTCCATATCCTATTCAAAGGAATAGTTCACTTGTCATAGGAACAACTGGACCTGTCAATTATAATAACACAACGGTGGATTGGCGGTTGGATCCTTATATAAGTGATGATTTTGAAATATCAGGAGGAACGTATCAAAGCATTATCTATGCGGAATCTGCGTCAGCAGGAACAACCGGTTCGATTCAAATAAAGAACATTAGTGACACAGTTACTGGATTTGCTTATGACAGTAATATAGTGACTGTTTCTGGAAATACAGTACAGCCATATGTATTGAATGGAATAATAAATGACAACACTTATTATTTTAATAACACAAACAATTATATTCAATTATCATTGGGTGTAACCGGAAGTGTAAATATATATTATCAATTAGCAAATTCATACAGTTATATAAACTTTGCGACACCAGTAATTGTTGCTGGTCCAACTGGACCCATAGGGCATACAGGCGCTCCTAGTTTCGTAACTGGACCAACTGGGTCTCCAAGTTTCGTAACTGGACCAACTGGGTCTCCAAGTTTCGTAACCGGACCAACAGGTGCTTCTAGTTTTGTTACTGGTCCAACAGGACATACAGGTGCTCCAAGTTTCGTTACTGGACCTACAGGTGCTTCTAGTTTCGTTACTGGACCTACAGGTGCTCCAAGTTTTGTAACTGGTCCAACAGGTGCTTCTAGTTTTGTAACTGGCCCTACTGGTGCTCCTAGTTTCGTAACTGGACCTACAGGACATACAGGTGCTCCAAGTTTCGTTACTGGACCTACAGGACATACAGGTGCTCCAAGTTTCGTTACTGGACCTACAGGTGCTCCTAGTTTTGTAACTGGCCCTACTGGTGCTCCTAGTTTTGTGACTGGACCTACAGGACATACAGGTGCTCCTAGTTTTGTAACTGGTCCTACTGGTGCTCCTAGTTTTGTGACTGGACCTACAGGTGCATCAAGTTTCGTAACTGGTCCAACAGGTGCTCCTAGTTTTGTAACTGGACCTACTGGGTTAAAAGGCGACAGAGGAAACCCTGGTGGTTCTGGATTGATATTATTTTATAATTATTACAACACACCTACATCATACACTGGAAAACCTCCATATCCAATACAACGAAACAGTTCACCTGTTGTAGGCACAACCGGACCTGTCAATTACAACAATACAACCGTAAGTTGGCGGTTAGATCCTTATGCAACTGATGATTTTGAAATATCAGGAGGAACTTATCAAAGTGTTATTTATGCGGAACCTGCATCAGCAGGAACAACTGGTTCAATACAGATAAATAATATTAAAGACACTGTTACTGGATTTGCTTATGATAGCAATATAGTAACCGTTTCTGGGAATACAGTGCAACCATATGTATTGAATGGAATAATAAATGACAATAAGTATTATTTTAATAACACAAATAATTACATTGAATTATCATTAGGTATAACTGGAAGTGTAAATATATATTATCAATTAGCAAATTCATATAGTTATATAAACTTTGCTACACCTGTAATTGTTGCTGGTCCAACTGGTCCAATAGGACATACAGGTGCATCTAGTTTTGTTACTGGTCCAACTGGTCCAATAGGACATACAGGTGCATCTAGTTTTGTTACTGGACCTACAGGTGCCTCTAGTTTTGTTACTGGACCTACAGGTGCTTCTAGTTTTGTTACTGGTCCAACTGGTCCAATAGGACATACAGGTGCATCTAGTTTTGTTACTGGACCTACAGGTGCATCTAGTTTTGTTACTGGACCAACTGGCGCACCAAGTTTTGTTACTGGACCTACAGGTGCATCTAGTTTTGTTACTGGACCAACCGGTGCATCTAGTTTTGTTACTGGACCTACCGGTGCATCTAGTTTTGTTACTGGACCTACCGGTGCATCTAGTTTTGTTACTGGACCTACAGGTGCATCTAGCTTTGTAACTGGTCCAACTGGATATAAAAGTACAGTTCCTGGTCCAACTGGTCCAACTGGTGCTTCAAGTTTTGTAACTGGACCAACTGGGCCAGCATTTGTTACGCAGTTTGTTCCGATATTTGTTAACTATACTAATGTACAAACAGGTACAATCAATCCTTATTCAAATGGACCTTTAATAACGTTTAATGGTAATTGGTTAATGAATGACATTGCTTATTTTAGAATAACATCTCAAATGTCATATAATGCAGATTCAAGTGGCGGGTATACAGATACATCAAATACAATGGGAGTTATATTTTTCAGACCTTTTTATTTTTCATCTAATTGGGCACCTGCTTCTGGTGGAACTTTACAAAAGTATACATCTAATGGAGGAAGTGGTAGATCTTATCAATCTCCTTATTATTATTGTCCATGTTACAATACTGGAACTACTTCATATTTTTATTTAAATAACGGCACTGTTAACAGTGTTAGAATATCTTGTTTATCTCCTGGAAGTGCTTGGGAATTTTTTGTAAGCGTTGAATATTTAGGAGCATCAGCTACTGGTGGTGGAACAGTAACAATTGGTCCTGGAAGTAGTCAAGGTTCTGGTTCTACTGAAACAAATAATTATTTGCCTTATTCATCTTAATTGTTTATATAAATTATATTTTTATAAATTATTAATTATAATGACAGGATTTGAAAATAATACTTTCAGTAATTTAAATTTCGTTTTTAATAAAAACGATGATGTAAGTAAAAAAATAAGCATTAATTCAGTCGATGGTCTTAAAATAGAATATGATATAGACACAACAAATCCAAAATCATTCAAAATATTTAGCGGTGGTGTTAATTTTCAAGATAATGATAATAATAATACAACTGGTTTAGAAAGATTAGCATTAGTTCAAAATGCATTTCAAGCAGTGGAATTACCGCCTGATTCTACAACTCTAAAAATCAACAACACATTATTTGCTGATGATGGAACTAACAATTATCATATTAGAACAGTTGAAGATGGAAGTGAAATAAATTGCACTGAAAACTTACATTTAAAAATAAATTCAATAACCGCAATGTCAATAAATAATAATCAAACAGCTACATTTTCAAATCTTCCAATTTGTTCTATTTCACCAACAATTGGAAGTCAATTAGTTAACAAGGATTATGTAGATAATAAAACTAGTGAACTCCATTTTTTTGATGAACAATTTTGCGAAGGTTCTACAGTAAATGGTCTTCTTGGATTTAGATTATCTGGGACTGGTGCTGGTTCAACCCAAATGGTAACTGCTGTATCTCATTACGGAATTGTTAGGGTGTCAACGCCTTCCGGAATAAACTCCAATACAACTTGGATAACTCGTTCTCCATTCATTTGGACAAATATTCGTTCTGTTGAAATTGTATTTAGACCTTGGCCTTCTGGAACAGCAACAAACACAACTTGTTCAGTTGGATTATTAAACAATACAAATGCTCTTGATACAACAGTATGTTGTTTAATGTATTCAACAAATGTTAGTCCAATAAACACTTGGAACATAAGAACAAACAATTTACATTCAGCATCATTTGATACAAATATATTTCCTCAACTTGTTAATGTTTGGCTAAAATTACGAATTGAAAATACAGACGACAATGGTTCTTATTCTGTCACATTGACACGAATGGATACAGACCAATCTGAAACAGTTTATGGAAACAATGTTTCAACAAATAGTGATTTTTTTATAGGAGGAGGAGTTTCTTGTGTTAGTGGTGCTACTAGCAAAAGAATAGATTTTGACAGTTTCAAATTAAGATTAAAATAAAAATATATAAATTATTTACTTTTCATTGCCATACCTACAAATACGCCTATTATAAATCCATATTTTATTCGTGTATTCATATCATCATACATTTTTTCAATTAAATCTTTTTCACCTTTGCTTTCTGTTTGTTTCACATTTTTAGGTTTAATAACTTTACGTCTATTTAAACTGTTAAATTTGATATTTTTAAATAATGACATGGTTCTATTCATCTCTATATTTACGTCTAATTTGTTGGTAAATTTACAATTCAATTTTATTTTGAAAACTTAAAAAAATTGAATTAAATTATTAGTAATATAAAGACATTATAACAATATACTTAATTAAGACAATGTCGAAAATTTCACCTGTATTAAAAAACCGATTTTCACATCCTCGTGATGCAAATATAAAACTTTATACTAGTGGACATAAATATGAAGTTCTTAATGATAAGAAAACTAATTATACTTCTGTAACTAAATGGGCACACTCACATTTTCCTAAATTCAATGCTGACGAAGCTATTGCAAGTATATTCAATGGTAAAAATTGGGGACCAGATAATAAGTATTGGGGTATGACTGCTGAACAAATTAAAGAATCATGGAAGGCAAATGGCGCTGCTGTATCTGGTGCTGGAACCAATTTACATGAAAGAATTGAGAATTTTATGAATGACAAACGTTTCACATTTAGTTATACACATAAAGAATTGTATGAAATTTATAAAAGTGATAATAAAGGAAAGGTAGACCCTCAAATTGAATGGGAATACTTTATTAATTTTGTGGGAGATCATCCTGATTTGAAACCATATAGAACTGAATGGATGATTTATGATGAAGATTTGAAATTAGCTGGTTCAGTTGATATGGTTTATGAAAATCCAGATGGAACTTTGTCTATTTATGATTGGAAACGTTGTAAAGATATTCCAATGTCTAATAATTGGAATAAATTTGCGACTAATCAGTTGATTTGTCATCTACATGACACTAAATTTTGGCAATATGCGATACAATTGAATGTTTATCGGGCTATTATAGAGCGCAAATATGGTAAAAAAGTGACATATTTATGTTTAGTAAAATTGCATCCTGAATCTGAAAGTCAAAATTACGAATTAATGGAAATTCCAATATTAGAAAAAGAAATGTCAGAATTGTTTTATGAAAGAATTATAGAAATTGATAACACAACTAACAAGTAAATAATTTGTATTTTTACTATAAATGTAAATATGTAAATATGTAAATAAATTAGTTTAAAGATATTTACATATATTTATCTATTGACATGCGTTCAGAACATGATATGCCATTATCATATCTTATTGCTTTTTGTTTTCTTGTTTATTTATCAATGACAAATTCACCGATGGATATAAATAATAAAATAAATTATTTCAAGCATATAACAAAACGAAAATTAAATGAAGTATATTTTTTTGTTATGAATTTGAATTCGTCAACACCAACATCCAGTAAACCAGATGTTTCAAAAAAAGAAGAAGAAATAGTGGTAAAATTAGAGGAAAATTTTGAAACAAAATATTTGGAGAAATTCAAAAAGTTTCCAAATGAATTTTCATTTAATGAAAACGACAAATTAGTTGAAGAGGAAGAATATAAATTGTTGAAAGAATCATGTGAACGTTTGAAATTTGAAATAAAAGACCAACAATTTGAAGTTGATAAGTATGTAAATATGTTTAATGTAATAAATGAAACAGTAAATGTAAATGAACTAATTAATAAAAACAATAAGCATTCTGAAAACTACGAAGACAATTGTACAAACTTATCAAATCATGCGGTTGAACTATTGTTGTCTCATTATGATTTAAAGGAAGAATATGAAGAAGATCCTGACGACATAGATTTTAAAGGGTTAATAATAAATTTGTTGATAGAAAAAGAAAAACATGAAAAACATCTTAAAACGTTGATTGATAAAAGTAATGTTACTGACGAACAATTGAGAGAGGAAGCACATAAAAATATGATAAATAAGAAATTAGATGGTTTTATTGATAATTATGTTATGGACTATACTCCATTAGGAAATATTTATATGAGATATAACAATAACAAAAAAACATTTGAATATTTTAGTAACAATTCAATGCCATATAGATATTTAGAACCTGTATGTAGAAAATATGTTATGACATTTTGGTGTAAACCTATTTTTGTAGATATTGATGAAGAATTAAAAAAGGCTGAGATAAAATATGATGAAGAGCAAAAGTCAGGAGTTGTCAAAAAGCCAATCATAAAGTCAACGATTGATTTGAAGTCAAGGCCTATGAAAAACAGAAATACAACAGATGCTCCAGTGTTAGTAAATAAAACAATAAATGTCGGTGAGAAAAGGGATAAAATCTTAGTTAAAGAAAATGCAAACAGATATACATGGGAAGGAAGATTAACAAATTTTTGTCCTTTGAAAAAGATAGATAAAAAGGTAACTAACAAAAAGTTAGCAATGACTTATGCTGATTTTAAGAATATGAACAAAATGAAGTAAAATATGAATTTACATAAAATAAAAACTAGATATAATATAACAATTAATGCGGAAAAGTAAAAAATACAGATGTAGAAAATATTCAAAAACTAAAAAAGTATATAATTTGTATGGAGGTGAAAATTCAAATGCTAATATAGGGCCTCCAACTACAACTGATAATATTAAAAAAGTTGCCGATATTGGTCTTCAAATTGGAAACAATATAGTTGCCAATGGAATTGATTATGCTGGAAATAAAGTTAAGACTTTAGTTGAAATGGCGGGGGTTGATACTAACAAAAGCGTGAATGAAGAAATAAAAAGAATTGGACACAAAATGGCTGAAATTAAAACAGCATTAAATACACCAGAAGGTCAAGCAGCGCTAAGAGATTTGCAAGATGTGTCTATTGAAATTGGAGAAAAAGTGATTGCTCCTGGTGTTGAAAAAATAACGGAAAGTGTTATTGAAAATACTGGTCCGATTATGAACAAAGGTACCAAAGCTGTTTTGGATGGTCTTAGTGCTACCCCAATAGGGCCGTTAATTGACATACCGCGCTTCTTGGCAGATCTTGGGGGTATAGTGGAAGACAGTGCAGCGATGACTGCTGATGTGTTAAGTATAAGTAGAGACACAATGGATAAAAGCAAAGAAAGTATTGGAAAAATACAAAGTGCCTGGAATAAATTGCAAAATGCGGTTGAAGGTGGAAATCAATTATTGTCACGAGGTTTAGATAATGTGTCTAGAAGAGTAGACGATTATGGTAAGACATTAGTTAGTCCGATTGATGCGCAAATGGGAGGCCAAATTAGTGGTCAAATTAGTAGCCAATTTGGCGGGTATAGAAATCAAGCAAAAATGATAGGAGGTAGAACACGTAAATCAAAAATGGAATTTATGATGCCTTATAGACACAGACATAAATTTAAAACTTATAAGAAACTATAATTTATTTTTTTGGATTTTTCCATTCATTGAAACCATTACTTTTAACAATATTAAATGATGTTCCTAAATGATGTATCCCAATTGTATATGCTTTGCGTTCAATTTCATCCAATTGTTTTAAATATTCAACTATTTGTGATTGTAATTCTAGACTATATTTATCAAAAATCTCAGGGATTTGAAGTCCTATTTCTTGTTCAAGTTCTTGTCTATTCATATTAGTTAGTTTTATTATTGATAAAAAAATCATAAAATTAACTCAATTTTTTTTTACATAAATTATTAACGACGACGTCTACGTTTGTTAGTTTGTTTTCTTTTATTTCTTTTATTTCTCTTGTTTTTTGTATATCTTTTTTTACGAGTAGTTCTCTTTCTTCGTTTCCCACCTTTATTTGATTGTTTTAAAAAATCATCAAAAAACTCGTCATCTGTCATTTCTTTTTTTAGTTTTAAGTTTTTTGAAGACCATTCAAAAAATTCATCATCTGTCATTTTAGTTGGATCTTCTGTTTTTGGTTTTGGTTGTTTTGAAGACCATTCAAAAAATTCATCATCTGTCATTTTAGTTGGATCTTTTGTTTTTGGTTTTGGTTGTTTTGAATGCCATTCAAAAAATTCATCTTCCGACATATTATCAATATCTTCTTCATCTTCGTCCGGTTTATCTTTTTTTCTAGGATTTGGTTCTTTTAAAAAGTTTTCAAAAAAATCAGGATCATTTAACTCCATTATAATATGTATCTAAAATAATTGTTTTGAATAATTATTTATCGATTATAAGTTATATTTGGTTGATTTTGTCCATAATATGTAGCCATAAAACATAATCTAGAATTTGTTAGTTTAACTTCACTTTGATTAAACATATTTGTTAGTTGACTTTCAATTTGATACCCATTAGACAATAAAAAAGTTACTAAATCTGGAATTTCATTTGGAGAAGTTAAATTGCATCCTTTTCCTTTACATCCATAATCGTTTGTTTTGAATCCATGAACTGCCAACCCGCATTTTGGTATATTAAAGCAAGGTCCATCTTGTTGAAATGGTGATAATTTTGGCAAGTTTATCTTTCTAACAAATTGTCTAAATGGACCATCTGGTTCAACGTTAACCATTAAAATATTCTTATAACATTTATTGTATTGGTCATAATAAGGTTGTGAAGTGATTGTAAATGTTTTCACCATATATAAATCAAATTATTATTTATTATTGAAATGCTTTTTATTCTATTTTAAATAATAATTTCAAATCATCAATTTCATGTATCGGCAATCGAATTGAATTAATTAATTTAAATATGTTAGTATATTCTTCAATTGAAACCGTTACATAAGATATTCCTTCTGTTTCATACATCTCAATTGTACTTAAAACAAACGCATAAATTTTGGAGTTTGATTTGTCGATAGTAATAATTTTGTTTAGTTTTTGTTTCATACTAACAAATTTATTTAATCTTTGTTGTTTTTCATGTTCAATGATTTTTTCTATTTCTCTTTTTTCTTTTAGTTCTTGTAAAAAGTTGAATTCTTTGATACTTTGTTGAATAACTTTTTCAACATCTTCTTCTGTTGGCATGACATTTTCATCATTATAATCGTCGTCTAACATTTGTTCAAATTTAGATGGAATTGGTTCTCTAATATTATCATCATCTTCGAAATCATAGTCGTTATAATCTTCCATGACACTTCTTAATATATTTACGTTAATAATTATGTTAAATATATTATTCAATTTTTAATTTAAA
>JACCDI011210393.1_pt1 | contig 12748 bp, 6 predicted proteins | sample 7442791 | NCBI WGS metagenome assembly JACCDI01 (sample SAMN15323434, study PRJNA562643) | freshwater metagenome | isolation source: river surface water | place: USA:Blue River Watershed | collected 2017-08-15
AGAGACAGCAACTCAACAGGGGGCTTAATTGAAGGAGAGTACATAGTTGGTTATACTAACGATTTTGTTGTATCTTTAAAGGATAAAACCCAAAGTATGAGAATCAACTCCTTGGACATCGAGATACAACCAGTTTCAGGACACTCATAATTTAAAATAAAATGGCAGGAATACTTGACACATTAACGAAAGGTCTTAATCCAGTAGGTATTGGAGCGGGCATTGTTGGTGGCGCATTAAATATCATTGGAGGCATCGGATTAAAAGACGAAGCTGAAAGACAAATGTATGCTGCGGAGAAATTCGGCAAGCAACAGCGTGAAACTTTCGAAAAAGGATATGGGGATTTATTAGCCTCCGCTAAGGGTTTATCTACTTACAAGGGTGATTTATCTCGTTATACTAGAGCAGAGCAAGCCGCAGATATGATGCGCAGAACTGCTGGTGCTGGACAGATGCCTGGCGAAGCTAGAGCATTAGAGCAAACTAGACAATCAACCGCTAATATGCTATCAGCAGCTCAACGTGGCGCAGGTAGCGGGGCTGATTTATTAGCTGCTGCAGCATTAGGTCAAGCACAAGAAGGCGCTCAAGTAAGCGATATTATGGCTCGTTCTCAAACTTTAGGTTACGAAGAGAAGCAAAGAGCTCAACAAGAATACTTGCAAAGCTTAAGCGCTACTGCAGTGGCTAACGCTCGTGAGCGTGGATTGGAATTTGAATCATTATCTGGAAAAGAAAACACTATACTTGGTCTAAATCAACAAAAATTCCAAGGTGGGATGAATCTTGAAAACCAGTTGTTCCAGCAGCAAGCAGCGGCATCAGGCGCAGTAGCAAAAGCTAAGAATGCGTTATGGTCTGGGGCTGGAGATGTATTTACTTCTATTGGAGGTGGGTTAATGGATATGCAAATGCAATCAGATAATATGGATTTATTAAGCAAGCTTTATAAGAAGGCTTAAATCTAATTAATTTATAAGAAAATAATAATGGCTGAATTTTATACATTTGACCCGTCGGCTGATATACAGCAAGGCTTCCAAAAGGCGGGAGCTGGTATATCTGACATCTTCTCTCGCTTAGTTGCCACACAGAAAAGGGACAATGAGATTGCGGATAAGATGTTCCAAAATATTGAATCCCTAAAGAAGGATGTAAATATTTATGGGCAAAAAGTTATTACAGAGAAGGCTAATACCCTATTAAAGGATGCCTCTAATTCAATACTTAAAGACGGCAAGTTAGATTTTTCTCAATTAGGCTCTATCCGCCAACGCGTATCTGATATTGCGGACGACAAGAAAAAATACGAGCTAGGAGCAGAACTTCGCAAAGAGTATATGCAATTAGGCTTTGCTAACAAAGACAACATTACAAGCATTGAAGGATTTATCAAAGGAATTACAGCTCCGTTGACTGACCCTAATATCAAGAATGCTACTGACTTGCAAGCTGCTATGCAGAAGGCTTACGATGATAGCTTAAACCTTGATAGAATAGGTGTTAAGGCTATTACTAGCATTATACCAAAAGAAACCATTAAAGCATACGGCACTAACGCAAAAGGGGATACCGTAAACTACGAGTTTGATGCATTAAAAGGAAGCACTTACGACCTTGCCACTGGTAAAATTGTTGGACCTGATGCAGCTACAGTATCTGCATTAGCAACCACTATGAAGGCTCAAATGCCCGATTACTTCGAGAATTACAGAAAAAGACTTGGCGTTAATGAAGATATTCTTCCTGACAATGTTATTGCTAATAATCTAATCAAGCAAATCGGAACTCCTAGAGGAGAATCATTAGTTCAGACTGGTGTTTCTAAACAGAAGGAAGAGCAACAGCTAGAAGCTTTAAAGATTGAGAATAAGTATGCGCCAGAAGAAAAGAAATCTAGAATTAATTTAACTAAGGCTCAGGAGTGGGCAATATATAACCCACAAGAAAAGAAGGGGGCAGTATTCAACTTTGGCGGAGGCAATAGAACTAAGGAGAATGTTAATTCATTCCTATCTATTACAGAGACAGGTCCAAAAATAGTTAACGGCAAAGCGACAGGTAATTCGTCTATGGAATTTACCTTATCTAATCCTTTGGCAATAAATATGCCAGGGGTTAGATTACAAGGAGGCAAAGGCGCACAGATGCCTGAGATGCAAGTTACTTCATTCAAGAAGCAAGGTGGCAAATACTACGTTACAGGTTTCCCTAAAGGAAAACAAGAAGCTGGAGGAATTCCAACAACTTTAGAGGAAGGAACTGTGAATAAAAAGCCAATAGTTGTAACTTTAGACCAGAAAGGCTTTGACTCTATGCTTAATAGAATGAAGGGTATGGCAGGCGACACTCAAGCGGAAAACATCAATACATTGCAGAAGATGCAATTAATGAATACTAAAGCTGAAGCTGGAAGAATAAGCGCCAACAAAAGAATACCTATGTCTCGAATTGAGCAAACAGCACAAGGTCAAGGAGTCCCAATTCTTCAAATGATGATTGAGGCAAAAGGACAAGGCTTTACTATTTACCAAGACTAATAAAAAATCATAATGGCAAAAGTTAAAATCAATTTCGCTTCATTGACTGATGCGCAAGCAGCTGCACCTACCACTGGAAGCAGTAAATCTAAATCAACTGGATTTGACTTCAGCTCATTAGCGGATTCTGATGTTGCTACACCTGTAGCTGAACCTTCTAAAAAAAAAGTCGATACGGAATTATCTGGGCAGGAAAGTTCTACGGTTGGCGTTTATAAGCCACTTAAGGTCGCTGTACCAAAAGCTACAGAAGATGATGATTCGATTTGGGATAATTTAGCAGGTTTTGCTAGTACAATAAAGAATTCTTTATCCCCTGCAATGAGAACATTGCCAGTTAATTTATTATCTGGCGGAGTTACTTTTGCTACAAACCTAGTTACGGGCGTCATTAAAGGCGCTATCAGCGAGGAAGACTTCAAGAAAGACCCTTATTTAAGAGATATTGTTGACACAATAGAGAAGCCTTCCAAGGATTTAATGGAGGCTGCATCTAATGTAAACAAGGCTGTTCAGCCTCAGATTGAATTAGCTAAAAGACAAGCTGGAGTAAAAGAGGAGTATATGAATATGTCCATATCTGAGACTATGACTCAAGATTTAGGACAAGGAGCTAGAAAGCTGGGGGTAGCTGCATTATCTCAAATACCTCAAGTTATCGGATTGGCAATGACTGGCGGAGGAAACAAAGCTAGAACATTTATTGCTGGAGCTACTCTAGGTACATCTCAAGCCATCCAAGAGGAATACGAGAAAGACAAAGATGTTTCTGGCGTAGACATTGCGCAATCTGCAATGAAAGGCGTTATCGAAGGTCTTACTGAAATGATATTCGACACCGACTTAAAGTCTGCTCAAAATATCGGTAAGGCTATAATCGATGTAACAATGGATGGCGGCAAGAAAGCCATCAAGGATATGATAGAGAAAGTGGGCAAAGAAGAAGCTCGCGATATCATTGTTCGCAATTACAAAGATGTAGTTAAGAATGGTCTTAAGGGCATGGGAGAGGAAGCTCTCGAGGAAGTTATTGCCACTGGAGCTTCATTTGTTGTAGATGCTATTGATTCAGGCAAATTAAACGTTAAAGATTACAAGAAATTAGGGTGGGATTTATTGGATGCATCTATGTTAGGCGCATCAATCGGTGGACCAATGTCTGGCCTTAGCGCAATCTACACTAAAAAGAATCTAACGGAAGAGCAAAAGGCTAATGTTAGCAGATTCCAGGAAGTAGCAAAAGATAAAACATTGTCTCCTGAAATCAGACAGATTGCTAAGAATAGAGCAGATGAAATTGTAAACTATGATTCTGATTTAATTGACAAGGAATACAATAGGCTATCTGCATTACCACTTAATAGCAGAATAGAGGCTTTTGGCATCTTATCTAAGATTGACTCTGCTAAAGAAGATGCGCTTAAAATAAAGGATATTACTTTACTAGCTGATAATAGAGATATTATTGAAGGCTACAAAAAGGAGCTGGAATCAATCTTTGACGCTAACAAACCAAGCGCAGAAGAGGTTGAAGCTGAAGCTCCTAAGCAGGCTACCTCAGAGGATATTAAGGCTGAGCAAGATGCTTACCAAGAGGAGCTTGCTAAAGCACAGGCAAGCTTTAACGTAACTATGGGTGTGCCTACTGAGCCAATGAAGTTTACTGCTGGATTCTCAGTTAAAACAGGTGGCGAAGACATTACCCCTAATAATGAATTTTCTCCTTCTCCTAATTACCCATTAGAAGTACAAAAGCAAGAAGGCGGAAAACGAGTTCAGTTTACTACAAAGACTAGCCCAGATGCATTGCTTGAGGCTGATGTATATACAGTAAATCAGAGAGGCAACAAGTTTGCGACTATCTTATCTACTAAGCGTAATGGCGTACAAGAATACTACGTTCCAGAATTAGAAAACGATAAGCCATTCTCTAACTTAGATGATGCTAAGTTTGCTGTACAAGAAAAACTTACTGGCGTATTAGTTAGCGAGAAAGAAAGAAGCGGAATAGATAGACTTCGTGCTGACAAGTCTATGCCTAAAACGGACATTGTTGTTAAGAACGATGACGGACAGGATGTTATATTAGACCCTAAAGCTAAGAAATCGATTGTAAATGCAGTAAAAGCATTTAAGTCAGTTAGCTCTGCTCCTGTATATCTATACAAGAATACGGAGGATTTCAAGAAAGGTGTTGCTAAAGAATTAGGCGAAGATAGCGACGCATTAGAAGCGGCAGGAAAAGTTGGTGGAGGATTCTTTACCAACGCTAGAGATGAGGATTCTATTCACATCAACCTTGCTAATATCTCAGAGACAACTATTGCTCACGAATTATTCCACGGCACAGTAGTTAACGTAGCAAGACAAAATCCTTCAGCATTTGCTGCAATGAGAGACGCTATCATTAATAAACTTGGAGATAGCGACTTAATCAATGCTTATGACGAAAAAGGTCAGTTAGTTAAAATGTCCGCTAAGGAATACTTAGACCGTTATAGTAAGCAATATTCACCAGACCAACAAGCTGAGGAATTCTTAAGTGAGCTAACAGGGCTCCTTGCTACTGATATGGCTAAGCTAAAGGATGCTACTATCTGGGAAACAATCAAATTGGCTATTCGAAACCTTGTTAAGACAGCAGGTATTGATATTCCAATCTTTGATGAGACAGCAAATATCAATGACACAGTTAAATTCTTTAATGACCTATCTAAATCATTAAAGACAGGTAAGGATATTAATCTAGGTAAACTAAAAATAACAAATGAAAAAACCACTGAAAAGGGAGCTTCTGTACAAACAACTAACGGAGAAAGCCAAACTGCAGAAGAAGATGCGGGTCTTCGAGATTCTGTTTCAGACGCTGTTAAAAAGAAACAAGCAAGAAAAGGAAATGAGCTAGGCAAAAAGAAACGCAAGCTTTCTGATGTAGCAGCTAAAGCTATGGCAATAGAGCCTACTACTCCAGAAGATTACGCATTGCAATACTTCATTAATGGAGGGCTTGTAATCCGTGGAAGCAAGAATGAGACTCAAGAAAAAGATACCTTATTCACTTTGTTTAGCAAGTCCAGAATGGGCGGAAGCAAAGAGTCTTCTAGCGAAATGAGCTCAAGAATCCGAATCACAGGAGGAAGAGATTCTGGTGCTTTATCTATTTCAGAGATTGCAGAAAAGACATTTGCTGAATATCAGCAAGCGACTAAAGGAGACGTTGGAGCAGATGTATCTACTGCGTTTGATTATATGGATTTTAGAAACGCCGTAGAAAGCGCTCTAATGGGGTATAAGTCTGACGTAGCTATGGCTAAAGGATTGCTTGATTCTAAGAATAAGTCTACTGAAGAAGATGCTATGGCATTGACTGAGGACGAAGAATTTGATAAGCTAAGAATTCAGGCTGAAGCAGATGCTATGGGCATGACTTACGAAGAATTCAAGGCTAAGTTAGCTGAGCTCGAAGGCAATCCTACTATTGGCGCTATTGAAGACGCATACGCTCAAGCATTAGATATGATTAACGATGAGGATATGGCTAAGCTATATGAATTATCGGATGAAGACGTAGCTAAGATTGACGAGTTGATGGCTGACCTAGATGACAACACAGGAAAGCTTGACGATAAGTTAGCTGAGCAGAAGAAAGTTGTTCGCGACTTAGAGGCTAAGAGAAAGAAAATTGTTGCAGCTATTGAGAAAGCTGGCAAAGAAACACAGCTTGATATTACTGGCAAAGCTCCTATTCAAGAGCAGTTATTCGGCACGGATACTAAATCCTTAACTGATAACTTAAACGCCATTGATACGCAATTAGCTGCAGCCAAAGCAGACGTAGCGGCTACACAATCAGCTATTGATTTCCAAGAAAGAGGTACTGTTGATATGTTTAAGGAGGAGGCTCCTAAAAAGTTAGGCGCAGAGGGAGATGATTTAATATTACAACATGGCTCCCCTCACAACTTTGAGCAATTTCAATTAGAAAAAATAGGTACTGGTGAAGGTGCGCAAGCATTTGGATATGGATTATATTTTACTGATGGTTCTAAGATAGCAAAAGGTTACGCAGACAAATTATCAAAAGATAAAACAGGAACCGTATATAGCGTCAGAATTAAAAATGGCAGAACCTCTAGCTGGGTTGATTGGAGAACTCCTTTGGATGAAACCCAAGAGCAAGACTTATTCAATTCGCTATCCAAAGAAGATAGAACTGCTTACAATAAATTTGTTGATGACGCATTTAATAATAGCACAGATAAAGATTACACAGGCTCTGTATCTGACTTAAAGCTAGGAAGAGATGGATTCCCATACTATGACAAGCAAACTGCTGCTGGTAATCTATATTTAGATTTAAAAGATGCATTGGGTCAGCAAAAAGCTACCGAGGTATTTAAGTCAGCAGGATTTAATGGAATAAAGTATGAGGCAAAGAAGGGGCTAAGTGATTCTACAAATTATGTTGTATTTGACCCTAATTCTATTGAGATAATTGGGAAAGAGCAGGCTCCTATTGCTAAAACAGAGCAAGACTTCTCAAGCGACAAGATACTTAATTCGTTTTTGAACAAATTAAGCGAATATGGAAGCCTTATTAGAAATCCATTAATGAGAGGGGAGTATCTGTTTAACGATAATGTTTCTCTTAAATTTGGCAGATTCAATAAGGAAGATAGAAATGAAATTGAATTAAATAGCATATCCGTACAAAATAAAGGCGCTGGCGTTGGCTCTAAGGCAATGAAGTCTATAACGGATGCTGCAGATAGTTTGGGCACAAAGCTTACATTAGGAGCAAAAGTTTTTGGAGACGACCCTAAAAGATTAGGCACTAGATTTCTGGTTAATTTCTACAAAAAAAGCGGATTCAAGGTAAGTGAAGAATATCTTAGTGATATGGATTTTGCTTCAGAGGCTGATGCAATAGAATATGTAATAGCAAATCCAAGTGAGTCGCTAGAAATGGAGAGAGAGCCATTGCAAGCAAAACTAGAAGAAAAGCCTCAGCCTATTGCTGAAAAGCAGACAAAGCCTATTAGCGCAAAGGCTCAAAGTAAAATTGATGCTGAAATTAAATCAATAAACGAAGATATAGATTTCTATACTCGTAAAATTGAAAATGCTACAGAGGAAATTGAGAACACAAAAAGCAACTACGAAAAAAGCATTACCGACATTGCGATAGAAAGGTCTTCTTTAAATGCGTCAAAATTAAGTAAAGAGAAGAAATCGGATGAATTACATAGTTTAGCTGAAAAAGCCAGAGATGCCAGAGATGCAAGGGATTATTATATGAAAATATATAAATCCGATATATCCGAAGGTAATCGTGAGCTTAAAAAGCTTAACGCGCGTCTAGCTAAACTTCAGCAATCTGAGGCTGGTGCTAAGTTTCAGAAGCAAGGAATGTCTGTTGCGCCTAAATCTCTAGGGGATATTAATAACAAATACCCTAATGTTGTATTAGATGTATTTGAAAGCCCTAGCAAGAAAGAGATTAGCTTAGACAGAATCATTGTTCCTAAAGAAGATAGAAACAAAGGCGTTGGCACTGACATTGTAAATGAGGTGACTCGCTATGCTGACTCTAAGGGATACAGAATTAATCTTACTCCTTCTAGCGACTTTGGTGGCAACAAGGCTAAGTTAACACAGTTCTATAAAGGATTTGGCTTCGTTGAAAACAAAGGCAAGAACAAGGACTTCTCTACAAGAGAGTTGATGTATCGTCTACCTTTAGAAGAGGTTAAAGCAGAAGAGCCTAATGCAGTATTCACTACACTAAGAACAGATAAGCCTATCGGGTTTAACTACGATACTGATTTAGTTGCAAGAGAGCGTTTCAACATCCCTAGCCTAAAAAGAATTGGCGAAGGTAGCGACAGAGTTGTATTTGACTTAGGAGACAATAAAGTTCTTAAGGTGGCTAAGACTGCTCGTGGTTTGGCTCAGAATATGTACGAAGGAAGCTACGACTTAGTAGAGGAAGGAATCATCCCTGAAGCGTTTGAGACTGGATTAAACTATATTGTTACAGAGAAAGTTGAAACAGCAAAAGGTAGCAAGGCGGTAAATGACTTGATGCGTGAGCTAAAGAAATTTACTCAAAGAGATTTCGATAATCGCACATCTGCACTACAAGATGTATTGGTTGCCAATGATTTAGATTACGTAATGAATTACGATATTCTTTATGGCGACTTCTCTGCAGCTAGAAACTGGGGCGTTAAAAACGGAAAACCTATCCATCTTGATGGAGGAACATTCGGCGGCGTTAGAATGATTAATCAATTTAGCGGAGTTAAAAATCTTGAGGACGACGACTTTAGAGAAGTTTACTACAAGAGCCGTCAAGCTAAGTCTGAGTTCAAAGACAAGGACAAGTTTACTAAGTTCCAAAAGCAAGGAATCTCAGTTGCACCAGCGTACAAGTATCAGATGAACGAAATGTTCAAAGACCCACAACGTCTTACTAAAGACATTGAGTCCAAATATGATATCCGTACAACACTTAGAGAAAGAGGTAAAGCTGAAGGCACATTGATTGAAGCTGAACGTGCTATAACAGACCAAATCGTAACAAGTGCTTTATCTAAAGTTGGGGTTGCTACATTTAAAACTATTGGAGCAATAGAAAACGCTCCATTGTTTAAGGCTGGAACAGGAGAGACTGTTAAGTTAAAGCAAGCATTAACAGGTTGGGCTGGATATACGGCTAGCGGCTTAAGAAATGTTACATTAAAGGCTATCCAAAGCAATAACAAATATGCTGCAACGGCAGGTAGAGTAGCCGCATCTCTTATTGGAAACCTTGCTAAGTCAGATGTTCTTCAAGAGCAAAGAAGACTAAGAAGCGGTTCTCAATTAGATGCCAACAATTCTATTGCAATGCTTTCTAAGGCATTGAACGGTATGATTGGTTTTGACGAGAGAGCATTGATGCGAGTTCACGCATTACTTGACCCTGAAGCTTACGAGGTTTTAGGTGGCGAAGATGTGCCTACTTCTCCATCGGACTTATCATTACAAGAGCTTAGATTGTATAATACTCTTCGTGATATGAATGACTTCATTCACGAATGGCATTTCCAAAACGAGTTCATTGATGCTCCTACTTATGAGAAGCACAAGGGCAAATATTTTGCTCGTATGTATGAAGAAATCGAGAAAAAGGAGTTTGCTGATTTGAACGAAGCTATCGACAAGATGCCTGCTGGAGCGGATTTCAGAATGTTCAAGGAGCGTAAGGACTTTGATGAAATAGAGCTTACTTTAATGAATGACCCTATTTACATCACATCTAAGCGCTTGGCTATGATGTTGCACAATAAGGCTACATTAGAGTTCTGTAATGCTATGGCTAATGACCCGTCTTATAGAATATATAAGAACAAAGAGGACATTCCAGAGAATAACGTAAAAGGATTCAGATTATTAGATTCAAGCGGCGGAGGAAAACGCTACGGAGAATTAACAAACAAGTACGTGCCTTTAGCTCTTTACGAGGAGCTTAGAGGAACTGCATTTGCTAATAAATTCGTATCTACGGCTTATGACGGATTACGTATGTATGATGGATTAGCTGTTCGTCAGTTCTTCAAGAAGACTAAAACATTGTACAACCCAACCACTCGCTTAGGTAACATTACTACCAACTTTGCGTTCGCTTGGCTTGCTGGTGTTGACCCATTCACGATGATAAAGAATCGTGTTAAGGCAAAAGATTCATTAGATAAATACGATGACTATGCTAAAGACTTAGCAATGGCTGGTGTTCTAGGTACTGATGTTATTGTAGCTGACTTATCTCGCAAGAAGGATTCGGAAGGAATCTTAGGATTCTTACAGAAAGCTGGATTGCGCGAGGATATAGCTAATAAAGCAAAAGAGCTAGACAAGTATTTGATGGATTCCTACGGAAGAACGGATGACGTGGCAAAGATTTCTCTATACCGTTCATTAGTTGATGATTACGGCAAATCTAAGGAGGAGGCTATTCGCATCGTAGCAGAGTCAATGCAGAACTATGCTACAGTAGGAAAGGCTTATCAATTTTTCTCTAAGATGCCATTGCTTGGCAATCCATTCGTTAAATTTAGCTCAGATATGGCTAGAATTGTGGCTAATGGATTTGCAAACAGACCATTGTATATGGCTTCATTCTTAGGAATGATGTATGGCACAGCAAGAGTATTATCTGCGCTTTCTGGAGAGCCAGAAGATGAAAGAGAAGCACGCGAGTCAAGAGCGTTTATCCCTAAGATTCCTTTAGGATTCACGGATATTCCATTGACTTGGAAAGTTGGCAAGTATGAAGTAAACGCAGCTCGTTTCATTTCGCCTTACTATGTATATGATGCTGGATATCGCTCTAACACGGTGGCAGAATTAACTAAATTTGCTCCAATTCAATTATCTTACGATAACAAGGTTGGGTTTGCGGCTGATTATGCGCCAGTGATGAGTGACCCGTTTATTGCGCCATTAGTACAGACGTTTGTATTTGACAGAGACTTTAGAGGATTGCCTATTGCAGACCCTAATGGAAGTAAATATACAAAGCAAACTGTATCAGGGGCGGAAGCGGCTTGGAATAGATTTAACTATCTTGGACATAGCTACGCTTCTCCAGCTTGGGGATATGTAGCAAACTTATATTCTGCAGCAACGGGTCAAGGAGACTTATACGGAAGAAGAAGAGATATCCCTAGTGCAATTCTTAATAGCGTTATTAAGGTTCAAGAGATGGAGACTTCTGATGTAAAGAAGGCGGTAATCAACCAAGTTAAGTACATTGATTCTGAGTATAAGCAAATTAAGACTGATATTACATCAAGGAGAAATGACGATGTAGAGAAGATTCAGGAAATCATTGGCTCTGACGCTACAGAGTCGCAAAAGGAAAAGCAAATCTTAAACGTAAAAGTAAACTACAGCAATTACGTAGAGGAAATGGTAGACAGAATGCGTGAGCTTAAGGTAGACAGAGAAGTTCCTATGGACAGATTGTACAAAATAGAACACCCAAAGAAGAATGATTAAGAAAACAAAGGGAGGCTACAAGTTAGTCTCCCAAACAACAGGTCGCAACTTAGGTACCGCTAAGACAAAAGAAGGCATACTTAAAAGAGAGAAGCAGGTCAAGATGTTTAAACACATGGCTGCAAATAAGAAAAAATAGTATTAACTTTATTGGATAAAATAGGAATTATGGCAAGTATATTAGAGATGCAAAAAGCTAAGAGAGCTGTAGCTTTTGGCAGCTTAATGAATGACTACTCTCAATCTTCATCAGGAGCAGAGGGAAAAGAAAACCCTCAAGAAGAGCTTCTTTGTGAGATGCTAGAGGCGTCAGCTCAAGCAAAAGTTTTCCATTGGCAAACTTCTTCTTTTGCAGAACATGAGGCGCTAGGAGAATTCTACGACGGATTTAATGCTTTAATGGATAAATTCATTGAGTCGTATCAAGGATGCTATGGTCGTATTATGATGGGATGCGACATGGAAGTTAAACCATACACAATGGACGCCCCTGTTACTTTTTTAGAGTCATTTAAGTCATATATATCTGGCGAGGCTAGAATGTTGGTTATCGGCAATTCTGCTTTGACAAACATCTTAGATGAGATTAATGCTTTAGTAGACCAAACTATTTACCGTTTAACGTTCAAGTAATATGAAAAATGGGTTATACGCTAATATTCACGCTAAGCGGAAACGAATTGAAGCTGGTTCTGGAGAAAAAATGAGAACTCCAGGTTCAAAAGGAGCTCCTACGGCTAAGCAATTTAAGCAAGCCGCCAAAACTGCTAAGAAGAAATGATTAACGAGGCAATAAGAAATAAGCTAGAGAAGTACGGACTCTCGGGTGTTAATAAACCAAAGAGAAGTACCCACAACGGCAAGTCTCACATTGTACTAGCCAAAGAAGGAGACAAGGTAAAACTTATTCGCTTTGGTCAGGCTGGCGTTAAAACGAATCAAACCGTTGGTCAGCGAGAGGCATTTAAGTCTCGTCACGCTAAGAATATAGCAAAGGGCAAGATGAGTGCAGCCTATTGGGCTAATCGCACGAAGTGGAGCCCGAGCAAGACAGCTTCCTCGTCTAAAAAATGGGTTAAAGGCTCCTGATGATTGACAAGCCTCATACCAGACAATGTCCAATATGCCAAAGAGAATTGGCGTACAAAGATGTGTCGGAG
>JACCDI010408761.1_pt1 | contig 12736 bp, 7 predicted proteins | sample 7442791 | NCBI WGS metagenome assembly JACCDI01 (sample SAMN15323434, study PRJNA562643) | freshwater metagenome | isolation source: river surface water | place: USA:Blue River Watershed | collected 2017-08-15
ACTTAACGCCTTCAGGGGCAGGCGTTCCGTCGGTGAACTTGTCGTAGCCGACGTCGATATTGAAATCCTTCCCCTTGGGCTCGAATTCACCCTTGGGCAGCTTCATCATTTTATTGAAACGATCGGATCGATACTCGAAGCCCTCGTCATGAGCCACGAAGAGCAGGTGCTTGCAGGTCTTCTTCTTGAAGCCGGTCAATTCTCCGTCCTTGCGGATATCAGGCGTCTCGCCGCAGAACGGGCAATGCACCGATAGCTCGTAGGTGTTCAGAACCACACGTTGAATCTTAGAGGCGGATTTCTTAGGCATTCCTGTATAAAATCTATAGCTGATGGGGTTGGAAGGCAAAACTGGCTATCTCCCGCTCAAGCCCTGCCCGACTTCCGGAGGGCCGCATGCTGGATGGCTTTTTCAAGCCCGCGGATGATAGAGGCCTTACCATGACCGTCGGCACCCCACCAGGGGCAGTTATCGGGACAGGCCTTTCGGATGGTCCGTCCGAACATCGTGCGGACGTAATAGCTGAGAAGCATTCCGTCGGCTTTAGCCAGCTTCGGACGGATGACATCGACGACCTTGTTCCAGTTGGAGGACCATCCAGGGCAGAAATATTCGATGCTCACGTTGGGGTATTTCGACGCGAAGGTCTTGCGCACATCTTCTTCGTAGCGCTTCTGGGTCTCGTTACCCCCTACGTAGATGACCGTTATTTCACCGGCTTCCTTCACCAGGTCGGGATCAAGGGCCTCGTCAGGTTCAAGTTGTGCGAGCAGCTTCTGCTTCAGCGATTCAAGGGGCGCGAGATCGCCCCTCATCTCTTTCACGTCCTCATAAATCGCCAGGGCCATCTGCTGGAGATATTGATCCTGGGCGTTGGCTACGCTGAAGAACAGCGGGGTCAAAAGCCCGACCGCCTGCTGCAGTTCCCCGCGCGACGCGTGCAATCTCGCCTTGAGCGTAGTGAGTTCCTGCAGGCTGAGCATCCCGTCCGAGGGCCCTAGCTTGGCAAGCAGCTCGATCAGTTTCCCTGCGAGCCGTTCTTCCTGGAATGCTAGGAAGGAGAGGAAATCGAGCGCGTCTTCGGGCGCCTGCCCTCCGGAACGCCAGCCAGCTTCTAATATGACTGCGGCTTGGTCCCATTTGACCTGCTGAGGTTCGTTGGAGGACTCCAACCAAGCGAGATAGGTCACCTGCAGCCTTGCATCTGCCTTGACCGTTCCGGTCGCCCATTGCGTCTTATTGAAGCTCGGCAAATCGCCATCTGGAAGCATCTGCCCAAGAAGGTCGACCAGCTCATGATCGGCGAAGATTCCAAGCGGCGAAGCAATCTCCAACAAATACCAGTTTGCCGGCTTGATCCCCGCCTCTTTCGCCTCGAGCAACGCCGCCTTGATGTCATGACGATGCTCGTCACTCAGATCATGAACCAAGGATACGGCCCTGCATAGGCTCGTCCACTGCTGGATCTTCCTGCGTCGATAAGAAGAGTCGGCGGGCATTCCTGCCAACGCGAGGTCGAAAGCCTTGATGGCCTCCTGATGCCTTCCCGAATGTTGCAACCAGAGCCCGTTGCAAATCTGCGCAAGGCGATGCCTGGATACGCCGACCGCGGCCACCTCATCGGAGACGATGGCCAACTTGCGGACGACCTCATCGAACTTTGCCCTCGTGCCCTGCGGGAAAATTTCCTCCACGCGGGCTACGCCCGCCTTTGACAGGGACATCCAGACCCTGGCTCCCATCCTGTGGCTGGATTCAGGATTATTGATGATCTTCGAATATATGGACTGGGCCTCCTTGAATTTCTTCATTCCAAGCAGGGCTGACGCGCGCTGATAGTCAGCGACATCCCTATAATAACGGATGACAAAGTCGTCGGCGGAACCGGACTCTATTCCTTCTAATGCCGAGACTACGGCGTCGATTAGTTCTACCGAGGATTCGGTCTTCTCATCCGATGTCAGTTTCGACGCCAGGTCCAGGGCTTCACTGACGATCATGAATGTAGCTCGACCCATCTGCGTGGCCCGCAGCATTCCGCAAAGCTTCGATAGGCGGGCATGATCTTCGGCAGCTGCAAACATCTGGGCGAGGACGACACCGCATTCGATGAATTCTGGATGGGGCAGCCTTTCCTCTTCCAGAAGCTTGTCGAGCAATGCTCCGTTGAGCATCAGAGATTCATATGCCTCCCTGCGCGCGCCGTATCGCGCCCGCCCAAGAACGTAACCAGCGACATGCCACCGAATCCGCGCGGCCGTGGACCCGCTTTCCAGCATGGAGATAGCCCGGCCGTGCAGCGCCTGGGCGAACCCGAGCAGGAAACAGTGGCTGACCTTGCCGGGTGCGGCATCAATCAGCTGGCGGACCATCTGCTCAGCCTCTTCGGCCTTCAGGTTCGACGTCCTGCTGACCGCGCCGTCGACCAACGCACGGATAATGGCGCGCTCATACATCGTGAGCGTGCTCTTAGGGTAAGCCAGTGGTTCGGGCTCCGGCTTTTCGGCCGTAGGCGCTGGCTTCTCGATCTGAGGTTGGGGCTCGGGCTGACGACCCAAGGCCGCCCCCAATGCTTTCTCTGCGTTGTGCCACAACTTATTCTTTTTGTTGCGCCCTTCGACCATCAAGTAGGCGAAATAGCCTACGCAGAATTCCGCCGGCTCTTCCCGATACGCCAGGAACAGCTTCGTCAATTGGGCTTCCTCGATCGAGCCCTTGACGTCGTTCATCGACCCCTGCTGATTAGGGATTCCAGCCTTGTCCAGATACCTGCCGATGGCGGGTAGGTGATGGACAAGCATCCACTCGCAGATAGCGACGGAGTAGAATTTGTCGCTCATCGCCGTCGCCGAAGCCACCTCGAAACTAGCCTGTCCCTTGTCGGCTACGCTGAGATTCCTGGCGATCTCCTTGAATTGCATCCCATTGCTCCAGCCTCGGTGCTTCGACACCTCTGCCAACACAGTCCTCTGGTCCTGGGTTTTATCGTAATCCCTGTTCGTGAATATGGCCTCGCAGGCCTCCGCCCGCTGCGAGGGCGTCATGCGCGCCCAAGCCTGTCGATAGCTCCTCGGGATGTTCTCAAGGATGTTTTCCTGAGGTGAAGCTGCCTCGGAACCTTGCTCGACGGGATTAGACGACATGATCGTGGGGTGTTTTCGTATTTAACGTCCTAGTATAATCCCCCAAGCCGTAAAATCGCTCTCCGAGGTCTGACCAGCCGCCCACGGCGTCCTGACACCAGCCAAATAATCACCCACAAGCAGGTCGGGAGATTGCCTTGACGCTGAGATGGGGTATCCAACGGGTACGAATCCCTTTGTCACCCCATGCCGAGACCGAAGAAAGACCCTAAGTCGCCCCCGAAGGCAGCCGTTACCCGGCAGGAGTCACTTGCGCTGAAGTCCGACGGGGCCGTGACCCTGTCCCAGCTAGAAAGCCACCTCTGGGAGGCGGCTAACATCCTCCGTGGCCCGGTCGACGCAGCCGACTTCAAGAGCTACGTATTCCCCCTACTCTTCTTCAAGCGTATCTCCGACGTCCATGACGAGGAGCGCGCTGCGGCGGTTAAGAAGTTCGACGGTGACGAATCAGCAGCCGACTTCGCGGAGAACTTTAGCTTCCAGCTCCCCAAGGGCTCGCACTGGTCGGACGTCCGCAAGACGGCCACCAACGTAGGGCAGGCCCTGCAGTCTGCCCTACGCGGCATCGAGAAGGAGAACCCCGACACTCTCTACGGCATCTTCGGAGATACCCAGTGGACAAACAAGGAGCGACTACCCGACTCCTTGATGCGCGACTTGATCGAGCATTTCTCTGCGATCAACCTGGGCAACCAGGTTGCTAAGGCAGACATCCTGGGCCGGGCCTACGAATACCTGATCAAGAAGTTCGCCGATGCTGCCAACAAAAAGGCGGGCGAGTTCTACACCCCGCGCGCCGTGGTCAGGCTAATGGTCAACATCCTAGACCCCAAAGAACGCGAGACCATCTACGATCCTTCCTGCGGCACCGGCGGCATGCTACTCGAGGCCGTGCATCACGTCAAAGAGTCCAAGGGCGACGCCCGCACCCTCTGGGGCAAGATCCATGGCCAGGAGAAGAACCTGACCACGTCAGCTATTGCGCGTATGAACCTGCTCCTGCACGGGGTGAACGACTTCAAGATCCACCGCGGCGACACCCTGCGCAGCCCGGCTTTCCATACCGGCGACGCCCTGGCTACCTTCGATTGCGTGATTGCTAACCCTCCCTTCTCCTTGGACAAGTGGGGCCACGAGCAGTGGGCCTCCGACCCCTACGGCCGCAACTTCGCCGGGATGCCCCCCGAAACTAACGCCGACTATGGTTGGGTGCAGCACATGGTGAAATCCATGGACCCTAAATCTGGTCGCATGGCAGTCGTCCTTCCCCATGGCGTCCTCTTCCGGGGCGGCAAAGAAGCCGAGATTCGCAAGAAAATTCTCGGAATGGACATCCTCGAAGCCGTCATTGGCCTTGGACCTAATCTGTTTTATGGAGCTGGCTTATCTGCCTGCGTCCTCATCTTCCGCCAACGTAAGCTCAAGGACCGTAAGGGTCGGGTGCTCTTCATCGACGCCTCCAAGCAGATCAAAGTCGGCAGGGCCCAGAACGAGATGCTACTGGAGCATATCGACCAGATTGAGTCCTGGTACCGAGACTTCAAGGATGTGCCTGGGGTGACCAAGGTGGTCACGCTCGAGGAGCTCAACACCAACGACGGGAACCTCAACATATCACGCTTCATCGAAGCTGTTTCAAACGAGAAAGTGCACACGGTCGAAGAAACCTTGGCTGACCTGCGCAAGGCCGCCGAGCAGGCGTTCGCCGCCGAAGACCGCCTCATTACCCTCCTCAAGAAGGAAGGACTCCTCCAGTGAGCCGTATTTCCCAATCCCAGCTTGAATCCTATCTCTGGGGCGCAGCCGGTCACCTCCGGGGCTCCATCGACGCCGGGGACTACAAGCAGTTTATCTTCCCTCTCCTGTTCTTGAAACGCCTCTGCGACGTACACGACGAGGAAACCACCCATGCCTTGAGTGCTTCAGGGGGTGACGCCGAGTTTGCAGCCTTCGCGGAGAATCATCGGTTCCAGGTCCCGCCTGAGGCCCACTGGAAGGAAATCCGCAAGGAGACCCGCAACGTCGGCCAGGCAATCCAACGCGCCATGCGGGCCATTGAGTCGGCGAACAAGGACAAGCTCTTCGGCATCTTCGGCGACGCACAGTGGACTAACAAAGACCGCCTCTCCGACGAGACCATGCGCGAGCTCGTCGAGCACTTCTCATCACTAGAACTAACTATTACGAACCTACCCGAGGACGAGCTGGGGAACGGCTACGAGTTCCTCATCAAGAAGTTCGCGGATGACTCTGGCCACACTGCGGCCGAATTTTACACCAACCGCACCGTAGTCCATCTCATGACCGAGATGCTCGACGTCCAGCCCGGCGAGTCTGTCTACGACCCTACCTGTGGCTCGGGAGGCATGCTGATGTCGTGCGTCGCTCACCTGAAGAAGCAGGGTAAGGAATGGCGCAATGTCCGCCTCTTCGGCCAGGAGCGCAACCTGATGACCTCGTCCATCGCCCGAATGAACTGCTTCCTCCACGGCATCGAGGACTTCCGGATCGAGCGCGGCGACACTCTGGCTGAGCCCAAGCTAGTCGAAGGCGACAAGCTCATGCAGTTCGACGTCGTCCTGGCAAACCCGCCTTACTCCATCAAGCAGTGGGACCGTGAAGCATTCGGATCTGACCCATGGGGCCGCAACCTATTCGGCGTGCCGCCCCAAGGTCGAGCCGACTACGCCTTCCAGCAGCACATCAATAAGAGCCTTAAGCCAAAGACGGGACGATGCGCGGTTCTTTGGCCGCACGGTGTGCTATTCCGCCAGGAAGAAGAGGAAATCCGGAGCAAGCTCATCGAGGCCGACCTGGTAGAGTGCGTGATTGGTCTTGGTCCCAACCTGTTCTATAACTCACCGATGGAGGCATGCGTCTTGGTTTGCAGATCCCAGAAGAGCAAGAACCGCAAGGGCAAGGTTCTCTTCATCAACGCAGTCAACGAAGTGACCAGGGAGCGAGCTCAGAGCTTCCTGTCCGGAGAGCACCAAACTCGGATACTACAGGCATATCAATCCGACGCTGACATTCCAGGACTGTCCCGCCATGTGGCTATCAGTGAAATTAGGTCCAAGAACGGAAGCCTGAGCATACCTCTTTATTTCGGCTCAACTGATGTTGTTCAGGATGAACCCGCCCAAATCAAGTCGACCCTGGATGCAATCCTGCCTGAGTTCCTCAGGTGCTCAGAGGGATTAAAGTCTGAACTCGGAAAAATCCTCTCCGACTTGCCGCAGAGAAGCACGGCATTCAACGTCAAGAAGGAGAAACCCCTATGCGAACTGTTCGCCGCGCGCACTGGGTGGACCCGAGTTCGATTTGGCGACGTCGTCGAGAACTGCAATCATACCGGCAAAGGCCACGGATCGGCCCCTAGTAGATACGTCGGACTCGAACATATTGAGCCAGGCTCCCTGCATATCCGTAGCTTTGGCGATACTTCTGAAGGCACGACATTCACAAAGACATGCAAACCTAGCCAGGTTCTGTTCGGCAAAAGACGCGCATATCAAAGGAAAGTAGCCGTCGCATCATTCGAAGCATTGGTCTCTGGAGACATTTATGTCCTGGAGCCAAAAGCGCCTACACTGCTACCCGAACTGCTACCGTTCATCTGTATGTCTGAACGGTTTTTCGATCATGCCGTCGGAACCTCGGCAGGGTCCCTGTCTCCGAGAACGAATTGGTCTAGCTTAGCTAGCTACGAATTCGACCTCCCGCCACTCGACCAGCAGCGCCGGATCGCGGAGATCTTATGGGCAGTGGACGAGGAAAGGCGGGAATGGCTGCGAGCCAAGCTGTCTACCGAGCTAGCGCATGACACTTTTGTTGAGCACTCACTTTCTACGTTTGAAAGAAACGAGCGCCTTATCAGGCTGGGCGATATAATCCAAGAAGGTCGACCATTATGCTATGGCATTGTTCAACCTGGGGAACCTTCATCTGACGGAGTACCATTTATCCGTGTCTGCGATATGGAGGGAGGACGCATAAATATTGCTAGCCTAATGCGGGTGTCAGAGGCCGTAAATCGGCAGTATCGACGCTCAACTGTAGCTACTGGAGACATCTTAGTTTCAGTTGTTGGCACTATTGGTCGCGTCGTAATTGTTGGCCCTGAATCTAGCGGCTTCAACATTGCCCGGGCGGTAGCTAGAATTGCCCCAACAGCAGACATACTTCCTGATTTCTTGGCATTTATCCTCCGGGCTGCGAGCACTCAACGCAGACTCGTTGGAAGTTCATTCGAAAGCGCACGGAAGACATTAAACCTATCGGCTCTTGAAGAGATAGAATCTCCATTGCCGAGCATAGAACAGCAGTCTGCTTTCATGGAAAACCTCACAGTATACCACGATACTCTGGCAGCTCTTGCCACTAAAGTTGAGGCGTCTAAGGAACTCCAAATGTCTTTGGTTAACCAACTCTGCACATGATTTTCACCGAAGCCAATACCGTCGAACAGATGATCTTAGATGCCGCCTCGGGCAAGGCGTCCTCTGTTTGTAAAACAGGAGGAGCCGCCCAGAAAGGGCGATGGAAGTTTGCCGATCCACTGCAGGTGCCCCGCCAGCCGAACGACGTACTCGTTGAGTCCTGGGTGCGAGATGCCCTGATCCGCCTCAACCCCGAGATAGCGACAGAACCTAGTCGTGCCGACGAGATCATCTACAGTCTCCGAGCCATTCTGCTGGCCGTCGGCGGCGACGGGCTGGTCCGCGCCAACGAGAACTTCACCCAGTGGCTAAGAGGCGAGAAGACCATGCCCTTCGGCCCTGCAGGTGAGCATGTATCCATCCGACTCATCGACTTCGAAGATATGGCCAAGAACCACTTGGTCGTCACGAACCAGTGGTCCTACACCGTCGGCACCAACACCCGCCGTTTCGATGTCGTCTACGTAATCAATGGCATCCCGGTAGTCATCGGCGAGGCCAAGACACCCACCCGCAGCTCGATTACTTGGTTCGACGGCGCCAGCCAGATCCACGATACCTACGAGCAACAGATCCCGGCGATGTTCGTGCCGAACATCTTCTCCTTTGCTACCGACGGACGCGCCCTTCGCTACGGCAGCATCCGAATGCCCATCGACATGTGGGGCCCATGGCGAGACGACGATAACAAGGACGAAGGCACCCTGGACCAGGTCCGGGCCTCCGTACTTAGCCTGATGCAACCAGAAGTAGCCTTGGACATCCTCCGCAGTTTCACCCTCTTTGCCACCGACAAGAAGCACCGGCGCATCAAGGTAATCTGCCGCTACCAGCAGTACGAGACGGTGAACAAGATGCTGGCACGCGTCCTAGCCGGCTACCCCAAGAAAGGGCTCATCTGGCACTTCCAGGGCTCCGGCAAGTCACTCCTGATGGTCTTCGCCGCCCAGAAGCTCCGCCTGCACCCCAAGCTCGGCAACCCGACGGTCATGATCGTCGTCGACCGTATCGACCTCGACACCCAGATCACCGCCACCTTCAACGCCGCTGACGTTCCCAATATGGTCGCCGTGCCAGAGCGCGCCGAGCTTAAGCGCCTTCTGACCACGGACGCCCGCAAGGTCATAATCACGACCATCCATAAGTTCGGAGAGGCATCCGGCGTCCTGAATGACCGCAAGAACATCATCGTGATGGTCGACGAAGCCCACCGCACCCAAGAGGGCGACCTCGGCCGTAAGATGCGCGAGGCCCTGCCTAACGCGTTCCTCTTCGGCCTGACCGGCACGCCAATCAACCGCGCCGACCGCAACACCTTCTGGGCCTTCGGCGCTGAAGAAGACGAGAAGGGTTACATGAGCCGGTACTCCTTCCAGGACAGCATCCGGGACGGCGCTACCCTGCGCCTCCACTTCGAAGCCCCCAACATCAAGCTCAAGATCGACAAGGCCGCGCTAGACGAGGCCTTCGCGCAGCTGACCGAAGGCTTGGATGAGGAAGAGAAGGACGCCCTAGGCAAGAAGGCGGCCAAGATGGCAGCCCTGGTGAAGAACCCCCAGCGCGTGAAGGCCATAGTCGAGCATATGGTTCAGCACTTCCGGGAGAAGGTTGAGCCTAATGGATTCAAGGCCCAAGTCGTCGTGTTCGATCGCGAGTGCTGCCTTCTCTACAAGGCAGAGATGGACAAGCTGCTGGGGCCGGACGCCTCCGCGATCGTCATGAGCTCGGCCCAGCAGGACCCTCCCGAGTGGAAGGTCCACGTCCGGGACAAGGACGCCGAGGAGAAGCTCCTCGACCGTTACCGGGACCCGAACGACCCGCTGAAGATCCTGATCGTCACCAGCAAGCTCCTGACCGGCTTCGACGCTCCCATCGCCCAGGCGCAGTACCTGGATAAGCCGATGAAGGACCATAACCTCCTGCAGGCCATCTGCCGGGTGAACCGTACCTACGGCCAGACCAAGACCCACGGACTGATCGTCGACTACATCGGCATCTTCGACGACGTAGCCCGGGCCCTGAACTTCGACGAGAAGTCCGTCCAGGAAGTCATCAGCAATATCGACGAGCTGCGCAAGGCCCTGCCCGAGCAGATCCAGAAGTGCCTGGCCTTCTTCCAGAACATCGACCGTAGCAAGGGGGGTTACGAGGGCTTGGCTGCCGCCCAGCAGTGTCTTCCTAACAATGAGACCCGGGATCGCTTTGCGGCCGAGTTCTCGCTCCTAGGGCGCATCTGGGAGGCTCTGTCACCCGACCCCTGCCTCAAGGCCTACGAGAAGGATTACCGCTGGCTCAGCCAGGTCTACGAGTCCGTCCGCCCGGTCAATAATACCGGCAAGCTGCTTTGGCACCGACTGGGAGCCAAGACTGTCGAACTCATCAACCAGCACACTGGGGTGGACGGCATCAAGGACGACACCGGTGAGCTCGTACTCGACGCGGAGCTTCTCGACAGCGTCCTTAAGTCGGCCGACGGCAAGAAGGCTAAGGAGATCGAAATCCAGCTGATTGCCCGCCTGCGTAAGCATGGCCACGACCCCAAGTTCCAGGAGCTTGGCGAACGCCTCGAACGCATCCGCCAGAAGCACGAGGAAGGCCTCATCACCAGCTTGGAGTTCCTCAAGGGTATCCTCGAGATCGCCAAGGAGACCGTCGAGGCAGAGAAGCGCACCGACCCCAAGGAGGAACTGGACAAGGCCAAGTCGGCCCTGACCGAGCTCTTCAACGAGGCCAAGAACAAGAGCACGCACATCATCGTCGAGCGCATCGTCGAGGACATCGACAAGATCGTGAAGAACGTCCGCTTCGACGGCTGGCAGGCCACCGCGGCCGGCGAGCGCCAGGTCAAGCAGGCCCTCCGCGCCCAACTGCTCAAGTACAAGCTGCACACCGATCAGGAGCTGTTCGACCGGGCCTACGGCTACATAAGGCAGTACTACTGATCATGGGACAGGTGCCGAATGCCGACGGCCTCCCCGCAGCCGGCAGCCCTCAACCTCGTCGCCTTACGCCTAGCAGCTTTCGTCCGAGTATCCCTAGGTCCAACGCCGCCCTTAGCAATGAGCCGATACCCTAGCAATGGACCTTCGATGTCCGGATCACGGGCGAGATATATGCCCGGCTCCTATGTCCCTAAAGGAAGAATTAGGTCCAAGTCCGCCGGTCGTTTTGGAATTCCGAAACAGTATCGATCCGAGCTTACCAAACCAGTGTGTGCCCAAAATGGGCAAAACGTGGGAGTTAAAATGAGCGCCAGACAAAAGGCGGACTTACATCAGGCCGCCAAGCTGAGGGACTCCAGAATTAAACGGCTGCTCCTGGAGGCGAAAATCGAGAAGCTAGGTAGAAGCAACCCCGCCGTCACCATGGCGCTGCGCAGGGATGTTACCCGATGCCTATCTGCCGAGGACAAGCTGCGCAAAGAGAAGAAAAATCGGGAAGATATCCAGCGATCGGTTGAACGCAGAAAACAACGCCTATCCAAACTCCTAAAGGAGATAGCCACGAGCCGATCGTCGGGGACATCAACAAGATCGTGAAGAACGTCCGCTTCGACGGCTGGCAGGCCACCGCAGCCGGCGAGCGCCAGGTCAAGCAGGCCCTCCGCGCCCAACTGCTCAAGTACAAGCTGCACACCGATCAGGAACTGTTCGACCGGGCCTACGGCTACATCCGGCAGTACTACTGATCATGGGACAGGTGTTCCTACTCGGGGCTGGCTTTTCCAAGTGCGCGGGGTACCCGCTGAATAACGACCTTCCGGGCGCTATCGCGGAGGAGGCCTTCAAAAAGGCTCAAGCGAATACTCACCTGATACTTAACGAGCTCCTGTCGCCGCTAGAGGCGATTAACGATGAGAACTACCACTTCATCCTTCCCGGATTATATATCAAGCAAGCGGCCATTCATTCTACGGGAAAGGGCTTCGACGTTTTCATCGACCGTTGCACCGCCAAACCGGATGACCTGAGCGAGGAATGGAGAGTAGTCCTAGAGGGAAGGTATATGAACTATGGCACCATTCGCGGCTTCGTCGAGGAGGCTATCAAGGCAGTACTCGAACGCACCCCGGAAAGGACCGACTACATCGATGCCCTGGTCAGACACTGTCAAGAAACCGGCAGCCCGATTTATTCCACAAACTTTGATGGACTGATAGAGCAGTCGTGCATTCGGCTTGGGATAGCGCCTGTCGTAGCGGCTACGACTTCCCGCGAAACTAAAATGCCAAAAGCCAACTTCTGCCTCCATAAGATCAACGGCTCCCTTGACTGGGGCCACTTACCGAAAGTTGATGATGTCCCGCTAAGCGAATATCCAGTCAGGCACGAAAGGGGTGTAGAAACGATGGGCTCGCAAAAGATTGCTCTTACGGCCGAAGACAAACTTGCGACCATGGCTACGGCGCTACCGAGCTTATTTCACCTACATGAAGACTTCAGGAGGCACAGGAACATGGTATCAATTGGAACGTCATTCCAAGATCGCCACATAAACTCCGTCATTTACTCGTCGCTGTTAAAGCCTGGCTACCACCTAGAGGTCGTAAACCCTACAGAGGAATTACCAATCAACATCGTATTTCTAGCCGGAACCCTCTCAACGCAGCCGAAAGCCGGAAAAGTAACCCACTGTAAATTGAACTCTTCGGAGTACTGCCTGCAGAGATTAGCTTAATACTGAGACAGCTCACATTCTCCTCAGTGAAAGTTTAAATCTAACTGTACAACTATGTCGTGACGCGGTCTCGACCCTACCAAAGGAAAAGGACAGCACGTAGTGCTGGCGAAGGCGGAGCCTTCGAGGGGGCGCGTGAGCACGAGTAACGGTGACAAGGGGAGATGCATCGCCCCTTGCCCACGTGTCACCGTGCCAGCGTGTCCCCTCTTTGCTTAAGCAGCCGAAGGTCGCTTAAGCAAAGTAATCAACCCCGCCTTGGAAGAGGGGCTGGTGCTTGTCGCCGGGGATGTTCTTGGCGACGTGCGCGCCGGTGCGCTCGGAGTGGCCCATCTTGCCGAGGACGCGACCGCACGGGCTGGTGATGCCTTCGACGGCTTCGAGCGATCCGTTGGGATTGAACTCGATGCGGTTCGAGGGCGCGCCGGCGGCGTCGCAATACTGGAAGGCGACCTGGCCGTTCTTGACGAGGTCGG
>JACCDI011689945.1_pt1 | contig 12729 bp, 14 predicted proteins | sample 7442791 | NCBI WGS metagenome assembly JACCDI01 (sample SAMN15323434, study PRJNA562643) | freshwater metagenome | isolation source: river surface water | place: USA:Blue River Watershed | collected 2017-08-15
GGGACGTTAGTATCCGTCTGTACCAGACAGCGGCCGACTATGCGGCGACCAGGGGCATCATCATCGCCGACACCAAGTTCGAGTTCGGCCTCGATGACAAGGGCACGCTGCACCTGATGGACGAGGTGCTGACCGCTGATTCCTCGCGCTTCTGGCCGTCCGATTCGTATGCCGAAGGCATCTCGCCGCCGTCGTTCGACAAGCAGTTCGTGCGCGATTACCTCGAAACGCTGAAGGACTGGAACAAGACCGCACCGGCCCCGGCGCTGCCGGCGGACGTGATCGAGAAGACCGGTGCGAAATATCGCGAGGCGCTGCAGCGCCTGACCGGCAACGAACTGAAGGACTGATGATGAGCGACGCGAACAAGCCCGCAGGCAGCCCGCTGATCGGCGTGGTCATGGGCTCCTCCTCCGACTGGGACGTGATGCAGCACGCGGTCGCGATGCTGAAGGAATTCGGCATCGCGCATGAGGCGCAGGTGATCTCCGCGCACCGCATGCCGGACCAGATGTTCGACTACGCGAAGTCGGCGCGCGCGCGCGGGCTGCGCGCAATCATTGCCGGAGCCGGTGGCGCTGCGCACCTGCCGGGCATGATCGCGTCGCAGACCATCGTGCCGGTGCTCGGCGTGCCGGTGCCGTCGAAGTACCTGCGCGGCGAGGATTCGCTGCTGTCCATCGTGCAGATGCCCAAAGGCATACCGGTGGCGACCTTCGCCATCGGCGAGGCCGGCGCCGCGAATGCCGCACTGTCGGCGGTCGCGATGATCGCGGTCGATGACGCATCGATCGCCGACAAGCTATTGAAATTCCGCCAGCAGCAGACTGAAGCTGCGCAGGCCATGAAACTCCCCGTCTGATTTTTTCCGCATGACCCAGAGCAATTCAAAAGACAGTTTCGTTCCCGCCGCCAGCCCGTCGACCTGGCTCGGCGTGATGGGCGGCGGCCAGCTCGGCCGCATGTTCGCGCACGCCGCACAGGCCATGGGCTACAAGGTGGCAGTGCTGGAGCCGGCGCAGGATTGCCCGGCCGGCCACGCGGCCGATCATCTGCTGGTCGCCGGCTACACCGATGCGGCCGCATTGCGGGAGCTCGGCGAGCAGTGCGTCGCCGTCACCACCGAGTTCGAGAACGTGCCGGCCGACAGCCTTGCGCAACTGGCCGGACAGGCTTTCGTCGCGCCTTCCGCGGCCGCGGTATCGGTTGCACAGGATCGGCTGGTCGAGAAGAAATTCTTCACCGACTGCGCGCCGGCTTCCGGTGTGCTGCCCGCGCCGCACCGCGCGATCGCGTCCGATGCCGATATCGACGCGCTGCCGGACGATCTTTTCCCCGGCATCCTGAAGACTGTGCGCATGGGCTATGACGGCAAGGGACAGGTACGCGTGGGCTCGCGCGACGAGGTCCGAGCCGCGTTCGCGCAGATGAAGGGCGTGACTTGCGTGCTCGAGAAGATGCTGCCGCTCGCGTATGAAGTGTCGGTGCTGGCCGCGCGCGGCGCGGACGGGCAGGCGGTCGTTTACCCGATCGCGGAAAACGTGCACCGCGACGGCATCCTGTTCACCACCACCGTGCCGGGGCCGAACGTGTCGGCTGATTGCGCGGCGCGTGCGCAGGCGGCGGCGCTGCAGATCATCGCGCAGCTCGACTATGTCGGCGTGCTGTGCATAGAATTCTTCGTGCTGAAGGATGGCTCGCTGGTCGTCAACGAGATGGCGCCACGTCCGCACAACAGTGGCCATTACACCATCGACGCCTGCGTGACGAGCCAGTTCGCGCAGCAGGTGCGCGCGATGGCCAGGCTGCCGCTGGGCGACGCGCGCCAGCATTCGCCGGCGGTAATGCTGAACATCCTCGGCGACCTGTGGTTTGACGACGGTAGCGACACCGCACGCGAACCCGCATGGGCGCAGGTGCTTGCACTGCCGGGCGCGAACCTGCACCTGTACGGCAAGGACGATCCGCGTCGCGGCCGCAAGATGGGGCACGTGACCTTCGTCGCGCCCACGCTGGCCGAAGCACAGAAGAACTTCGCGGCCGCCTGCCATATCCTCGGTATTTCACTCTGATGGATCGCGACGCAATTCGCGCGGCGGCACGGCTGCTCGAAGCAGGCAAGCTGGTCGGCATGCCGACCGAGACCGTGTACGGCCTTGCGGCCGATGCCGGCAACCCGGAAGCCGTGGCCGCTATCTTCGCCGCGAAGGGCAGGCCGTCAAACCATCCCGTGATCGTGCACGTCGCGCGCGACGCCGACCTGTCGCGCTGGGCGGCCGAAGTGCCGCCCGAAGCGCAAAAACTGATCGCTGCCTTCTGGCCCGGACCGCTGACTCTTATCCTGAAGCGCGCGCCGCAAGTGCCTGCAGCTGTCACCGGCGGGCAGGACTCGGTCGGCCTGCGCTGTCCCGCGCATCCGGTCGCGCAAGCCTTGCTGAAGGAATTCAGGCAAGGACAGGGCGGCCTTGCCGCGCCGTCGGCGAACCGCTTCGGCCGCGTCAGCCCGACCACGGCGCAGCATGTGATCGATGAATTTGGCGCGCCGGGCGAGGGACCGGTCGCTGCGGTGCTCGACGGCGGCCCCTGCGATGTCGGCATCGAGTCGACCATCGTCGACCTCACGCGGCTGGACACGCTGGGCCCGGCCTTGCTGCGGCCGGGTCGCATCAGCGCCGACCAGATCGAACAGCTGCTTGGCACTTCACTGGCCCTGCCGGACCAGGCCGCGCCGCGCGTGTCCGGCAGCCTCGATGCGCATTACGCGCCAAAGACGCCGGTGTCGCTGGTGGCCGCTGCGCAGGTGCAGCGCGTGATCGATGCGCTGCACGCGAAGGGCAGGCGGGTGGCGCTGATGAGATGCGAGTCTGATGCGCACGACTATGCGCATGCGCTGTATGCGAGCCTGCGCGCGCTCGACCGCGAAGGCGCTGACCTGATCCTGGTCGAACAGCCGCCGCAAGAGCCGGCATGGCAGGGGGTGAATGACCGCCTGCGCCGCGCGGCCTTTGATTCTGCCGGCGTCCTCGACCGGCTGCTTGCCTAGACGCCGAGCTCCGCGAAGCGGCCGCCATGAAATACGAGCGGCGGTTTTCTTTCGAACGCGCAGCGCTCCACCTCGCCGACAAAGATCACATGGTCGCCTTCGGGATAGCGGCTGCGGTTATGGCATTCGAACCACGCCGACACGCCGCGCAGTATCGGCAGGCCGGTCTGCGACAGTTCGTAATCGACGCCATCGAAGCGATCGTCGATGCGGCTTGCGAAGCGTTCGGCCAGCGCTGCCTGATCGGCCGCCAGCACATTGATCACGTAATGCGAATTGCCGGAGAACAGGGGCAGGCCGCGCGAGTGGCTGCCCAGGCTCCACAGGACCAGCGGCGGCGTCAGCGATACCGAATTGAACGAGCTGGCGGTCAGGCCGAAGAAGCCGCCGCTTTCGTCGCGCGTGGTGATCACGGTGACGCCGGTGGCAAACTGGGACAGCGCGGCACGGAAGTGCGTGCTGTCGAATTCAGGTTCGGCTGCACGATTTTTAGGGGTAAGCATAAGGGCATTCAGTCGCTGACCCCTGAATTATGCCGAAAATGCGCTTTCCGCGCGGTAGCCGCCACTTTCTTGCGTAGAATCACGCGCATGGAGACAAGCGATCATTCGATGCTGGCGCTGCTGGAAAAGCATGCGACCGCGCACCCCGACAGGCTCGCGCACGTGCTGCCGCTGCGTGACATCACCTACCGACGCCTGTGGTCGCGCATCGAGCGCGGTTCGGCGAGGCTGCAGGGTGAATGGGGCGTGAAGGCGGGCGACCTGGTCGCCTACGTCGGTGCCGGGCATCCGGATGCGATCGTGCTGTATTTCTCGCTGCTGCGCATAGGCGCGTCGCTGCTGCCGCTGGAGGCGATGATGGCCGCCGACGTGAACCACGCGCTGGCCGCGATGAAGCCGATGCTGGTCGTTCACGATGACGGCGTGCAGGCCGGGCCATGGCCTGCGCGCCGGCTGGAAGACCTGCTCGAGGTTTGGAGCCATCACGATCCGGAGCTGGCCAGCGACGAGATGACGCGGCGCGCGCTGTGGCTGCAGGACGGCAAGGGCCGGTGGCAGGCCAGCAGCCTGCTCGAACTGAGCGCGGCGCTGCCGGCCTCGCCGCGCTCGACCTTCATAGCCGACCGCATCTTCACGGCCGACCTGCTCGCCAACGTGGTGCTGCCCTCGCTGCGCGACGTTTGCCTGATGCAGTTCGCGGCCACCGACAGCATACGCAAGACCGGCTCGTAGCAGCGTGGCGCGCAATGCGCTACATTCGTCGCATCATTCAGACGGGAGCCTTCAATGAATACCGACATCGCAACCCTGGGCGGCGGCTGCTTCTGGTGCCTCGAGGCGGTCTATCAGGAAGTGCGCGGCGTGCTGCAGGTGGAGTCAGGCTACAGCGGCGGCCATGTGTCCAACCCGAGCTATGAGCAGGTGTGCGATGGCACCACCGGCCATGCGGAAGTGGTGCGGGTGCACTTCGACCCGGCGCAGGTGAGCTACCGCGACCTGCTCGAAGTCTTCTTCACCATCCATGATCCGACCACGCCGAACCGTCAGGGCAATGACGTCGGCACGCAGTACCGTTCGGTGATCTACACCAACAGCGATGCGCAGAAAGCGGTCGCGAAGCAGGTGATCGCGGAGATGGCGAATGTGTGGGATGCGCCCATCGTCACCGAGCTGGCCGATGCGCCGGTGTTCTACCGTGCAGAGGAATATCACCAGAACTATTTCGTGAACCATCCGCTGCAGTCCTACTGCGCGTTCGTGGTCGCGCCCAAGGTCGCGAAGTTCAGGAAGCTGTTTTCTGAGCGGCTGCTCAGGTGAGCGCTTCCTGCGGATACATGTAGCGGCGCGACCAGCGCAAGCTGCCCGCATCCCGTCCGGCCTTGCCGCACACGACCTGGTACAGCGAGATCCAGTCATGCCGGAACGCATGCGCGCAGCCGGCGAGATAGATGCGCCAGATCCGGTACTTCCTGTCGTCGACCAGCGAGCGTATCAATGCATCGTTGCGCTCGAAGTTCTCCGCCCAGATCTCGCAGGTGCGCGCGTAATGGCGGCGCAGGTTCTCGACGTCCAGCGCTTCGAGGCCGCCGTCCTGCATCGTCGCCAGCACCGTGCCGATGTGCGGCAATTCACCGTGCGGGAACACATACTGCTCGATGAATTCGCCCGCGCCGTGGCGCGCGGTCGCATGGTCGGTGTTGGTGGTGCAGATGCCGTGATTCATCGCCAGCCCGTCGTCGGACAGCAGGCTGCGTATCTTCGAAAAATACAGCGGCAGGTTTTTCAGCCCGACATGTTCGAACATGCCGACGCTGGTGATGCGGTCGAACTGTCCGTGCATGTCGCGGTAGTCGAGCAGTCGCAGGCTGACGCGATCCTCGAGGCCGAGCTCCCGCACGCGCTCCGTCGCCAGCGCCAGCTGGTTCTTCGACAGCGTGATGCCGGTGCAGCGTGCGCCGTATGCCTGCGCCGCCCGGATCACCAGCGCGCCCCAGCCGCAGCCGATGTCGAGCAGGGTCTGGCCGGGACGCAGGTCGATCTTGGCCAGGATGTGGTCGATCTTCTTCTGCTGCGCGTTCGCGAGGTCCTCATCGCCGTCCTCGAAGTAGGCACAGGAGTAGACCATCGCCGAATCGAGGAAGCACTGGTAGAACTCGTTCGACACATCGTAGTGGTATTCGATTGCCTGCGCATCCTGACGGCGCGAATGCGCACGCGGCGTGAACAGCTGTCCGAGCCGCGAGCCCTGCCGCAAGCCGTGCTCGGCCAGCTTGTTGGCAACCTCGAAAATGGCACGCAGCTGGCCTTCGACCTCGAGCTTGCCCTCGACGTAGGCGCGGCCGAGGTTGTCCAGCGACGGGTTGAGCAGGTAAGACAGCGCCGACGGTTGCGGCACTCGTATCGTCACCTCGGGCGCCTGTGAACTGAAGTCGAAATACCGGCCGTTCCACAGTTGCAGGCGCAGCGGCAGCGCCGCTTGCGCGCGCAGGCCACTGACCCAGTCATCGAGCTTTTTTTCCCAGAACATGGCGTCCCTCCAGCGAGGGACTATGCTTTCCGCGGCAGCTCCATGTGTTGATATTTATCTAATTCAGGGTTGCAGTCGCTGGCGCGCCCAGCTGCCGTCGGTCTGTTTTTCATAGGCGATCCGGTCATGCAGCCGCGAGCGGCGGCCTTGCCAGAACTCCAGCCATTCCGGTACCAGCCGGTAGCCTCCCCAGTGCGCGGGACGCGGCGGGTGGTCGCCGAACTTTGCCTCGGCGTCATGGAACTGCTGTTCCAGTTGCTCGCGGCTTTCGATCGGACGGCTCTGCGCCGACGCATGCGCGCCGATGCGGCTCTTCACCGGGCGGATGCCGTAATAGGCATCGCTCTCTCCGGCATCGACGCGTTCGACGCGGCCTTCGATACGGATCTGCCGCTCGAGGTCGTGCCAGTGGAAGGTCAGCGCAGCATGCGGGTTCTGCAGCAGCTGTTCACCCTTGCGGCTCTCGTAATTGGTATAGAAAGTGAAGCCGCGCTCGTCGAAGTCCTTCAGCAGCACGATGCGCAGCGATGGCTTGCCGTCGCTGCCAACGGTCGCCAGTCCCATTGCGTTCGGCTCGGGTACCTTGGTTTCTACCGCCTGATGGAACCACAGCGCGAACTGCCGGATCGGGTCGGCATCGACGTCCTGTTCGGACAGGGTTGCATGGCTGTAATCGCGGCGCAGGTCGGCAACGGATACTTTGTCGGTCATGGTCATTCGGTCTTGTTATGTGAAAAACGTAAGGCGCGACGCGCGGCCACCGGAACGGCGAGCGCGATTATTGCGCCCAGCCCCCAGAATACGGCAAACAGGCCGAGCGCGGCGCCGGCTGCGCCGTAGGCGAGCGGCAGGGACACGGCGGACAGGTTGCCGAGGCTGGCTCGGATGGCGATCGCCTCGGCGCCGCGCCCCGGCGGCGCGCCCAAGTGCAGCAGTGCCAGCACGTTCGGCTGCCCGCTGCCCAGCGCAAGCCCGAGCGCGAAAGCGCCCGCGGCCATCGTGAGCGGCTGCTGCATGAAGGGTAGCAGCAGGTAGACCAGCGCGGCCGCGGCCAGCGCGCCGGTCAGCACCTGCCACTCATGATAGCGGCGCACGATGCCGGGCATCGCAATGCGCACGACGAAGGTCGCGGCGGAAAAGGTCGCGAGGATCATGCCTATCGTCGATGCCGAGAAGCCCAGTTGCGTGCCGCGTATGGGCGTGACGAAGGTAAACATGTCCCACGCGGCCGCCAGCGTGATGCCGACGAAGTACACGCCGCGCAGCTCGCGCTTGCGCAGCAGTTGCAGCGGGCTGCCTTTCGCGCTCTGCTGCGATGCTTCGTGCGCAGGCAGCCCGCGCAGCGCGCCGCCGGACGCGATCACGAAGGACAGCAGCGTGAACACGCCGCAAGCGAGGAAGGCGAATGCATGGCCGAAGTGGTCGATCGTGAACCCGGCGACCAGCGGGCCGAGAAAGGACGATACGGAAAAGCCGACCGACAGCTTCGAAAAGCCGGCCGCCTTCTGTTCGTTCGCGAGCAGGGAACCGACCGCATGCTGGGTCGCGATGAAGATCGCCATGAAGCCGGTGCCGATCAGCACGGCGGCGACATGCAGCGCGGCCACCGACTTCACCGATGCCGCAACGATCACGCCGGCCGACGCAATCACGCCGCCGGCACGCAAGGGCTGCTGCACGCCGATGCGGTCGATGATGCGGCCCATGCCGACGGCCAGCAGCATCGGGAACACCGCGAACAACGCGATCAGCGTGCCCACCGTGAACTCGGACGCCTGCAGCGACAGCGCATACAGCGCGGTCGTCACGCGCGCTGCGCCGAGCGCGACATGCGCGCAGACGGCAACGGCGATCAGGGCCAGCAGCGGGGAGGGACGGTACACGGTGCTAATTGACAGCCTTGAATCGTGTTGAAAGACAGACCAATCCGACAGTTTACGGCGAAGAAGTTCTTCACGTCCGCTAAAATTGAGGGATGGCAAGCGTACTCCCCCTCACCCACGAACCCGCCGGCGACATCGATTTCGAGCGTCGCTTCGGCGGCATCGCGCGCCTGTACGGCGCACCGGCCCTGCAGGCTTTCCGTAACGCGCGCATCTGCGTGATCGGCGTCGGCGGCGTCGGCTCCTGGGTGGTGGAGGCGCTTGCGCGCAGCGCGGTCGGCCATATTACGATGATCGACCTCGACCATCTGGCCGAGTCGAACGTGAATCGGCAGGTGCATGCACTGACCGATACGCTCGGCAAGGCGAAGGTGGAGGCGCTGGCCGAGCGCATCGCGCAGATCAATCCATATTGCATGGTCACCGGTATCGAGGAATTCATCGCTGCCGACAACGTGGCCGAACTGATCGTGCCCGGCCGTTTCGATTACGTGATCGATGCGATCGACGATGCGCGCGCGAAGACTGCGCTGATCGTGCATTGTCGCGAGCAGCAGGTTCCGCTGCTGACCATCGGCAGCGCCGGTGGGCAGGTCGACCCGACACGCATAGCCGTCTGCGATCTGTCGCGCACCGAACAGGAACCCCTGCTCGCGCGCGTGCGGAAGAACCTGCGCATCAGGCACGGTTTCCCGCGCGGCACGAAGAACAAGTTCGGCATCGACGCCGTGTACTCGACCGAGCCCTTGCGCTTTCCCGAGGCCTGCGACATCGGCGACGACGCAGAGCCAGCCGGCGTGACCGGCCTCAACTGCGCGGGTTACGGATCTGCCGTGGTCGTGACCGCGGCCTTCGGTTTTGTCGCTGCCGCGCATGTGCTGCGCAAGCTGGCCGCGCAGGCCAGTCCGGGCCCTCAGGCCAGCACCCTCTCCACGATCGGCGAATAAATCACGCCGCCTTTCACCTGCACCGACTGGATCAGCATGATCTTGCTGACCTTCCACGAGATCAGCGGTGCGAACGGTTCATTCAGGCTATTGGCATCGCGCGCCAGCGTCACGTGAGGCTTGAATTTGCCTTCCGGTTTCATCTGCACCTGCGTCGCGCTCAACGCATGCATCAATGATTGCTGCAGCTCCAGCAGCGGCGCCGGCGTTTCCGACGGACCGGCCCATGCGGTGCGCGGCTTGCTGAAATAGCCGTAGCGGTCGAGCGACAGCGTAAAGCCCTGTCCGGGCAGCTTGTCGATCAGCTTCGCCAGGGTCGGCATCAGCGATTTCGCCTGGTTGCCGAGGAAAGCCAGCGTCAGGTGCAGGTTGTCGGGGCTGACGTGGCGTCCGATCACGGACTCCTGCAATTGCTTCAGGCGCAAGCGCGTCTGGTCGTCCGGCCATAGCGCGTAAAACAGTCTGGCGTATTCATTCATGCGGGTTGGGGTAAGGCGATATCCGGCGAGTCCTGCGGTTCCGCTTGGACTTGTCCTCCGGCGCACTGTATCCATCGATCAGCGCTGGTTCTAGCCGGTGGCATTGTCGCCCGCCGGGGCGGGGCGCGATACGGGCAGGCTTGCCCTAAATCAAATTTTCCAAAAAAACAGTCGGAATCAGTTGGTGCTCACTATCGTCCATGGGCTCAGTACCGATGTGGGCGATTATAAAAAGCAACACGAATTAGTACATCTGCACTATTCCGCTTTTGCCAATCTGGTACGACACTGCAGCCAATGACAAATAGGCAACATTTGTCAGGCATCCGAAGGGCAGACGCAAGCCCGCACGGATAAGTGGCCCGGCATCAGGCTGGCGGGAACCGCGTCAACCTAGGTCCGGGACTTTCTGGTTCATTCCTTCAACAAGGAGTCGGTAAATGAAAGCACTAGTGAAAAAAGTACAGGCCTTCCTGGCGGACGAGCAGGGCGCAACCGCCGTCGAATACGGCCTGATGATCGCACTGATTGCCGCGGCCATCCTGGTCACCGTGGGCCTGCTGGGTACGGCGCTCAACGACAAGTTCGTGATCGTGAAAGACGCGGTGATCGGTGCAGGCTCCGGCGGTGGCGGTGGCGGCGGCACGCCGTAATACAGGAAATCCCCTGGCCTGAATGGCGGTCTCCGACTGTCGTTCAGGCACCTCTACCTCGCCCGGAGCCAGCCATGTCGTCTCTGTTGACCGCCACCACCGAACTGTCACCCGTCGGCGCAGCCGCGCTGCTGGCGACCGCATGGGCGGCGGCAGGTTTTGACTGGTGCTCCTGGCGCATTCCGAATGCGCTGCTGGCAGGCAGTGCGGCTGCCGCACTGATGCTGGCCTTGTTTGCGCCGGACTCGCCCGGCGTCGCGTATGGCCTGCTGGGCGGGCTCGCGGGCCTGGCGCTGTTGCTGCCTTTCTATCTGGCTGGCGGCATGGGCGCGGGCGACGTGAAGCTGCTTGCAGTGATCGGCCTGTATACGGGGTGGGTGACGGTAATCGAAATCGCGCTGGTCAGCGCACTGGTCGGAGGCCTGTGGTCGATCGCACTGTTCTACCTGCGATCGCCGGCCGGCGCATGGATCGCACTGCAGGGCAGGCGTGTGTGCGCGGTCTTGGCCAGGTCGGGTGCAGGCCGCGCGCCGGCGCCGCAAATGTCGAAGAACTCGCGCGGCACGCTGCCTTATGGCGTGGTGATTGCGATCGGAACAACGGCCGTCATCGCGGCGACGGCGATGACAGGCAGCTGAAGAATTTTCGGGAAGCGAAGCACTTCCCCAACGAGCCGGAGGAATCATGCGAACGACAAGAACATGGGTCATGCTCGGCGTGGCCGTGCTGGCCGGCCTGCTGGCCGTATTGCTGGCGTCGAAATGGCTGAATGAAAAATCGGGCAGCGGCGTGGCCAAGGTAGCCGTCGCAGCGACGGACATCAGCCTCGGCCAGCGGCTCACGCCGGAGCTGGTGCAAATGGTCGACTGGCCGACCGGCAGCATGCCGCCGGGCGCCGTGAAGAAGCCAGCCGAGCTCGATGGCCGGGTGCTGCGGACCAACGTGATGCGCGGCGAGCCGGTGCTCGAATCGAAGCTTGCGCCGGTCGGCACCAAGGGCGGACTGTCGGCCGTGATCGGCGAAGGCAAGCGCGCGATCACGGTGCGCGTCAACGACGTGATCGGCGTCGCCGGCTTTGCGCTGCCGGGCAATTATGTCGACATCATCGTCAACACGCAGCGCGAATCCGGCGACGCGCGCGCACGCGACAAGAACATTTCGAAGATCGTCCTCGAGCGCATCCTGGTGCTGGCCGTCGCGCAGGAAGTCAGCCGCGACGAGACCAAGCCCAAGGTCGTCAATGCGGTCACGCTCGAAGTCACGCCGGACCAGGCCGAGAAGATCGACCTTGCGCGCAGCGTCGGCACGCTGTCGCTGGTGCTGCGCAACCAGGTCGATCCGCAGGCGGTGGAGACCGCCGGCGCGACCAAGTCGACGCTGCTTGACGAAGTCGAGGTCGTGAAAGTGGCGGAGGCCGCGAAGCCGGCCGCGCGCCCGGTGCGTGCCGTGATGAGGCCGCACCCGGCCGCGAAGCCCGCCGCACCCGCGCCCGTACCGGTGAAGGCCGAGCCGGCCCCGGCACCTGCCGGTCCGACGTCCTGCGTCGGCGTCATCAACGGCTTGCGCAACGCGCAGGAATGCTACTGACCCCAGGCCTGATCCCGTCCAAGGAGAATAACAATGAAACCAAGCATCCCGGCCTGGCACGCGATCGCCGTGGCCACATTGATGGCCCTGTCTGGCACCGCGTCGTCGCAAGAGAACAATGCACCCTCCCAACGCCCGAGCAGCGAAAGGCTCAAGCCGGGACAGGTCGGCTCGCTGCCATCGCTCGACTGCAACGGCGAGCCCGCGGCGCCGAGCATGATGACGCTGCCGATCGGGAAGTCGACCTTGCTGAAGCTGCCCGAGCCGGTCACGAACCGCACGCTCGGCAACCCGTCGGTCGCGCAGGCGATGCTGGTGTCGCCCGAGACCCTGTACCTGCTCGGCGTCGAGATCGGCGCGACCAACATGATCGTGCAGGGCAAGAGCGGACGCTGCAGTGCGATTGATGTGGTCGTCACGATGGATCCGGGCGCGCTGCAGTCCGCGCTGCGCGAGCTGATGCCGGACGAAAAGGACATCCGCGTCACCGCGGCATCCGACAGCCTGATCCTGAGCGGCACGGTCAGCGACACGCTGGTCGCTTCGCGCGTGCATGACCTGGCGCTCGCCTACGTGCGCCGGCCTGCCAGCGTGAATGCGGGCGCGCAGCAGGAAGGCATGGCCGTCAGCGGCAGTACCGCGAGCACGGCGTCGGCCACCAACATCACGCTGCAGCAGCTGCGCGTGGTGAACCTGCTGCAGGTGGCGGCCGCGCAGCAGGTGATGCTCGAGGTGAAGGTGGCCGAGGTGTCCAAGGCGCTGGTCGACAAGCTGGGCATCAAGGTCGCTGGCGGCCCGCTGATCGGTTCGGTCAATTTCTCCATCCTGTCCAACTTCCTGACCAGCGATCTGGGCGGCACGCTGGGCATCAAGCGCTCTTCCGGTTCCGGCGTGGACCTGTCGGCGGAGAAGAAGGATTCGCTGGTGAAGGTGCTGGCCGAGCCGAACATGATGGCCATCAGCGGGCAGGAGGGCAGCTTCCTCGCTGGCGGCAAGATCCTGATCCCGGTCGCGCAGGATGCGCTGGGCCGCGTCACGCTCGAAGAGAAGGAGTTCGGCGTCGGGCTGAAGTTCACGCCGACCGTGCTGGCCGGCGGCCGCATCAAC
>JACCDI011048235.1_pt1 | contig 12724 bp, 12 predicted proteins | sample 7442791 | NCBI WGS metagenome assembly JACCDI01 (sample SAMN15323434, study PRJNA562643) | freshwater metagenome | isolation source: river surface water | place: USA:Blue River Watershed | collected 2017-08-15
AGGGGACGGGTGGCGGCCTCGGCCTCGGCCGCCGCGCCCGGGGCGGACCGCAGCAGGGCCACCGCGCCGGACAGGCAGCGGCGCACGTCGTCCATCACCCAGGCCAGCGGGCCGAGGTCGGGGCGCATCGGGTCCGTCGCGTCGTCCGGAAGGGTCGGGGGATTCGGCATGGGCAGGCGGCGGGCAGGCGAGTCAGGCAATCTTGAAACGCGCCACCGAGTCGCGCAGCTCTTCGGCCACGCGCGCCAGTTCGCGCACCAGCGATGCGGTGGAACGGGTGCCTTCTCCGGTCTGCTCGGTGACCGCAAAGATGTGCTGGATGTTACCCGTCACCCGGTGGGCCACCTCGGCTTCGCGGTCGGCGGTGCGGGCGATTTCCTCGATGAGGCCGGCCAGCCGGCTCGACACCCGGTCGATCTCGCCGAGGGCCGCGCCCGCGTGGTCGGACAGGCGCGCGCCCTCCACCACGCCGACGGTGGAACGCTCCATCGCGGCCACCGCTTCCTGCGTGTCGCCCTGGATGCCCTTGACCAGCAGGGCGATCTGGCGGGTGGCGTCGGCCGAGCGCTCAGCGAGGCGCTGCACCTCCTCCGCCACCACCGAAAAGCCGCGCCCCGCCTCGCCGGCGGACGCGGCCTGGATCGCGGCGTTGAGGGCCAGCACGTTGGTCTGCTCGGTGATGTCGGAGATGAGTTCGGTGATCTCGCCCACCTCCTGCGACGACTCGCCCAGGCGCTTGATGCGCTTGCCGGTCTCCTGGATTTGATCGCGCAGGGCGTTCATGGCCGCCATGGCATCGTGCACCGCCGACAGGCCGCTGCTGGCCGCCTCGCGCGACTGGCGGGCCACGTCGGCCACCTGCTGCGCCCGGCCCGACACCTGCTGGATGCCCTCGACCAGCTCGAGTACCGCGCGGCCGGTGTCGTGGATCTCGCGCAGCTGTTCGGTGGAGGCCGCCAGCAGTTCGGTGGAGGTGTCCTCCACCTGGGCGGTGGTGCGCGCCAGGCGGCCAGCGCCCTGCTGCACCTGCGCCACCAGGCTGCGCAATTCCTCCACCGTGTAGTTGATGGAATCGGCGATCGCGCCGGTGATGTCCTCGGTGACGGTGGCCTGCTGGGTCAGGTCGCCCTCGGCCACGGACTGCAGCTCGTTCATCAGCCGCAGGATGGCGGCCTGGTTGGCCTCGTTGATGCGGCGGGCCTCCTGCTCCTCGCGCTCGGCCGCCATGCGCTGGATTTCCGCCACGCGCTGGCGGGAGCGGCTGTCGCGCAGTTGCGCGTGGGCCAGCGCCACCGCGCTGAGCAGCGCAGACAGGCCGGACGCCAGCAGCAGCGCGAGCGCGAACCACCCCGGGCCGGCCTGGGCCGACAGCCGGTCCTGCAGCGCCTGCAGTCCCTGGCGCAGCGGTTCGCTGTCGGCCACGATGGCGGCCTGCGCCTGCCGTGCGGTGACGAGCCCCTGCAGCTGGCCGAGCACCGAGGCCGCCTCGGCGCGCATCGCCTCGTGGCGCCGCAGCAGCGCCTGCAGGCCCTCGCGGGTGGCCTCGTCCCGGGTGGGCGCCAGCCGCAGCTCGGGACTGCCGTCGAGCAGACCCTGGCCCAGCTGCTGGAAGGTGTTGAGGTCCTTGCCGAGCTGGAACACTGCGGCGGGGCTGACCCCCTCCTCGGTCAGCAGCTCATTGGCCGACTTGCCGATGCGCTGGGTGAGCATGACCAGCTGGTGGGCCGACGCCACCTGCGCCGGCGAGGCGCCCTGCTGCAGCTTGAGGGCGGCCACGGTTTCGGCGGCCTCGAGCAGGTCGGCGCTGTGGCGGTTGATGTCGCGCAGCGCGCGGCCGGCCTGGACCAGCGTCTTCTCCTGGGCCAGCACCGCCTCGGCCTGCCGGTGCGCGCGCTCGGCCAGGAGCAGCAACGGCTGCAGCAGGTCGGCGCTGGCAGCCACCGGCTGCAGCGACAGCGCGGGGTCGCCCGCGCCCAGGCCGCGGACGGCGCGGGCCAGGCTGTCGGCACTTTCCCGCACCTCGGCGAAGGCGGCGGGCCGCCCGAGCAGCGCCTGCGAGGCCGACTTGGCCAGGCGCTGGGACTGCATGAGCGACTGGCCGGTGGCGGCCAGCTGGTGCGCCACCCGGTCGGTGCGGCGGACCACCACCACGGAGCCCACCGCCAGCACCGCCAGCGACACCGCGAGCAGCACCAGAAGGTGGCGTTGCGAGCGCAGGGCCGGCAATCCAAGCCGCAGGCGCGGCGCGGCCTCGCGCACGGGGGTCGCGTCCGCGTCGACATCGCCGTCGGTGGCGATGAGAGGCATCGCGGCGGCGCGGGAGGGCATCAGGATCTTGAGGACGGCGGCGAGGGGCATGGCGAGGTCCGGGGTGCGTCGTGAATCGGGGAGGAAGGGGGCGCGGGCGTCCACGCGGGCTGCAGGAAGCGGGGCTCGCGCGCGAGCGCCTGGAGGTCCAGCGACTGCCACGCGCGCCCGTCGGCGTCGGTGTAGCGGGGGCCGAGGAAGGCCGGTGCGCCAGGGGCGTCGGCGCACGCGTGCGACACGTCACACCAGGCGTCGGCGCCGCGCAGCCCCACCAGCCGGTCGACGCGCAGCGCGGCGCCGGCGCCGAGCGAGGCGTGCAGGGTCACAAGGCGGGCCTGGGCCAACGCGCCGGGCGGACCCTCGCGCCGGGGTGAGACGCCATCGGCCAGGAAACCCGCCAGGTCCACCGCGCCCCACAGGCCGCCTCGCAGGTGCGCCACGCCCAGGAACCAGGGCCGGGTGTGCGGGACCGGATGCGGCGGCACGAAGGGAAAGATCTCGCCGGCCTGTGCCAGCGGCAGCAGAAGGCGGCCGCCGCAGGGCAGCGCGTCATCGTCGGGCGGGCCGGCGATCACCGCCAGCCAGCCGGCCTGGCGGGCAGGGTCGTGCGTGGCGTGCAGGCGCTGGGCCAGCCGCTCCTGCAAGTCGCGCAAGGCGTCGCGGGTGGACATCGCGGGGCCGGGATGGCGCGGTCAGCCCAGGGCCTGGATGCGCGCGAGCAGCTCGCGCGCATCCAGCGGCTTGGTGAGGTAGTCGCGCGCGCCCTGGCGCAGCCCCCAGACCCGGTCGGTCTCCTGGTTCTTGCTGCTGCAGATGATGACGGGCACGTTGGCATAGCGCGGGTCGCGCGTGATCGTGCGGGTGAGCTGGAAACCGTTCTGCCCCGGCATGACCACGTCCATCAGGATGAGATCAGGGCATTCCTGCTCGAGGCAGCGGAAGGCCTGCTCGGCGTTCTCCGCGGTGCGCACCTGGTAACCGTGGCGCGTGAGCAGGTCCGACAGGAAGAGAAGTTCGGTCCTGGAGTCCTCCACGACCAGCACCTTGGCGATGGGCATTCAGTGGCCTCCCGCGGGGGCGGCCCCGAACTGCCGCACCGTGGTGAGCAGCTGGTCCTTGGTGAAGGGCTTGGAGAGGTGGTCCTGCGAGCCGACCATGCGGCCGCGGGCCTTGTCGAACACGCCGTCGCGCGAAGACAGCAGCACCACCGGGATGGCGGCGCAGCGCGCGTGGCGCTTGATGATGGCGCAGGTCTGGTAGCCATCCAGACGCGGCATCAGGATGTCGCAGAAGATCAGGTGGGGCTGGTATTCGAGCACCTTGGACAGGGCATCGAAACCGTCTTCGGCCAGCAGGACTTCATGGCCGCCCTGCTTGAGGAAAAGTTCCGCGCTGCGGCGTATGGTGTTGGAATCATCGATGACCAACACCCTCAGCGGGTCTGCTGCTTCGTTCATGGACGCTGCTCCCTAGGCTTGTGAGCCCCGGTGCCGCGTCCGTGCAGCTTGTTTCGGACGAGACCCGGTGTTTAGATCTGGACCATCTCGAAATCTTCCTTGCGGGCCCCGCATTCGGGGCAGACCCAGTTCATGGGAACTTCCGCCCAGGGGGTGCCCGGGGGGATACCATCTTCAGGGACGCCGGCGGCTTCGTCGTAAATCCACCCGCAAATCAGACACATCCAGGTTTTTGCTTCAGTCACAGCTTAATGGCGCTTCCAAGAGAATGCAACGATTGTATTCATCTCAACCGACCGATGAACCCGAATGGTTCACATCCGTGGCACCAGGAGGCCGCTGAGAATGTCGATTATTGACGACCGCTCGCCCTCGGATGAGCAAACCAACGACGCGGCCACGGACGATGCGGCGGCGGATGCAGGCCCGGCCTGCATCATGACCTTCAACGCCAGCGACCCCAGCGGCGCAGGCGGCCTGGCGGCCGACATCGCGACGGTGGCCGCCGTCGGCGGGCATGCGCTGCCCGTGGTCACCGGCGCCTACGCGCGTGACACCGCCGAGGTCTTCGAGCATTTCGCTTTCGACGAGGAGGCGGTGGCCGAGCAGGCCCGCGCCATCCTCGAGGACGTGCCGGTGCAGGTGATCAAGGTCGGCTTCGTCGGCAGCCCCGAGTCGGTGAGCACCATCGCCGAGATCGCGGCCGACTATGCCGAGGTGCCCCTGATCGCCTACATGCCCAATCTCGCGTGGTGGGACGAGGCGCAGATCGAGGCCTACCTGGACGCCTTCCGCGAGCTGATGCTGCCGCAGACCACGGTGCTGGTGGGCAACCACAGCACGCTGTGGCGGTGGCTGCTGCCGGACTGGGCCGGCGACCGCAGCCCCACCCCGCGCGACATCGCCAAGGCCGCAGCCGATGCCGGCGTGCCCTACACGGTGGTCACTGGCGTGCCGCTGCCCGAGCAGTTCATCGACAACGTGCTGGCCTCGCCGCAGTCGGTGCTGGCCAGCCAGCGCTTCGAGCGCTTCGAGGCGGTGTTCGCCGGCGCCGGCGAAACGCTGTCCGCGGCGCTGGCCGCCCTGGTGGCCCAGGGCACCGACCTGGCCGGCGCCTTCGCCGAGGCGCTGGAGTTCCTCGACGACGCGCTCGACGCCGGCTTCCGGCCCGGCATGGGGCATGTGGTGCCCGACCGGTTATTCTGGGCGCAGCCGGAAGCGCCGGATCCCGAACCCCTCACCGAAGAAGAAGCCAAGACCCTGCAGGTCCTGGACATGCCCGCCCATGACACCAAGCACTGACCGTAATTCCGAATTGTTCGAGCGCGCCAAGGCGCTGATTCCCGGCGGCGTGAACTCGCCGGTGCGCGCCTTCCGCGCCGTCGGCGGCACGCCGCGCTTCGTGCGCAACGCCAAGGGCGCCTACTTCTGGGACGCCGACGGCAAGCGCTACATCGACTACATCGGCTCCTGGGGCCCGATGATCCTGGGCCACGGCCACCCCGGCGTGATCGAGGCGGTGCAGAAGGCCGTGACCGAAGGCCTGTCCTACGGCGCGCCGACCGAGCGCGAGATCGAGCTGGCCGAGGCCATCGTGCGCCTGGTGCCCTCGCTGGAGATGGTGCGCCTGGTCAGTTCCGGCACCGAGGCGGCCATGAGCACGCTGCGTCTGGCGCGCGGCGCCACCGGCCGCAAGAAGATCATCAAGTTCGAGGGCTGCTACCACGGCCATGCCGACGCGCTGCTGGTCAAGGCCGGCTCGGGGCTGGCCACCTTCGGCAACCCCACCAGCGCCGGCGTGCCGCCCGAGGTGGCGCAGCACACGCTGGTGCTCGAGTACAACAACATCGCCCAGATCGAGGAGGCCTTCGCGCTGCACGGCGCCGACATCGCCTGCCTGATGATCGAGGCGATCGCCGGCAACATGAACTTCGTGCGCGCCAGCGTGCCCTTCATGAAGCGCTGCCGCGAGCTGTGCACGCAGCACGGCGCGCTGCTGGTGTTCGATGAGGTGATGACGGGCTTCCGCGTCGCGCTCGGCGGCGCGCAGAGCGTGTATGCCCGGCTGATTCCCGGCTTCAAGCCCGACCTCACCGTCATGGGCAAGGTGATCGGCGGCGGCATGCCGCTGGCGGCCTTCGGCGGGCCGCGCGCCATCATGGAGCACCTGGCGCCACTGGGCGGGGTCTACCAGGCGGGCACGCTCTCGGGCAACCCGGTGGCCACCGCCTGCGGCCTGGCCACGCTGCACGAGATCAGCCGCCCCGGCTTCTTCGACGCGCTGGGCGCGCGTACCCGCCGGCTGGTGGACGGCCTGTCTGCCGCCGCAAAGGCCGAGGGCGTGCCGTTCAGCGCCGACTGCGAGGGCGGCATGTTCGGCTTCTTCCTGCTGCCGCAGTTGCCGCAGCATTACCAGGCGGTGATGACCAGCGACGGCAAGAAGTTCAACAGCCTGTTCCACGGCCTGCTCGATCGCGGCGTGTACATCGCGCCGGCGCTGTACGAGGCCGGCTTCGTGAGCGCGGCCCACACCGACGCCGACATCGACGCCACGGTGGCCGCGGCGCGCGAGTGCTTCAAGGCCCTGGGCTGAGGCCGGATCAATCCAGCAGGGCGAGCGCGGCGTAGTCGCCCACCCGCTCGCCCAGGCCCGCGGGCACCAGCTCGCAGCCGTCGGTGAGCGCGGGCAGCCGCCCCGTCAGCTGCGCCTGCAGCCGGGGCAGCAGCAGCGTCTGGTGGTGGAGGAACACGCCACCGCCCAGGCTGATGCGTTGCAGGTCGAGCAGGGCGACCAGGTTGTAGAGGCCCCGGCCCATCACCCGGCACAGGCCGTCGACCCGCACCAGGGCCTGCACGTCGCCGCCCTCGGCCAGCACCATCAGCTCGCCCGCCGACATACCGAAGCGGCGCTGGATGGAATGCCCGCCCACCAGCGCCTCGACGTCCCCCAGGTTGCCGCAGCCGCAGCGCGCCTCGTTGTCATCGCTGGCGAAGCTGTGGCCGAAATGCCCGGCGTTGCCCTGCTTGCCCCGCAGCACACGGCCGCCGACGCACAGCCCGCTGCCCACACCGGTGCTCCAGGTGACGTAGGCGCAATCGTCCGCGCCGCGCAGCGCGCCCCAGCGGCGCTCGGCCTCCAGGGCGGCGATGCCGTCGTTCTCGATGCGCAGCCAGGCGAAGCGTTGCCGCAGCAGGCCTTCCAGGGGGGCCAGGCGCCAGTCGTTGGGCGGGTCCACCGGCCCGTGCGGCGACGCGCCAGCCAGGCCTCCGCAGATGTTGGGGGTGGCGAGCGCGAGGTGGCCGTCGGCGTCCGGCACGAAGGGGCCCGGCGCGCAGACGCCGGCGGCGCTCACCGCCCGCGGGTCCAGGCCCTGTTCGGCGCAGGCCTCGTCGACCATGCGCAGCACCTGCCGGACCACCGCCTCGGGCGCGCCGGAGGTGGCGGTGGGCTCGCTGCGGTGCGCGAGCAGGGCCTGCCCGCCGTCGTTGAGGTTGACCGACACCTTGGTGCCGCCGATGTCGACGCAGGCCCGCATGACGCGCTCCTCACAGCAGGTGCGATATCAGACTCGCGATGAAGCTCAGGATGAGGGTGGTGGTCAGGGGGATGAACCACTCCCGGCCGAACAGCCTGAACCGCAGGTCTCCGGGCAGCTTGCCGAAACCCAGGCGCTGCAGCAGCGGGGTGAACCAGCTGATGAGGACCAGGGCCAGGAAGATGACGAGGATCCAGCGAATCATCGCTCAGAGTGCCGAGGTGCGGTCACCGGTGCGGAAACCAATTGCATCCCAGAAGTCGCCGGCGTGGAAGCCGATGACCTTGAACAGCTCGCCCATCTCGTGTTCGGCGATCAGGCGCTGGGCGGCGGCGAGGTCAGGGGTGGAGGCGGACTCCATCAGCCCGCCCAGGCCGCAGTTCACGAGGAAGCGCGCCTGGCTGGTGTACCCCAGCACCGGCAGCCCCGCCTCCTGGCCGGCCAGGGCGATGCCGCTGAAGTTCACGTGGGCGGTGATGTCCTTGGCGCCGGGGTCGGCCAGCGGGTCGGGGTCAGCCCTGTGGCCACGGTGGCACATGAGGGTGCCCATGTGCCGCTGGGGGTGGAAGTACTCCGTCTCGGGAAAGCCGTAGTCCAGGAAGAAGGCGGCGCCGCGCTCGAGCCGGTCGGCCAGGGTGCGCACGAAGGCCTCGGCCTGCGGGTGGATTTCGGTGAGGTAGTCGTGGTCGCCCTCGATGGCCATCGGCGGGCGCAGGTCGGTGGGGCGGTCGTCCCAGGCGAGGGCGCCTGCAGCGTCCAGCGCCACGCCGCGCTCATGCCACGAGCCGCCACGCCGCGCCAGCAGCTTCACCGGCATGGCATCGAGCACCTCGTTGCCCACCACCACACCCGAAAAGCGCTCGGGCAGCTGGTCGACCCAGCGCACCCGGTCGCCCCAGGCAGCCAGCGCCGCCTGCTGGCGCGCGCGCAGCGAGCCCGACACGTCGACGATGGTGTAGCGCGTCACGCGCTCGCCCAGCGCCTGCAGCAGCTGGCCGGCCAGCGCGCCGGAGCCGGCGCCGAACTCCCAGACCTCGTCGCAGCCGGTGGCCTGCAGCGCGTCGTCCACCGCCACGGCGAGGGCGCGGCCGAACAGCGGCGTCATCTCGGGGGCGGTCACGAAATCGCTGCCGGAGGACGGCATGGCGCCGAACTTGCGGCTGTCGTTGGCGTAGTAGCCCAGGCCGGGCGCGTACAGCGCCAGGGCCATGTAGCGGTCGAAGGGCAGCCAGCCGCCCGCGCGGTCGATGGCCTTGCGCAGCAGGGCCTGCAGCGCGCTCGTTACACTGGTCGTTCCGGTCGTCACCCCGCGATTGTCGTCGCTGCCCGCACCCCGATGAATTCCACCGTCCTGCCCACCCCGTCCCGCGCCGTGCTCGTGACCGGCGCCGGTCGCCGCCTGGGCCGCGAAATGGCCCTGGCCCTGGCCGCCGCGGGCTGGCAGGTGGCGGTGCATTACCGCAGCTCGCGCGAGGAGGCCCTGGCCACCGTGGCCGACTGCGAGGCCGCCGCCCGTGCGGCCGGCCATGCGGCCACCCGCTTCGTCGCCTTGGGCGCCGACCTGGCCGACGAAGCCGCCACCCGCGCCCTGGTGCCGCAGGCGGTGGCGGCGCTGGGCGGCCTGCAGGCGGTGGTGAACAGCGCCTCCCTCTTCGAACACGACGACGTGGCCAGCTTCGGCTACGCCGCGATGCAGGCCCACCTGGCCTCCAACACCGGCGCGCCGGTGCTGCTGGCGCAGGCGCTGCATGCGCACCTGCAGACGCAGGGTGGCGAGGGCGCGGTGGTGAACCTGCTGGACCAAAAGCTGTGGAACCAGAACCCCGACTTCTTCAGCTACACGCTGTCCAAGGCGGCGCTGGAGGCGGCCACCACCATGCTGGCCCTGGCGCTGGCGCCGCGGGTGCGGGTGGTGGGCGTGGCGCCGGGCCTGACCCTGACCAGCCACATGCTGTCCGACGAGAAGTTCCAGGCGCTGCACAAGCTTTCGCCGCTCGGGCGTTCGTCCACGCCGGCCGACGTGGTGGCGGCGGTGCGCTTCTCGCTGGACAACCGCTCGATCACCGGCACTACGCTGCTGGTGGACGGCGGCCAGCACCTGATGAAGTTCGAGCGCGATTTCTCGCTGATGTAGTCCCTGAAGTAGCCCCATGACCAAGGCCGGCACCCAGATCCTCACACTCACCGGGCTGCGCTTCGACGCCAACCTGGGCATCCTCGACCACGAGAAGACCGCGCCGCAGCCGATCCGGGTCGACGCCGAACTGAACCTCGGGACCCAGCCCCTGCTGCCGCACGACGACGACATCCTGCACGTGCTCGACTACCGCAAGGTGCGCACCATCATCATCGACGAGTGCACCGCCGAACACGTGAACCTGCTGGAGAGCCTGATCGGCAAGCTGGCGGCACGCCTGATGCAGCTGCCCGGCGTGATCGGGGTGCGGGTGCAGATCGCCAAGCTGGAGATCTTCGACGACTGCGAAGTGGCGATCCGGGTCGAGACCGGGCAGTGGTGAGCGGCCTCACCCCAGCCGCGGCCGCGCGCGCCACGCCAGCGCGGTCGATGCCGCGATCGCAGCCAGCGTGAGAGCCAGCGCGCCCGGCGACGGCGGCGACAGCCGCATCAGGTCGCTGACCGCCGGCACGGTCAGTGCCAGCACCAGCAGTCCGGCCGCCAGCGTCGCCACCACCCAGAAGGCACGGAACTCCCGCGCGAACAGGCGGCGCGCCGACAGGCCGGCAGCAGCGTTGAGCGCCACCAGCGAGAGGTTGCCCACCGTGAGGCCGATGAAGGCCAGGGTGCGCGCCTCGTCCACCGGCACCCCGGCATCGATGGCCACCGCGTAGGCGGCCAGCGAGGCGGCCAGCAGCCCCAGGCCCTGCCACGCAGCGCGCAGCACCAGCGCCCGATCGACCAGCGGCGCCGAAGCCGGGCGCGGCGGCCGCTCCATGATGCCGCGGGCCTGCGGCGCGTTCTCGAAGGCCAGCGAGCACACCGGGTCGATGATCATCTCGGTGACCACCACATGCACCGGCAGCATCAGCGGCGGCAGGCCGAACAGCAGCGGCAGCAGCGCCAGGCCGGCGATGGGCACATGGATGGCGACGATATAGGTCATCACCTTGCGCAGGTTGTCGTCGATGCGGCGACCCAGGCGCACACCCTCGACGATGCGGCCGAAGTCCTCCTCCAGCAGCACCACGCTGGCCGCCTCGCGCGCGACGTCGGTGCCACGCACGCCCATGGCGATGCCGATGTGCGCCGCCTTCAGTGCCGGCGCGTCGTTGACGCCGTCGCCGGTCATCGCCACCACCTCGCCGTTGGCATGGAAGGCGCGCACCAGCCGCAACTTGTCCTGCGGCGTGACGCGGGCGAACACCCGAACGCGCCGCACCGCCTGCGCCAGCGCGGCCTCGTCCAGCCCTTGCAGCTGCGCGCCGGTGAGCGAGCCGGCGGCGGTGTCGATCCCGGCCTGCGCGGCGATGGCCAGGGCGGTGGCGGGGTGGTCGCCGGTGATCATCACCACCGCGATGCCGGCGCGCCGCGCCTGGGCCACCGCGGCCGGCACGCTGGGCCGCAGCGGGTCCTCGAAGGCCACCAGCCCCAGCAGGGTGAAGTCGTAATCGTGCGGATGCGGCGCCGGCGTGGCACGGCCCTGGCCCTCGGCCACGGCGAGCACCCGCAGGCCCTGCGTGGCCAGCGCCTGCGCCTCGGCCCGCAGGGCGGCCAGGGCCCCGGGGGGCAGGTGGCACAGGTCGGCGACAGCCTCCGGGGCGCCCTTGGCGGCCACGCGGTGCAGGCCGTCCTCGCCCACCCAGTCATGGGTGACCGCCAGCAGCTCGGGGGTGAGCGCAAAGGCCTGGGCCACGCGCCAGCGCGGATGCAGGTGCTCGGTGCCGGCCAGCCCGGCGTCGCCGCGGCCGAGGATGGCCGCGTCCATCGGCTCCACACCACCCCGCTGCGAGGCCAGCATGGCGAACTCCACCAGCCGGTGGGCGGCTTCGGGGAGTGGCGCCGGGGATGGCGCAGACGATGGCGGCAGGTCCAGCGCCAGTTGCACGCCGCCGGCAGCATCCATCGCCACCAGGCGGCACACCTGCATGCGGTTTTCGGTGAGGGTGCCGGTCTTGTCGACGCACAGCACGGTGGCCGCGCCCAGGGCCTCGACCACCGCGGGCCGGCGCGCCAGCACCTGCACCCGGGCCAGGCGCCACGCGCCCAGGGCGAGGAAGACTGCCAGCGCCATCGGAAACTCCTCGGGCAGCATGGCCATGGCCAGCGCAATGCCGGCCAGCAGCCCCTGCATCCAGTCGCCGGCGCGCAGGCCGTGCCACAGCACCAGCAGGCTGCTCAGGGCCAGCGCGCCCAGCGCCAGCCAGCGCACCAGCTGCCGCAGCTGCCGCTGCAGCGGCGTGGGTGCGATGTCGATGTCGGCCAGGGACGCGCCGATGCGCCCCATGGCGGTGGCCGCGCCGGTGGCCGTGACCTCGGCCAGCCCCTCGCCAGCCACCACCAGCGTACCGGCATGGATGCGGCAGGCGTCCTCATCATCGTCATCGGCCAAGACGGCCGGCCGCTTCATCACGGGCGCCGATTCCCCCGTGAGCAGCGACGCGTCCACCGACAGCGCCGAGGCCTCGCGCAGCACCGCATCGGCCGCCACCCGCTCGCCCTCGCCCACCGCGATCCAGTCGCCAGGCACCAGCTCGCGCGCAGGAATGACGGTGCGGCGGCCGTCGCGCCAGACGCGCACCTGCGGGGCGGCGAGTTCGCGCAGCGCGTCCAGCGCGCGGGCGCTGCGCCGCTCCTGCAGCACCACCAGCGCCACGCTCAGCACGGCGAAGGCCGACAGCAGCAGGCCCTCGCCCAGGTCGCCCAGCACCAGGTACACCCCGGCGGCCACCAGCAGCAGCAGGAACATCGGCTCGGCCAGCACCGCGCCCAGCGTCTGCCACCCGCCGCGCCGCTCGCGCTGCGTCAGCAGGTTGGGGCCGGAACGGGCCAGCCGCGACGCCGCCTCGGCCGAGGACAGGCCGCGCGGCACGGCGGCGGGGAGCGTGGTCGACGGGGCAGACTCGGCCATGGCCCCATCATAGGGAGCCGCCATGGCGCGATGAGACAATCCGAGGCATGAGCGCCGTCTGGGTCGACCCCGCAACCCCCTCCTCCACATCCGCCAAGATCGAGCGCGAGACGCACAAGCTCGAGAAGCGCCTGTGCCGCCTCATGGGCCAGGCCATCGGCGACTTCGGCATGATCGAGGAGGGCGACAAGGTGATGGTCTGCCTCTCCGGCGGCAAGGACAGCTACAGCCTGCTGGACATCCTTCTGAAGATGCAGCAGCGCGCGCCGGTGCGCTTCGAGATCGTCGCGGTCAACCTCGACCAGAAGCAGCCGGGCTTCCCGGCCGACGTGCTGCC
>JACCDI011489876.1_pt1 | contig 12723 bp, 12 predicted proteins | sample 7442791 | NCBI WGS metagenome assembly JACCDI01 (sample SAMN15323434, study PRJNA562643) | freshwater metagenome | isolation source: river surface water | place: USA:Blue River Watershed | collected 2017-08-15
CTTCATATTGTCTACAAATGTTCTGCGCAATTTTCGATGGCGCCGAAAAGATCCCTAAACCTTGTTGGCCAAATGCTTTCATCAAAGCACTGTCATCGAACTCAGCCATCACCTGCGGCACAATCCCTTGTTGCGCAAACCATGCATCCAACCGCTGGCGAATGATTGATCTTTTGCTCTGCAATAACATTGGCTGTAGTTGCAGACATTCAGGGAAGTCGCCACTTAACCGTCCGATTAGCGCTGGAGATGCAAAGAAGCTTGTCGACGATTCGGTGATTTGATGGCTATAGGCTTTGAGCGGGCTTGAAGGTAATAACGGCTGATCAGTCAGAACCAAATCTAATTTGTTGAGTGCCAAATCGGCAAGCAGTTGGTTTTGTTCACCTTCAAGACAAATCAGCCGAAGTTGCTCCGGCATTGCAAAAACAGGTTTAAGCATTTCATAAATAAAAGCCTTGGGTAACACATCGGTGACGCCAACGGTAAATGTTTGCCACTGCACACCTTGCTGATGTTTCAGCACCTGCTTGAGTTCATCGCCGAGGCGGAAAATATCCTCAGCGTAACGAAAGGTCACTTTGCCAAGCTCGGTGACTGTCCATTTTTTCCCCTGACGCAGAAACAATGGGCTGCCGACCGCATGTTCAAAGGCGGTTAATTGCCCGCTGATGGTTTGTGCTGTCACATGTAATTGCTCACTGACCCGCGCAATTGAACCCTCTTTCGCGACCAAATAAAAGTAATAGAGCTGATTAAAATTGACCGGCGTCATAATCTTCGATTTTTCCGAATAAACATGAAGGAATATTCGAGTTTATCTTAAGTTTGCTTTTCTGTATAACTATTGCCAGTACAAAAGCAGGCAATTTCGCCAGCAAGATGAAGTGAGGTCATTATGACGATGTATCAGGAACAGGCTTATAGCGGTGCCTTACCCGTCACCCAAGCCAATAAAGTATTACGCAATACTTATAGTTTATTAGCCATGACACTGGCCTTTAGCGCCGCTGTTGCTGGTGTATCTATGAGTTTGAATCTACCGCACCCGGGGATAATTCTTACCTTGGTCGGATATTTTGGCGCGTTGTTTTTCACCACTAAATTCCGCGACAGCGCCCTTGGCCTTGTTGGCGTGTTCGCCCTTACCGGTTTCATGGGATACACCCTTGGCCCAATTTTGAATCGTTATTTGGCTCTGCCAGGTGGCGGTGAAATTGTCATGATGGCAATGGCTGGCACCGCAACTATATTCTTCGCGTTATCGGCATATGCCTTGGTGAAGAAAACTAACTTTAGTTTTATGGGCAGCTTCTTGATTGTTGGCGTGCTGGTGGCGTTCTTAGCAGGTCTTGGTGCCATATTCTTTGAAATTCCAGCGCTTAGCTTAGCGGTCTCTGCAATGTTTGTATTGTTAATGTCAGGCATGATTTTGTACCAAACCAGTGAGATCGTGCACGGCGGTGAGACCAACTACATCATGGCAACTGTTGGTTTATTTGTTTCGATTTTTAACCTGTTCACTAGCCTGTTACACATACTGGGCTTTATGAATAGTGATGAGTAATAGTTCGACCTGTTAGTTGATTTACGTTTTACCTGTTAGACATGTTCCGAAAGACCCTTGAGCAACTCGACACCCGCTCTTTGCCCCCACTAGTTGGGGGCTTTTTTTTGCCTACGATTTTAAACACTTAGGCTTTGAACTCCATTTTCCTTCCCAGCAAACAGCGAAATCAGCTAGGGCGAATACAGATAAAAAGTACAAATTTACTAAGGACTTATCTTCATTTGGTGAGTAAACCAGCGATAATCTGCGAAAAAAACAACAAACAGCACCTAGCTTTGAACTATTTCGACAATTCGGGAAATAAAGGTTGACGGGCTGTTTAAATTCTATACACTGGCGGCTGTTTGAAAGAGTACCGCAATTTATGCACACTGAACTGTTACTGTTGTTTGAGTACGTCCTGTTTTCATAAGTCAAAGTTTCACTTCCAGCACCACCGCCTGAAACCAGGCAAATTAACTTTTATTACAGGATTACAAATATGTCTACTCCAACTACTGGTACAGTTAAATGGTTCAACGAAACTAAAGGTTTCGGTTTCATCGAACAAGCTTCAGGCCCAGACGTTTTCGCTCACTTCAGTGCAATCAGCTCAACTGGTTTCAAAACTCTGCAAGAAGGCCAACGTGTATCTTTCATCGTGACCCAAGGTCAGAAAGGCCCACAAGCTGAGAAAATCGTTGTTCTGTAATTGAACAGCGGGTGCTACTAGTTAGCACCTACGGCGAAAGCCACACCCTAAGGGCGACCCTGTAAAGAGTTGCCCTTTTTGTTTGTATGAAATCATCAAAACCTTCGACAATGCCTATGCTGTTGTTTGATTTGATGCTTTGCCCAAATTAATACCCGTTGTTCTGGAGAACCTTATGTCTGCGACTTTTAATCAATTACCAATCGCTGAAGCCTTAATTACCAACCTCACCGATCTTGGATACTTGCAGATGACTCCGGTACAAGCAGAAAGTCTGCCGGTCATTCTGGCGAAAAAAGATTTGATAGCCCAAGCCAAAACTGGCTCAGGTAAAACCGCAGCCTTTGGTCTGGGTTTATTAAGCCTGTTAGATGTAAAACGTTTTCGCGTACAAAGTTTGGTGTTATGTCCAACGCGCGAACTCGCCGACCAAGTTGCCAACGAAATCCGCCGCTTAGGCCGCACCATCCACAATATCAAAGTACTGACGCTTTGTGGTGGTGTGCCTTTTGGCCCGCAACTTGGCTCGCTAGAACATGGCGCTCATATTATTGTCGGCACACCTGGCCGCATCGAGGAGCATTTGGTCAAAGGCTCACTCAAACTTGATGATTTAGAATTGTTGGTTCTTGACGAAGCAGACCGCATGCTAGAAATGGGCTTTGCCCCTACCCTCGATAAAATCATGACCTTTGCCCCTAAATCGCGGCAAACACTGTTATTTAGCGCCACGTTTCCAAAACAAATTGAACAATTGGCCTCAGCACTGTTGACCAACCCGACTCGGGTGACGATTGAATCTGCGCACACTGAATTGTCTATCAGCCAGCAATTGTTCAGAGTGCAAGGTGCTGCCGGTCGATTACAAGCAGTACAACTCTTGTTAAAACATCATCAGCCAACCAGCAGTTTAGTGTTTTGCAATACCCGTCGTGAATGCCAGGACGTCGCGGATGCGCTGCAAGACGCAGGCTTTAGCGTGCTCGCGCTACATGGTGATTTAGAGCAGCGTGATCGCGATCAAACGCTGATACGCTTTGCTAACCGTAGTTTGAGTGTGTTAGTGGCAACTGACGTTGCGGCACGGGGTCTGGACATTGCCGCCTTAGATTTAGTGATTAATTATCAACTAGCCCATGATGTAGAAACTCACACCCATCGAATTGGCCGAACAGGTCGCGCTGGTCAGCAGGGTTTAGCTTGTAGCTTGTTTGATCAAGCAGATGAATTTAAAGTCGCGTTAATCAATGACGAATTGGCAACACCACTGCAGGAAACGGCATTACCGGCGCTTGAAGTGCTGAATAAACTTGCGCCAGTGCCGCCAATGGCCTGTTTGCAAATTGATGCCGGCAAAAAGCAGAAACTGCGGGCTGGTGACATTGTTGGCGCTTTAACTCGTGAGCAAAGCATCCAAGGCGATGAAATTGGCAAAATTCAGTTAGGTGATGACAATGCGTACGTTGCAGTGCCTCGGGCAAAACTCAAAATTGCCCAGCAATTATTATCTGCCGGTGTGAAAGGTCGTAAATTACGCGTGTGGCCGTTCTAAACCGCCCCAAGCTTTGATTGCAACGCTGTACCGAGTTGCTGAAAATAACTCAACCAGTAGCATGCCAAGCGCTCTGCTCGCGCTGTTTCCGGATAAAGCCCAGCCTCAAAGGCTGGGCCTGCTAAAGTCCCATCCACCAAGAATCTATTTTGCAGCGGCAATCGCTGTAGAACCTGCTCAAAAGAACGTGCAGCCATTTCTTCTGGCAAAGCGTAATATCGCCGCTGTGATTTTGCGTCAAAAGCTCTAGAGCGTTGGAAGAATTCCGAAGGCGCGCTCTCATCCAAAAAAATCTCAGCAAAGGCCGCACTCAGCCAGTTATTCAACGGATGGCTGTACATAGTCTCTTTGTCAGTGACTTGGTTTTGTAACCACAATCGACTGGCAAATTGGACTGGCGCTGCATTCTTAAACATTTTCGAAGCAATATAGTGGTCAAATGCATGAAACCACTCATGCGCTAAACTGCCCCCGCCTGCGTTCTTGGCCAGCGCCAACACCCTTCCTTGCGGCTGATAAAATGCACAGGTGCCACGACTGCCGCCAGTACCAAAGCTCAGTGCAAGGCTGCCATTGAGTGAAATCACTTTTGTTGGCACTTGCAAAATTGTTTGTAAGTCGCACAAGGCGTCGAAAAATAGGTTAGCTGCTAGTTGTTGCTCGGCTGTTGTTACCCAACGACCAACTTTAATACGTTGAAAATCAAATATCTTCACGATATCTAAGAAACTGACGTCGGCGCCAGAACGATGATCTGGACCATTCCGCCAATATGGTCTGAGGATCCGACTTGAATTCTGAGTCATAGCTAAGGGAAATTTAAGTGTCGGCCACCATCCAGCGCTAACACCCGTCCAGTAATATACTGGCTCGCCAATAGGTAATTGATAGTATTGACCACTTCTTGCGAACCGGGCTCGCATTGCATCAACGATTTCTTCAAGGCTTTTTGCCGATATTGCGCATCATCGCCGTCATTAAACATTAAAAGGGCTGGTGCTATCGCGTTGACCTTGATGGCTGGAGCTAATTGCCGAGACATCGACAAAACCAGATTTTCCATGGCTGCGCGTGATGCTGCATAAGCCATATGTTTGCTGCTACCGACACTTGCAACGAAGTCTGTTAGCGCAATGACATCGGCATTGCCATTGGCTAATAAATTAGGCATTAATGCCCGAGTTAACAGATAAGGTACTTTGGCATGAATGTGCATCATCGCATCGAAAATGCCGGCATCTGTCGCCAGTTGCGCGGAAATTTGTGCAGGGCTGAGTATATTGTCCGTGTTCGCATCCAAAGCAGCCGCTTTGCATGGCAACACAGCATCAGCTTGCCAGCTGGAAGCATTGTGAATGATTGCGCGCAGTGATTTGGCCTTTGCAGTAACCGCCGCCACTAGTGCAACAATCGCATCTGGTTGGTCAAAATCACAATAAACACAATGCACGCCAGCGTCACGAAGCTGAGTAAGACCTTGTTTTTCTTGTCGGTAAGTTGCAATAACATCATAACCTTGCGCCCTCAGAGCTAAAGCACAATGCAGACCGACCCGCTGGGCAGCACCAGTGATCAAAATAGATTCAGACATGTGAATTCCTAAAAATAGCGACGGCGGCCTAATGATTAGCAACCAATTTGTTTCAGTATACGAGTGAATAAAGCTTTTTGATCAAGCAGTTGATGAGCAGAGATCGAGAAATGACATTCAATGACGAAAAATACGAGTTTGGTTCAACGAAACAGCGGGGATATACGCATAAATAACAGGGCCATTCCTGTTAAATGGCCCTATTTAATCAAGCAACGTCAGGCTTATGGCTTTTTCATGTAGCCTGAGCACCAGCCGTCTTTGTTGACCAATTTGCCACCGAAAATTGCACATGAACGGTGCTGCTCTGTGCCTGCGCCCATATGCATACAAGTATCGCATTTATCGGCAACCGCTGATTTCTCAACATATTTCATGGCCACGGCAACTGGATCGGTCAGGCTGACTGGATCTGCTGCAAAAGCTTTTAAACTTACACTACCCATGGTCACGCCGATAAGGCCTGCGCCAGAGAGTTTTAAAAATTGACGACGATCAAGTTGACTCATGATCTTGCTCCTGATGGTATTTGGTCTTGTTTTAATGTCTGTCTTGCAAACAGTGCCGAAATGTTTCGGCAGTTGTCGGATACGTACCGACAACTATTGTGGATGATTCTGCCATTAAAACAAATGCGGTTTATTGACGCAGCGCATAATTCTACCGGCAAAACCGGCAAAATCTTCGTTCACACCGGCGCAGTAAACTCTTGTTGATGCAGCCAAGCAGCCTGTTTTGGCGCTTTTTTAGTCTGTGACCATTCTTCCAGCATTTGCCATTTTACCCTATCAAGCTCAGCAAGCATTTTTGGCGTGGCCGTTACACAAGTTAATTCAATACGATGACCGTTGGGATCAAAGAAATAAATCGACTTAATAATTTCGTGGTTAGTCGGGCCAACCACACTAAGGCCATAGGCTTCAAGTTCGGCTTTGGCCGCCAACAATTCAGTTTCATCAGCAACTTGCAGCGCAATGTGCTGAACCCAAGTCGGAGTGTTGCGATCACGGTCCATAGTCGGCGATTCCGGCAGTTCAAAAAACGCCAAAATATTGCCCATTCCTGCATCTAAAAACACATGCATATACGGGTTTTGCTCTTTGGTCGATGGCACTTGATCTTCAGCAATTGCCAGCATGAAATCCATTTTCAGCAACTGGTGATAAAAATTAACTGTCTCTTTAGCGTCTTTGCATCGATAAGCAACATGATGAATTTGTTGAATTTTCATAGCACGCCTCGTTTTTGTTGGTCACGTTCAATCGATTCAAACAAGGCTTGAAAATTGCCTTCACCAAAGCCCAGATTGTCGACTCGTTGAATAATTTCCACAAAAATTGGCCCAAACAAGTTTTTGGTGAAAATTTGCAGTAAATAACTATCGCTATCACCGTCGACTAATACCTGATGTTTTTCAATGCGTTGTTTATCTTCACGCACATTAGGTACTCGCTTGAACACTTGCTGATAGTAGTCTTCATGAATATCAAGGGTGTCGATCACTGAGTGATCCAGATGATCCAAAGATTCCAGAATATCATCGGTCAGGAACGCAATGTGCTGCACACCCGGGCCGTGATATTCACGCAAAAACTCATCGATTTGATTGCGTTCATCGCCTTTGCCTTCATTAATTGGAATGCAGAAACTGCCGTCCGGCGATCTGAGCGCGTAAGAGAGTAATGCCGTTTGTTGACCTTTAATATCGAAATAACGAACCTCGGTAAAGCCAAAGACATTCTTATAAAAATCGGCCCATTGATGCATGGTGCCTTTCTCTACGTTATTGGTGAGATGGTCAATACGAGTAAAGCCTAAGTCCATGACTTTGTGCGGATCAGGATGTTCAACAAAGTCCTGCTGATAGATAGAACCTTTGCTGCCAAAGCGATCAATAAAATAAATCAGGCTATTACCGATGCCGTAAATGGCTGGATATGGCAAATCACAATCTTCAGGCGCTGCGGCGCGAGCACCACGACTGATGGCAATTGCTTTGGCTTCTTGGGCATTATCAACCCGCCAGCCCATCGAACAAATCGCCGGACCATGAGCTTTGGCGAACTCAGCCGAAAAACCTTGTCGTTCGCGATTTAGCAAAAAATGAATGTCGTGTTGTTGGTAATAATCGATTTGCTTGCCTTTAAATTGGCGAGTTTTCGAAAAACCAAAGGCTGTGAAAACTTTGTGCATGAAGTCGCTGTCGGCGCTGGCGAATTCCGTAAATTCGATACCGCGAAGCCCAAGATAGTTGTTGCTCATCGCTTAAGTCCTAAATCCAAAAGTCAAAAATGTCTGGCCGACACCTTAACGAGCAGCAACAAGGGAATGGTTGATCTAGATCAATTTCAGCATTTTGTTCACAAAAACAACCCGCCGAGCAGTGGAACTTCAGCTTTACACTTTTTGTAACGCAGAAACAAACAAATCATTTATTTTCATAAGCTTGCAGACAATCATTCGATCTGCAAGCTCTCGAGCACTCAGCACTTTTGCAAAATAAACAGGCCACAGTCATGGTTTTGAACATCAGTTTGAATTACAGCCCCAAGCGCGGACGATGCACTGGGAACCACCTTCTGAAGAGCAATATTGCAGCGCAGAGCTTTGTGCGTCGCCACTGCTATCGCTGGTCGCCCAGCCGTAAATTGTGCTGCCAGGGGTTTGGTCGGCGGCATAGGCTGCACAGCCCGCTTCGAAAGTCTGAACTATGCTGCAATTGCTGCCACATTCACTTAGCGCACGAGATTCTGCTTCACTCAAGGTTGCGTGATTATAGGCAAAACCGTATTGGTCACCTTGGTTTGAATCTATTGCTAAAGCTCCGGAAGCACTTAGTTCACCGCACACAAATAACAGCAGCATAGATAGCGTAATTTTTTTCATGAAGAGTCTCACTTTGTTGTCGAACACGAGTGGAATGGAGCATGAACACAACTTAACAATTCCGTTTTGTCGGCAAGGATAAAGTTGAGTTTTAGCTTTAGCACAGAAAGCCGAAACTTGCTGTTGTTTCGGCTTGATTACTGAAGAATTGCGATTCAGCGAGCCAGTTGTTTTGCAGATTCGCGAGCGACTAATTCTGGCGAGAACACACTCATGACTTCGATGTCATTTTTGAAGACGTTTTTCAGCAGCCATAACGCAGCCATCTTGCCCATTTCATGAATTGGGTTATTGATAGTGGTTAACTTTGGTGAAATGTAACGCGCAAACGGGATGTTATCGTAGCCCACAAAGGACAACTGCTCCGGAATTTTCATGCCGAGTTCCAGACACACCGAAATAGCGCCAGACACCATCTGGTCGTTGGCACAAACTACCGCGGTAAACGGCTTACCGCTGGCAAACAAATAGCGCATGCCATCAACCCCACCTTCTTCTTTGTAGTTCCCTTCAAAGCAAAGTTGCGGATCAAAAGCTAAACCATGTTCTGCGAGCGCACGCAAATGCCCATCTAAACGCTCACAAGCATCGTGTTTATTTTTGGGACCAGAGATATAGGCAATTTGTTGATGGCCAAGTTTAAGCAGATGCTCTGTTGCTAAGTAGCCGCCTAACTCGTTATTCAAATAAATACAGCGGTCGCTGATTTGCGCAATATAGCGGTTAATCAACACAATAGGAGTTGGGCCTTGGCTCAATTCAATTAAATACTCGTCGGATACAGCTTCAACATCGAGAATAAGCGCATCACAGCCACGACCAATTAAAAATTCGACGCTATCCATCTCAGTGGCCGCATTACTGTGCCCTACCGCGATAATCACGTGCTTGTTTTCGGCTCGCAGCGACGCTTCGATTTCAGCCATCATGGGACCGTAATATGGGCCATCCAACTGCGACACTAACACCCCAACCGAGTTAGAACAATTCGACGCTAACGACTGCGCAAAAGTATTCGGCTTGTAATCAAGCTGGGCCATCGCCGCTAATACTTTCTGCCGGGTTTTTTCACTGACATTGGCATTTTTGTTCATAACCCGCGATACGGTCGCTAAGGACACGCCGGCCAACTGTGAAACGTCGTAAATGGTCGCCATAACTCTAGGATGCTCTTTTTTTGTTATTTGCCCAATCTTACCAGCTTTGCTTGCAATCGCCACTGCATTTAACTGACCAAGCTACTTCACTGAACCTATTGTATTGCGCGATATAAGCCAATTTCACTTGGCTTAGACCACTCTGACTTAACTTACTTTTTGCAGATCTTCGGTAATTTCTTCCACTTTTTTCGTGTTTAAAATGTACCAACGCATCACAAATGCTACTAACAATGAACCAACTGCAGGATAAACGCAGAACGACCACAAGATGCCGTCTTGAGTAGCGATACTCTGTGCGACGTTTGCTTCATAACCATAACCGGCTAACAGCCAACTCGCTGCTGCGCCACCAATGGCCAAACCCAACTTGATAAAAAACACAATGGATGAATAAACCATACCGGTAGTACGAATGCCGGTTTTCCACTGGCCATAATCTACGGTGTCTGCCATTTTTGCCCAGAGCAGTGGTGTACCTGCGTCAAAAAATAACCGCCACAACACAAAAGCGACCAATGCCAACATTGGCGCTTCAGTACCAGCAAACAAGCTACCGACACACATTAACGCTGCGAGCACTTGGAATGTCTGATAAAGCTTCACTTTACAAAACCGTTTAGCCAGAGGCTGCGCTATGACACAACCAGCGATACTGCCGAGCATCCCTAATGTTAGAAACCGGTCGATGCTATCTGGCTGTAATAACACGTATTTCACGTAATAAATAGCGAGGGTATTTCGAAGTACAGACCCCGTTAACAGAAATACCGCAGCTATAGATAACACGCGCCATTGATCGTTTTGCCAAAGCGCTTTGAAATCATCTTTAAAACTTGATTCTTGGCTTGGCGGCGGGCTAATACGCTCTTTGGTGCCCCAAAAACAAGCCAAGAACATCAATACCCCAAGCACGCTCATCGCTAAAATTGCCAGTTGATAACCTTTGGCTTTATCGCCTTGGCCAAAATAGTCAACCAAAGTGCCCGTTAAGGCCGTCACCATCAAACCGCCTAACATCGCAAACACAAAGCGTACTGATTGCACCGACACCCGCTCTTTTGGATCGGCGGTTAACACCCCACCTAAGGCACAATAAGGAATATTAATGGCGGTGTAGACCATCATTAAGGCGGTGTAGGTTAAAAACGCATACCACATTTTGCCAGTTTCAGTGAAATCCGGCGTGGTAAACGCCAGCACACTAATCAAGCCAAATGGCAGCGCAAACCATAATAAATAAGGCCGAAATTTTCCGTATTTGGTTTGGGTGCGGTCCGCGATTGCTCCCATCAAAGGATCAGTAATGGCATCAATGATCCGCACGGCTAAAAACATAGTGCCGACAAACACTGGTGAGATCCCAAATACATCGGTGTAGAAGAATGCCAAATACAGCATGACGGTTTGAAACACGATATTACTCGCGGTATCGCCTAGGCCGTAGGCTACTTTTTCCCGGAACTTCAACATTGATGCCTCGATTATTGTTATTTTCTGTTGATATGTATCTAGTTTATGCGCTTGCAATCAACGTCGTTGTTGAATGAAATCGCGATAGGCCAAGCCGCTTTGTTTAATCACACGTTGTTGTGTAGTGTAGTCAACATACACAATACCAAAGCGTTTTGAATAGCCTTCGGCCCATTCAAAGTTATCCATCAAACTCCAAGCAAAGTAGCCCTGCACATCGACTCCTTGCCGGATCGCTTGATCAACCGCCAGCAAATGCTGTTGGTAATAATCAAGGCGCATTTGGTCAGCAACTTCACCATTAGTCAGGATATCTGCAGCAGCACAGCCATTTTCAGTAATGTAAATTGGCGGTAATGGGTATTTTTGCTGAAGTGACACTAATAAATCAGTGAATGCTTGTGGGTAAATCTCCCAGCCAATATCAGTCCTCACGACATCCGGTAAATCTACTTGCTGAAAGTCGGCTTCTGCATCAGCTTGATACACTGCTCTGGTGTAGAAATTGATACCTAAAAAGTCGAGCGGCTGGGCAATAATCGCAAAATCACCCGCTAAAATCGTTGGTGTCGCCTCGCCTAAATTGGCAAAACTATCTGGATAAGCCTTATCAAACAAAGGCTTAATATACCATTGATTAAAATACTCATCGGCAAGTTCGGCGGCACGTTTATCCGCGGCTGAATCAGTTAACGGATAGGCTGGGGTAAAGTTTAAAACGATACCAATCAGTGCCTGAGGGCAATTTTTCCGCAAAATTGGCATCGCTAAGCCATGAGCAAGCAACAGATGATGCGAAGCTTGACGGCCATAGGCTTTGCTCTTTAAGCCAGGAGCATGGATCCCCACTTCATAACCTAAATAGCCACTGCAAAATGGTTCATTTAGCGTCGCCCATGAATACACACGATCACCAAGCGCCAGACTAATTTTGTCCGCGTATTCTGCAAACTTATAGGCAGTTTCACGCGATAGCCAACCGCCTTTATCTTCCAGATGCTGAGGCAGATCCCAATGATATAAGGTGACAAACGCCTTGATATTATGCGCTTTTAATTCATCAAGTAGCGCGATATAAAAATCCACACCTTGCTGATTCAGGCTGCCATCGGCATGCATCACTCGCGGCCATGAAATTGACAAGCGATAGGCATCCACCCCTAACGAAGCAATTAAGGCCACATCCTCGCGAAATAAGCGCAGATGATCACAGGCAACAAAGCCGTTTGAGCCATCGCGGATCTTGTCTGGGGTTGCACAAAAAGTGTCCCAAATACAAGCTAAACGACTGTCTCTCGCGCCTTCAATTTGGAACGACGCAGTTGCAACACCAAACAAAAAACTTGGTTGTTGCAAGCGGGAATCGGTTGGCAATTTATAAGTCATATTTATCATTCACTTGCTTTAATTTTTCCGCCAAAAACCGCGACGGTTTTCTGATTATCGAACTATCTTACATTAACTGTAAGCGCTTACAATAATATTCGCAGCAGGTCTGATGAGCCAGTGGTAAACATGACCACTGAGTTTGTCATCTCAACCGAGACTGATGCGAGTGTTAAGCAAAAAGCATAAAAATATTGCTAGTTAACCGCCCCATTGCTGGGTCACCACTAATATCGTTGGCCGGTTCAACCAACGCCGAATGCAACAAGTTACCGGGGTACAGCAATAATCTATTGGGTTTATAAGCAATCTGGTGATACAGCGTATAATGACCGTCTGCACCTGTCGGATAATGCGCTGCCGGTTGACCAAACTGTTGAATATAACTCTGCGCACTTTGCAAATAGGCGGCTTCCC
>JACCDI010520246.1_pt1 | contig 12716 bp, 11 predicted proteins | sample 7442791 | NCBI WGS metagenome assembly JACCDI01 (sample SAMN15323434, study PRJNA562643) | freshwater metagenome | isolation source: river surface water | place: USA:Blue River Watershed | collected 2017-08-15
CGATGGACGCCACCGGAAAACCCGGCTTTCGCGGCATGAAAGGCCTGAAAAAGCAGCGCCGGATCCAGGTGATCTTGCTGGCCATTCTGGCGTTGGCGATTTCAACCGTGCTCATCGGCTATGCCATGCGCGACGGCATCAACTTCTTCCGCTCGCCCACACAGGTGCTGGAAGAGCCGCCGGCACCCGGTGAGGTGTTTCGCATCGGTGGTCTGGTCGAAGAAGGCAGCATCCTGCGCGGCCAAAGCGAAACTGTGTCCTTCCGCGTGACCGACACCAACGCTACGGTGCCCGTCACCTTTACCGGCATTCTGCCTGACCTTTTTGAAGAAGGCCAAGGCATGGTCGGCACCGGCGAGATGCAAAATGGTGTGTTCGTCGCCAGCGAGATCCTCGCCAAGCATGACGAAACCTATATGCCGCAAGAGGTGATCGACAGCCTCAAGGCGCAAGGCGTCTATAAAGACCCCCAGACCAATTGACACCTCCCGGTTTTCATCTTGGTCCAAATACTCCCGCCGGAGGCTCCGACGGGCCGATGCCGGGTGCCTCCGGCGGGAGTATTTTCGCCAAGATGAAAGGGCGCGCGCCACGATGATGGCCCCTTAACCCAATCCCTTGATCCTGTGGCCCGCGAGCGCGGCGAGTGGGGGCAAGATGAAGACGGTTCGAGAGTTGGCGGCAGAGATTGTCGCGCGTGAAGGAGGCTTTGTCGACGATCCGGACGATCCGGGGGGCGCGACCAATCACGGGGTGACGATCCACAGTTTGCGGCGGCTTGGGATTGATATCACAGGCGATGGGCGGGTGGATGTGTTGGATGTGCGAGGGTTAAGCCGCGCGCGGGCGATTGAGATTTACATCGATCACTATTTTCGCAGACCGGGCATCGGGGCCTTGCCCGAGGTGCTACAGCCTTCGGTTTTTGACATGTATGTCAATGCAGGCGCCAATGCCGTGAAAATCCTGCAGCGGCTGTGCAGCCAGATGGGGTTTGCCTGTATCGATGATGGGGTGATCGGCCACAAACGATCCGTGCGGCCCAGCGGGCCTATGAGGCGGCCCCGGCCCATATCGCCGATGCCTATGGGATTGCCCGGCGCAATTACTATTACGCCCTGGCCGATGCCCGGCCCGCCAGTCGCAAGTTTGCCCGCCGCCGGGATGGCGGGAAGGGGGGCTGGATCACCCGCGCCGAGGAGTTCATCGCGCCGCGCTATCACCTGAGCGAGGCCGAACATCGCGCAAGGGTGGCCACATGGGCATGATGCGACAGCTTTTGGGCGGCCCGGCCGCCATTGCCTCGGTTGGCACAGCCGCCAAAGGGGTGGCCGAGGTGCTCACACCGTCGGCCACGCGGCGGATGGAGCTTTCGGCTGAGGCGCAGATGGCGGCGCTGTCGCAATTGGGCCATGAGTATCAGATGCCAAGCTTGGGCTGGTTCGACCGGCTGGTGAACGGGTTGAACCGTCTGCCGCGGCCGTTCCTGGCCTTTGGCACGATTGGGCTTTTTATCTATGCGATGCTTGATCCGCAGAGCTTTGCCGTCCGCATGGTGGGGTTGAATGCGGTGCCAGAGCCGTTGTGGTGGCTTTTGGGGGCGGTGGTGGCGTTTTACTTTGGTGCGCGCGAGACGTTTTACTTTCGCAACAGGCCCGCGCCGGGCGTGCCGCTGCCGCAGGCGGCAGCCGATGAGCCCGATCTTCCTGCGGCGCGCGACTCCAACGCCGCGCTGCGCGAATGGCAGGCGGGCGACCGCTAGCACGGGCAAAAGGCCGAATGTCTGGCAATTGTCACATGCGGACGCTAGCTGTTGGCAAGACGCCGCCGTGACAGGATGTGACCCATGCCAAATCCGATTGCCCGCCTTGTCGGCGGGGTGCCCATGCCCTTGATCGTCATCGGCCCCGATCTTCTGGTGGCCGAGGCCAATACGGCCGCGCAGGCGCTCTTTGCGGTGTCGGGCGAAGGGTTGGTTGGGCGGCATCATGGTCTGTTGATCCGCGCGCCGGAGGTTTTGGGCGCCATCGAGCGCGCCTTGAGGCAGGGTCAAGGGTCGGTGGTGCGTCTGGTCACCGCGCAAGCCAGCCATGACCAAGTCTATGAGGTGACGGTGACACCGCTTCACGAAGGTGTGCTTCTGGCCTTTGCCGATTTGACCGAGGCGGAGCAGATGGACCGCATGCGGCGCGATTTCGTGGCCAATGTCAGCCATGAGTTGCGTACGCCCCTGACTGCGATTTCGGGCTTTATCGAAACCCTGCGCGCGGCGGCTAAGGATGACCCCGATGCGCGTGAGCGGTTCTTGGCGATCATGGCCGCCGAGGCGGAACGGATGAACCGCCTTGTGCGGGATCTCTTGCACCTAAGCCGGGTGGAGGCCGAAGAGCGTATCCGTCCCGAAACCCGCGTCGATCTGGCCGCCGTGGCCCGCAGCGTGGCCGACAGTCTCCAACCCTTGGCGCGGGGCAGCGATGTGCAGCTGGCTCTGATCGGCGCGCAAGACGAGGCGTTGGTGCGGGCGGATGCCGATCAGATGGTGCAGGTGCTAACCAACCTGACCGAGAATGCCATCAAATACGGCAGCCCTGCCGGGACGACTGTGACTTTGGCCCTCTCGCGGGAGAGCGGGCCGCGTGGGCCGGTCTTGCGGGTAGATGTGGTCGATCAGGGCGCGGGAATCGATGCCCGTCACATTCCGCGCCTGACCGAGCGATTCTACCGCGTCGACAGTCACAGAAGCCGCGCAATGGGCGGAACTGGGCTGGGTTTGGCCATTGTGAAGCACATTGTTCAGCGTCATCGCGGGCGGTTGGTGATTGAAAGTGAAATCGGAAATGGAAGCAAATTCAGTATCTTGCTTCCTATGGCTTAACGTCATTCTGTCGGGTTGCCCCTGCCATTTGGCGGGATGGCGCGGCCTGTCATAGAACTGTTACACAACTGTCGCAAAAGCCTTGCGTAAGCCCCCTAGACGAGGGTCAGACGACGGGCATCCGGCCCCTCGCGATTCTGATGGAGTGACAGATGTCTTTCATGAAACTGACCGCATCGACCGTGGCAATCCTTGCCGCGTCGACCGTTATCGCCTCGGCCCGTGATCAGGTCCAAGTGACCGGCTCGTCCACCGTGCTGCCTTATGCCACCATCGTGGCTGAAGCCTTTGGTGAAAACTTTGATTTCCCCTCGCCGGTGGTTGAAGGCGGCGGTTCGGGCGCTGGTCGCAAGAAACTGTGCGAAGGCGTTGGCGAAAACACCGTCGACATCGCCAACTCGTCCTCGCGCATCAAGCAGTCGGACATCGACCTGTGCGCCACCAATGGCGTGACCGAGATCATGGAAGTGCGCTTTGGCTATGACGGCATCGTGTTCGCCTCGGACGTCAATGGCCCGGAATTCGCTCTGACCCCGTCGGATCTCTACAACGCCATCGCTGAGACCGTTGTGAAGGATGGCGCCCTGGTTGCCAACACCCACGCTCAGTGGTCGGAATTTAATGCGGCCCTTCCCGCGCAGGACATCTTGGTTCTGTCGCCCGGCACCAAGCACGGCACGCGTGAAGTGTTTGACGAAAAGGTCATCGTCCAGGGCTGTGAAGACACCGGCGCTATGGCCGCCTTCACCGCCAGCGGCATGGACGAAGATGCCACCGAAGAAGCTTGCATGAAGCTGCGCACTGATGGCCGCAACGTGGACATCGACGGCGACTACACCGAGACGCTGGCACGTCTGGATGCCGACAAGAACGCCATCGGCGTGTTCGGTCTGTCGTTCTATCAGAACAACACCGACAAGCTGCGCGTGGCTACCATGGGCGGCGTCGTGCCGTCGGCCGAAACGGTTGCTTCGGGTGACTACCCGGTGTCGCGTCCGCTCTACTTCTACGTCAAGAAGGCGCACATCGGTGTGATCCCCGGCCTGAAGGAATACATCGAATTCTTCGTGTCCAACGACATGGCTGGCCCCGATGGCCCGCTTGCGGCCTATGGCCTGGTCTCCGACCCGGCTTTGGCAGACACCCAAGCGATGGTGGCTGCTGAAACCCCGATGGGTCCGCTGGAATAAGCTGATCTTTGGGCGGGGCCTAAGGGCCCCGCCCGTCCTTTTGTTCCTCGTCCGAGATAAGGCTTAGTCATGTCCGTCGCGATGCTTCTTGCGGTCATTGGGGTGCTGGCGTTGGCTGGGTTTGTCCTGTCGCGCCAAAAGGCGCTCGCCTCGGCCGGGGGCAACCCGAGAGAGTTGCATTCCTTGCCGAATGCCTATGGATGGCATGGTGCGATCTGGGTTTTGATACCCGCGCTGGCAACCTTTGCCCTGTGGCTGATCGTGCAGCCGATGGTGGTTGAAAACCGCATTTCCGCAAATCTTCCGACCGAGATGGTGGCCGATGACAGCGCCCGCGCGCTGGTGATGGCCGATGTGCGCCGTGTGGCGGGGGGGCTGGATCAGGCCGTTGCCGTGGGCGCGATGACGGAAGATGAGGCCGTGCTGCTGACGACCGGCGAAAGCGATGTGCGCGCGCGACTGGCCGAGGTCGGTGTGGCGCTTGGCAGCACCGTGACGCCAGAGGTTCTGTCGGCAGCGCAAGACTACCGCGCGATGACGTCCTGGGGCGCTGCTGCGCGGACGATCCTTCTCTTGGTTGTCGCGGTTGCTGGCCTTTTCTGGGGTGTCAGCCGCGCCCACAAAAGCTTTCGTGCCCGCAACGCGGTGGAGCGTGTCGTCTTGGGTCTTTTGGCGCTGGCTTCGTCCATCGCCGTGTTGACCACATTTGGCATCATTTGGTCGATGGCGTCAGAAACATATGATTTCTTTACAAAATACCCGATACAGGATTTCTTCTTTTCGCTGACATGGTCGCCGAACTTTCGCGGCAATTCCGATCTGGGGATGATCCCGCTGCTGTGGGGGACGCTTTACATCAGCGTGGTGTCGCTGTTGGTCGCGGTGCCGATTGGGCTCTTCACCGCGATTTATCTGGCCGAATACGCCTCGCGCCCGGTGCGCAACTGGGTCAAGCCGCTGATCGAAATCATCGCGGGCATTCCGACCGTGGTCTTTGGTATCTTTGCGCTGGTGACCGTGGGTCCTGCGCTGCGCGACTGGTTCGCCGAACCTTTGGGGCTTGGCAATTCCGGATCATCTGTGATGACGGCCGGTATCGTGATTGGGATCCTCAACGTCCCGTTCATTTCCTCCCTGTCGGACGACATCATCAACGCCGTGCCGCAATCTTTGCGCGATGGCAGCTATGGTCTGGGCGCCACCAAATCCGAAACCGTGCGGCAGGTGATCTTGCCCGCAGCCCTTCCGGGCATTGTGGGGGCGGTGCTGATGGCCGCGAGCCGCGCGATTGGCGAGACGATGATTGTGGTGATGGGGGCAGGGGCTGCGGCGCAGCTGTCGCTGAACCCGTTTGACGCGATGACCACCATGACGGTGAAAATCGTCGGCCAGTTGACCGGTGACACTGACTTTGCCTCGCCCGAGACGCTGGTGGCCTTCGCGCTGGGGATGACGCTGTTCATCATCACGCTCGGCCTGAACGTCTTCGCGCTTTACATCGTGCGCAAGTACAAGGAGCAATACGAATGACCGATCTTGCCGCCTTGGATGCCGCGCCGATGCCGGGTGCAAAGCCTGCGCAGTCGATCTATGTCACCAGCCCCGAGATGAAGCGCCGCAATGCCGCTGAACGTCGTTTCCGGCTCTATGGTCTGGTGGCGATTGCCATTTCGTTGACCATGCTGACCATCATGCTCTTCACCATCGTGCGCGATGGCACGTCAGCCTTTTTTCAGGCCAAGCTCAGCTTTCCGGTCGAACTGACCGAAAAGGTGCTGGACCCCAAGGGCAACCGTAACGCCGCCGAAATGGGTAAAGTCACCACCATCGGCTACACCAAGGTTTTGGCGCACTCGCTGATGGTCGAGCTGGAACGCCAGAAGGTCGACCTTGGCACTCTGACCGACAACGAGGTGGCCGAGTTCATTTCGAAAGATGCGGCGGGCGGATTGCGTGCCATGGTGCTGGCTGATCCCGCACTTATCGGAACTACGATTGACTCGACTGTCTTGGCGGGTGGCCGGATTGACGGCTACCTCAAGGGGCGCGTCACCATGGAAAGCGCCAAGCTGGACAGCAACATTACCCCCGAACAGCTGGAGCTGGCCGACCGGCTGCGCGCGGCAGGGATCTTGTCAACCGGCTGGAACTGGGGCTTTTTCACCAACCCTGACGCCTCTGACCAGCGGCCCGAGGCGGCGGGTCTGGGTGTGGCGCTGATCGGGTCTGCCTATCTGATGGCGCTGGTCGCGCTGATGTGCCTGCCCGTGGGCGTTGCGGCCTCGATCTATCTCGAAGAGTTCGCGCCCAAGAACCGCTGGACCGATGCGATTGAGGTGAACATCTCGAACCTTGCCGCCGTGCCGTCGATTGTGTTCGGGATCTTGGGCCTGGCGATCTTTATCAACTTTGCGGGCTTTGCGCAGTCGTCGTCCTTTGTCGGCGCGCTGGTGATCAGCCTGATGACGCTGCCCACCATCATCATCGCCACGCGGGCCTCGATCCGGGCCGTGCCGCCGTCGATCCGCGATGCGGCGCTGGGGGTGGGGGCGTCAAAGATGCAAACGGTGTTTCACCATGTGCTGCCCTTGGCGATGCCCGGTATCCTGACCGGCACCATTCTGGGCCTGGCCACGGCGCTGGGGGAAACCGCGCCGTTGTTGCTGATCGGCATGGTGGCCTTCGTCGACAATTACCCGGGTCTGCCGATGTCGGGTATGATGGACCCGGCCACTGCGCTGCCGGTGCAGGTCTATTCTTGGGCCAGCCGGTCTGACCCTGCCTTTATCGAACGGTCGAACGGTGCGATCATCGTGCTGTTGGTCTTTCTTGTGGTGATGAACGTCGGCGCGATCTGGCTGCGCCGCCGCTTTGAACGCCGCTGGTAACCCGGGAAGCCCCCATGAAAGATATGCGAATGGAGAGCCGTGTGGACAGCACAGTCAACAAGATCGAGGCCCGCAAGGTGCAGGTCTATTACGGGGCAACACACGCCATCAAGGATGTGGATGTTGATATCGCCGACAAGTCGGTGACGGCCTTTATCGGCCCATCGGGCTGCGGGAAGTCGACCTTCCTGCGCTGCCTGAACCGGATGAACGACACCATCTCGATCTGCCGGGTCGAAGGGTCGATCCTTTTGGAAGGCGAAGACATCTATGACCGCCGGGTGGACCCGGTGCAGCTGCGCGCCAAGGTGGGCATGGTGTTTCAAAAGCCCAACCCCTTTCCGAAGTCGATCTATGACAACGTTGCCTATGGCCCGCGTATCCACGGACTTGCCGCAGGCAAGGCCGAACTGGATCAGATCGTCGAAGATTGCCTGCGCAAAGCCGCGCTCTGGAACGAGGTGAAGGACCGCCTTCAAGCACCCGGCACTGGATTGTCGGGCGGCCAGCAGCAGCGCCTGTGCATCGCCCGGGCCATCGCCACCAGCCCCGAGGTCTTGCTGATGGACGAACCCTGTTCGGCGCTCGACCCCATCGCCACCGCGCAGGTCGAAGAGTTGATCGACGAGTTGCGCCACCAGTTTTCGGTGGTGATCGTGACCCACTCTATGCAGCAGGCTGCCCGTGTCAGCCAGCGCACCGCGTTCTTCCATATGGGCAATCTGGTGGAGTTTGGCGAGACGGGCCAGATTTTCACCAACCCGAAGGATCCGCGCACCGAATCCTATATCACCGGCCGGATCGGCTAAGGGGACCGCCATGAGCAACGAACATATCCTGCGGGCCTTTGACCGTGATCTTGAGGCGGTTCAGGCCATGATCATGAAGATGGGCGGGTTGGTGGAAACCGCGCTGGCCGACGCCGCGCGCGCAGTGGACACGCTGGACGAGGTTTTGGCCGATCAGGTGCGCGCGGGCGATGCCGCGATTGACGCGCTGGAAGAGCAGGTCAATGCCGAATGCGCCCGGCTGATCGCGCTTCGTGCACCGATGGGCACCGATCTGCGGATGGTGCTGTCGGTGATGAAGATCGCCTCGAACCTTGAACGCTGCGGCGATTATGCCAAGAACTTGGCCAAGCGCTCAAAGGTGCTGGCCGGGTTGCAGCCTTTGCCGGGGGCCACAGGCTCGCTCAAGCGGATGGCCAAGGCGGTGGGGCTCTTGCTGAAGGATTCGCTCGATGCCTTCATCGCGCGCGATGGCGGGCTGGCAGCCGAAGTGCGGCTGCGCGACCACGAGATCGACCAGATGTACAACGCGCTCTTTCGCGAGCTTTTGACCCATATGCTCGAGGACAGCCGCACCATCACCTCGGCCATGCAGCTGCATTTCATCGCGAAGAACGTCGAACGGGTGGGGGACCATGCCACAACCATCGCCGAACAGGTGATTTATATGACGACGGGCAGCCTGCCCGCCGATGCGCGGCCCAAGGTAGATGCGGTTGCGGGGCTGGGGGGCCAGGTCTGATGGCCGCCCCAAAGCCAGTTGTCCTTTTGGTCGAGGACGAACCGGCGCAGCGCGAGATCCTGCGCTATAACCTTGAGGCCGACGGCTTTGCCGTGGTCTGCGCTGCAGACGGTGAAGAGGCGATGGAGCGGCTGGCCGAGGGCTTGCCGGACCTGATCCTTCTGGACTGGATGATGCCGCATGTCTCGGGGATTGAGGTGTGCCGCCGCATCCGGGCGCGGCCCGAGACGCGGGGGATCCCTGTGTTGATGCTCTCGGCGCGTTCGGAAGAGGTCGACAAGGTGCGCGGCCTTGAGACCGGGGCGGATGATTACATCATCAAACCCTATTCCGTGGCCGAATTGATGGCGCGCCTGCGCGCACATCTGCGCCGCGTGCGCCCGGCGCAGGCGGGCGAAGTGCTGGAATGGCAGGATATCCGGCTGGATCCGGAAACCCACCGCGTGACCCGTGCGGGGGCGGGGCTAAAGCTTGGTCCGACCGAGTTTCGCCTGTTGTCATGCCTGATGGAACGTCCGGGCCGGGTGTTCAGCCGCGAGCAACTGTTGGATCGCGTGTGGGGCCGGGATATCTACGTCGACAGCCGCACGGTCGACGTGCATGTGGGCCGGCTGCGCAAAGCGCTGATGGCGACTGGCGGCGAGGATCCGCTGCGTACGGTGCGCGGCGCGGGCTATTCCTTGGGCTGAAGCGCCCAAGGTGCTGAGCGGGCTCGCCGGGCGAGGGGCTGGCAGGGTTTCGATCAAGGCGCGTCCCGACCTTTGGTGCCGCTGGATCAGGCTTTTGCGGATGCGGCCCGTCAGAACGGGCAGGGCAGGTGTGCTGGCCTCAGCCAAAGACGGCAGGCGCATCGCGATGTCATGAACTTGCGCGCGGGTGAGCATCTTGTCTGCCTCCGGACCCAGCAAAAGCGATTCCGACGGCGCCCCCTCGGCCCAGATCACCTGATGACGATCAAAGAGCAGGTGGATGTAGGTCACCTCCGCGACGCTGTCGTCCAAGACAATGCCCGGCAAGCCAACCAGTTTGCACGCCGCAACCAAAGCTGCGCTGTGGCCCGTCAGCGCGCGCAGGGGGGCCGAGGCGATCAGCATCCGGTGCTGGCGTGACACCAGAATCTCGCGCTGTGGCAGGCCCAGCCCCAAGGCTCCGGCGGCAACTTTGACCGGATAAAGCGACGGGTTGCGCCGAAGATCATCCTTGCCAAGCCGCCGCTGCCCGACCCAGCGCAGGGGTTGGTGCGAGCCGTCCAGCACGCGCACTAAATCGCCGGGCCGCAAATCCTCAACTGGTTTCGCGCCCAGCACCGTCATGATCCGCGTACCTGCGGCAAAGCACAAGACATCCACCACATTGCCAAACAGCGTTAAGATCTCGGCCGGAGTGATGGCGGCGTTTGTGCTGTTGGAGTAAAAATCCAGCGGGATGGTCGAATAAAACACCGTCCCCGACCCGTAGGGATAGGTGAAGGCCACCACTTGGTTCGGATTGGCCCGCGTCAGCAACGGCACCGCGCCCGGCGGCAAAGAGGCAAGCGTCACATAGCCATGCGACGATAGGTTGCCGCCATCAAAGGTGGCGTTGGTGATCCCGGCGGTAAAGGCTGCGGGCGCGCCTGCGGCGATGTTCACATCCGTCGCCCCAGAGGTGACATTGCGCACCACCGAAATCGCGCTGCCGCCCGGCAGGATGGTTTGGGCATTGGTTACATTGCGGTCAAAGATCACAAGGTTCATGCCGTTCTGAACCGCTGTCGCAATCGCCGCCTGATTGGCCAGATACTCTGCCCCGAAATTCGTGTTCGAGGGGTTGGTGACGTAAAGCGTGTCAATTCCGGCCAGTTGCGCGGCATTGGGCACGGTGATGTTCACGGCCGTATGGCCGTTGCCGGTCAATTCATTGACCTGATACGAGCCGCCTTGGCCCAAGGACATGTCGTAATACCCGACCGTCGCCATATGTCACCTCAACAATCGCGCTCTTTGAGTGGCGCTTTTCATGTCTTTGGTCCGGATTTCGGCGTATTTTTCGAAAAATGGATCAAATAATGGCGTATGTTTGAATCTGGCGCGGGGCGCGGTCAAGCAAAACCGGGCTGTGGCGGCGCACGGCCTGCAGTTTGTGCAAGAGTGTGATTCCTTTGCAAGAATCAAGGCCCAAGGGCACCCTAGCCCTTGTTGCGCGATTGTCGGATGAGGGCGCTTGTGTAGATCACCAGCGCCGTCCAGATCAGCGCAAAGGCCACCAGCCGGGCTGAATCAAAGGGCTCGCCAAACCAGAACACCGCTGTCAGGAAGATCATCGTCGGCGCGATGTATTGCAGGATGCCGATGGTCGAGAGCTTCAAAAGCTTCGCCCCGTTGGCGTAGATCATCAAAGGCACCGCCGTGACGACGCCGCAGCCCAACAAGAGAAGGCTGTCCGCGGGGGCCGCGGCCAAAAACACCGCCTCACCGCGTGCCGAAAGCCAGATCGCATAGGCCAAGGCAAAGGGCAAAAGCAGGATCACTTCCAGCGCAAAGCCCTGATTGGGCCCAATCGGCAGCATTTTTTTGAAATAAGCGTAGAACCCCCATGTCACCGTCAGGCTCAGCGCGACCAGTGGCACGCGGCCGACCTGCCATGTCAGGAAGGCCACCGCCAAGGCGGCCAGCGCGATGGCCAGCTTTTGCGCTAGGTTCAGCCGTTCCTTGATCAGCACCGCGCCCAGAAACACCGAAAACAGCGGGTTGATGTAATAGCCCAAGGCCGCCTCAAGCGCGTGGCCGGTCTGGATCGACCAGACATAGATCCCCCAATTGATCGAGATCAGCCCCGCCGTGACCGCGCCCATCGCCAACATGCGCGGGGTGCGAAGGGCGGTCTTCAGCTCTTCCGTGCGCCCGATGATCGCAAGGATCACCAAGGCAATCGGCACCGACCAGATCACCCGATGCGCCAGCACTTCCAGCGTCGGGATATGCGACAGCGCCTTCATGTACAGCGGCAGAAACCCCCACAAGAGATAAGCGGTCAGCGCAAAGGCAAAGCCGCGCGGGGTGTCGATATTGGGGCGGGGTGCGATGGTCATGCGGCCTGACTAACCTAGGGCGCGCGGGGCCGCCAATGCTATCTTGTGAGAGCTGCAATAAGGAGCGCTTATGGCTCTCTGCCGCCCACAGGGTTCAGCGCCGCGCCGAGGTATGGCGCCGCGCCAGATAATCGCGGGTGAAGGCGGCATAGCCTTGGGACGTCACCTGCAACCGGTCCTGCATCAGGTCATGCAAGGCGGGCAGGCGGTGAAACGGCACGTTGGGGTAGACGTGGTGTTCGACGTGAAAGGGCATGTTCCACGCCAGAAAGCGCACCAGACGGGTGGTCAGGGTGGTGCGGGTGTTTTCGAACATATTGGCCACCTGCGGGCAGTCGCCATGTTCGGCCAAAAGGTAAAGCCTGAGGAAGGGCTGTCCCAGAAGCACGGGCACGAGCCAGACCCAAAGCAGGATCGGCGTCCAAACGAACGTGATGGCAAGAGCCGCATAGCCCACCAGCATCCAGCGCGCCTCGGCCCGGATGCGTGGCAGGGCGGGGCTTGGCAGATACGCCGCCGCACCGCGCCCAAAGGCCAGCGCCAAGGTGATCCGCGCCATTCCCAGCCAATAGGGCAGGCCCGAGACGTGCCACAACCACTGGGCGCGGGTTTCGGGCTTTGCACCCTCCAGCTCGGGGTCGCGGCCGGGGATATTGGTCCAGCGGTGATGGGCAAGGTGGAAGTAGCGAAACCACTCGAAGGGCAAAAGCAGCACAACCCCGCAGGCCCGGCCGACCCAATCGTTCAGGGCGGGCGTGGCCAAGGGGGGGCGGGGGGCGCATTCCTGTTCCTGGGTAAAACGGAAGATCAGCGCAACGCCTTGCAACGGCAACAGCGCCCACCAGCCCGGCACCTTAAAGACAATCAGCGCACCGAGGGCGGCAATCAGGCCCAGATGCCCGGCCAGATGCCACAGCCCCGCACGGTTCGACAGCGCGGTGAGGCGGGCTTTGTCCTCGGGCGGCAGGGCGGCGACGAAGGCTTTGTGGTCCATGCGCGGCCTATCCCCGTGGTAGGTCAAAGCCGGGATCGGCGAGATCAAAGCCTTCAAACCGGAACCCCGGGCTGACGGTGCATGTCACAAGGCTCCACGCGCCAAGGCTGCGCGCGGCCTGCCAATGCCCGGCGGGAACCACGGCCTGCGCCTGATCCTCGCCCAGAAC
>JACCDI010182416.1_pt1 | contig 12715 bp, 10 predicted proteins | sample 7442791 | NCBI WGS metagenome assembly JACCDI01 (sample SAMN15323434, study PRJNA562643) | freshwater metagenome | isolation source: river surface water | place: USA:Blue River Watershed | collected 2017-08-15
CCTGAATTATCACAAACAAGCAATTTTGGTTTACAACACTATGCAGATCCAATTCATGTACCTGCATAACATAGAAAGATAAACTATGAGCGAACAAACATTATTTAAAGTAACCGTTGACGGCATCACCATAGAGGTTCCAGCAGGCACCACTATTTTACATGCTGCGCGTCAAATTGGTGGTGAGGTTGCCCCTCCTGCAATGTGTTATTATAGCAAATTGAAAGGAAGTGGGGGTAAGTGTCGTACCTGTTTAGTAGAAGTGTCAAAGGGTTCCGAAAAGGATCCAAGACCTATGCCTAAATTGGTTGCCTCTTGTCGTACTACCGTGATGGATGGCATGGAAGTAAAAAATATTACCAGTGAAAAAGTGGTGGATGCGCGTGCGGGCGTAGTAGAATTTTTATTATTGAATCATCCATTAGATTGTCCTATTTGTGATCAAGCGGGAGAATGTCATTTGCAGGATTTAAGTTTTGATCATGGAAAATCTAAAACAAGATTTGAATTTCAAAAAAGAACTTTCAAGAAACATGATCTAGGTAAAAATATTCAATTGCACATGACGCGTTGTATATTATGTTACCGTTGCGTATTTACTGCGGATCAATTAACCAATAAACGTGTTCACGGAATATTAGATAGAGGAGATCACGCAGAAATTGCAACCCATATCGAGAAAAGTTTAGATAATGAATTTATTGGTAACGTGATTGACGTTTGTCCAGTAGGCGCCTTAACGGACAAAACTTTCCGTTTTAAAAATCGTGTTTGGTTCTTAAAGCCAATGGATGCACATAGAGATTGTCCTACTTGTTCAGGTCGTGTTACCTTATGGAATAGAGGAGATGAAGTATATAGAGTAACAGCACGTAAAGATGAATGGGGCGAAATTGAAGATACGCCAGATGGCCAACCAGGATGGATTTGTAATACCTGTCGATTTGATAAAAAAGAAGCAAGTGACTGGGTAATTGAAGGACCACGTGCTATTAGCCGTGCTTCTGTGATTTCTCAAGGTCATTATGCAGGAACGGTAGGTATGACCAAGCCCACAGAAACTTTCTTAGCAGTAAATGGAGGTAGAGCGCCTCATTTATTGATGGACATACATGATGAAAGTGAAGTGAATAAACCTAATATTCATTTAGGTCAAATTCAAGGTCCTTCTCATGGTGACACTTTTGAAAATAAAAAAGCATAACGCACCAACTCATTATAACACCTATTTACAAATAATTATAGCATGACAATTCTTGCACTTGATTGGGCTTTTATCATAGAGAAATTAATAATGATTGCCATTGTTGTTTTCGCTAGCCTTGGTATTGCCTTATACACCACCTTTGGAGAACGTAAAGTAGCTGCTATTTTACAAGATCGTCCAGGTCCAAGTAGAGCAGGTCCTTTTGGATTATTACAGCCCTTAGCAGATGGTTTGAAATTAATCATGAAGGAAGAAATTATTCCCAATGCAGCCAATAAATGGTTGTTTATATTAGGTCCAGGATTGGCAATGACGGCAAGTTTAATGACATGTGCAGTGATTCCTTGGGGCACACCAGTAGAAGTATTTGGTAGACAAGTAGCCTTACAAATTGCAGATGTAAACATTGGCATTTTATATGTGTTCGCTGTAGTTAGTATGGGCGTGTATGGAATTATGATTGGAGGCTGGGCTTCTAATAATAAATTCTCTTTGATGTCTGCACTTCGCGCAGCCTCACAAGCCATTAGTTATGAATTAGCCATGGGGCTAGCGTTGATTGCTTTATTAATGACTACTGGTTCCCTAAGTTTAAAAACCATTGTAGAACAACAAGTACAAGGAAATTGGTGGAACGTGGTTTATCAACCTTTAGGATTTTTGATATTTTTTATCACTGCCATGGCAGAGTGTAACAGAACACCATTTGACTTACCAGAAGCAGAGAATGAATTGAACTTTGGTTATCATCAAGAATATTCTTCTATGAAATTAGGGTTTTACTTATTTGCTGAATATATCAATATGATCATGAGTAGTGCCATTATGGCTTCTATGTATTTTGGAGGTTATGATTTGCCTTTCTTTAATGAAGCAAGCGTAGCTCCGAATATTGCAGCCTTGATTGGAGTGGGCACTTTACTCATTAAAATTGTCATGTTCATTTTCTTATTCATGTGGATTCGCTGGACTATTCCACGTTTTAGATATGACCAATTAATGGGGTTGGGTTGGAAAACTTTAATTCCATTGGCATTGTTTAATATGCTGTTAACTGGAGCCATCATTTTAGCTAAATTATAATTATTAATATTTTTAAGATACCATGCAAGCATTAACCAACAAAGTACAAGCAGTGAGCCGAAAACCAATGACGTTTTTGGAGCGCTTGTATTTGATTAATATTATTAAGGGCATGTTGATTACATTCAGTCACATGTTTAAAAAACAACCTACCATTCGCTATCCCGAAGAGAAGCGTGAGTTTAGCCCTGTATTTAGAGGCTTGCACGTTTTAAATAGAGACGAGGAAGGTCGTGAGCGTTGCACCGCTTGTGGATTGTGTGCCGTTGCTTGTCCAGCAGAAGCCATCACGATGGAAGCTGCAGAAAGAGTAGAAGGGGAAGAAGGATTGTACAGAGAAGAAAAATATGCAGCAAAATATGAGATTAACATGTTGCGTTGTATTTTCTGCGGATTATGTGAAGATGCCTGTCCAAAAGATGCTATTTATTTAAGTGAAACTTTTGCACCCGCTAATTTTACCCGCAAAGGTTTTATTTATGGTAAACCAGATTTATTAATTCCAAATCCAAAAACAGAAGCAGCCGCTTTTGCTGAGGCTAAAGGAGTAGAAGCTTAACTGATATGAGTACATTAGAAATTTTATTTTACGCCTTGTCTGCCTTTGCAGTAATAAGTGCCATTATGGTATTGGTAAGCAAGAATCCCATTCACAGTGTACTGTGGTTGATATTGGTATTCTTTGCTATTTCTGGCCATTATATATTACTGAATGCCCAGTTCTTGGCAATTGTAAATATAATTGTATATGCAGGTGCCATTATGGTATTGTTCTTGTTTGTGATTATGTTAATGAACGTGAAAATGGACAATGAGCCTCAGAAAAAAATATTGATCAAATTTATTGGGGTACTCTCTGGCGGAAGTCTGTTAACCTTATTAGTGGCGGTAGTAAAACAAACACCACAACTACAAGGGAAGCAAGTATTGATGAAAGAGGGAACGATTGGCTTAATCCACCCATTAGGTAAAGTATTATTTACAGAGTATGTTTTGCCTTTTGAAATAAGCAGCGTTTTATTTTTAAGTGCAATGGTAGGAGCAGTAATTATTGGTAAAAAATAAAACCAAGAAAGATCAATAAAAAATTATTAAAATAGTTGATATGCCTATACAGTATTATATCTTTTTATGTTTGACTTTATTTAGCATTGGAGTGATTGGAGTGCTAACACGTCGCAATGCCATCATTGTATTTATGTGTATTGAACTCATGTTAAATGCGGTTAACTTATTATTGGTTGCGTTTTCTAAAATGTATCATGGTGCAGCATTGCAAGCAGCTCCTGCAACTACGGCTGGCATTGATGCACAAATTTTCGTGTTCTTTATTATGGTAGTGGCAGCTGCAGAGGTGAGCGTGGGCTTAGCCATTATTGTAATGATGTTTAGAAATACGCATTCGGTAGATATCAATTTCTTAAATAGATTAAAGAATTAATTCATTTCGCATGAAAGTAATAATAGGACTGATCGTACTTTGGCCTTTGGTTGGATTTTTATTCAACGGCTTAGGACGTAATATTTGGAGTAAGAAAACCATTGCTTATAAAGCTACTGGCTATGTTTTTGCTTCTTTTTTAATGAGTATACTCGCTTTTGTAAATGTTCAAGAGCAGGGAGCAATTACTGCGCACTATTTTGACTTTATCAATACAGCTAATTTTAAAATCCCTTTTGATTTGAAAGTGGATGCCTTGTCTAGCTTGTTCTTATTGGTCATTACAGGGGTAGGTACTTTAATCCATTTGTATTCATCGGCCTATATGAAAGACGAGGAAGCGCCTCATTATGCACGTTACTTTGCTTATTTGAATTTGTTCATATTTTCCATGTTGTTATTGGTTTTAGGAGACAACTATGTAATTATGTTTATTGGTTGGGAGGGCGTAGGATTATGTTCTTATTTATTAATTGGTTATTGGTTTACCAATTCAACGTATAATTATGCTGCTAAGAAAGCATTTATCATGAATCGAATTGGCGACCTTGGTTTTTTATTGGCCATTTTTTGGTTAATCGCAAAACTAGGCACGGTAAGTTATGATACTGTTTTGACTGCAGAAAGCTTAGCTAAATTATCTACTACCGACATTACTGCCATAACCCTATTACTTTTTGTGGGTGCTATGGGTAAGAGTGCACAAATTCCTTTGTATACTTGGCTTCCAGATGCAATGGCGGGTCCTACTCCTGTTTCTGCGTTAATCCACGCTGCAACCATGGTTACAGCAGGTATTTACATGATCACCCGTTCTAATATATTATTTAGTGCAAGTGAGTTCACGCAAAATGTAGTTGCGATAGTTGGTATCAGTACTGCATTGTTAGCAGCAACCATTGCCATTAAACAAAATGACATTAAAAAAGTATTGGCTTATTCAACGGTAAGTCAATTAGGTTATATGTTTTTAGGCTTAGGTGTGGGTGCCTATTCTGGTGCTGTGTTTCATGTGATCACACATGCTTTTTTCAAAGCTTTATTATTCTTAGGAGCAGGTTCGGTTATTCACGCCATGCATCATGAACAAGATATCCGTAAAATGGGTGGGTTGAAATCTAAATTGCCTATTACCCATCTAACTTTTTTAATAGGCTGTATTGCCATTGCTGGAGTACCTCCATTCAGTGGTTTCTTTTCTAAAGATGAAATTTTAGCTGCCGCTTTTGCAAAGAGTCCTATTTATTGGGTATTGGGTATGTTGGGAGCTGCCATGACTGCATTTTATATGTTCCGTTTATATGCAACTACTTTCTTAGGTCAATTTAGAGGAACACAGGATCAAGAACATCATTTGCATGAAAGTCCAATGGCAATGACTTTGCCATTGATATTATTAGCAATAGCAAGTGCCATTGCGGGTGCTATAGGTGTACCTGAATTAATGGGTGGACATCATTGGTTGTCTCATCAATTAATCCCGATTGTAGGGGAAGCACATGAAGTGGCCTTGTCGCATGCAACAGAATGGGCATTAATGGGCATTTCAGTTGCCATTGCTTTAATCGCTTTATTCATTGCAATAAGTGTTTATCGCAGAAAAGCAGACGGAGAACCACAAACGGCTTTGGGTAAATTCTTATACAACAAGTGGTATATTGATGAGTTGTACAATACCGCTATCGTAAACCCTTTGAATCAATTTGCTGGCTTTTTAAAAGAAGTAATTGAGAAGAATGTAATTGATGGAGCGGTGAATGGAACAGGAAAACTAGTACAGTATGGTGCTAGACAAATTAGGTTGCTTCAAAGCGGTCAAGTTGGGTATTATATTTTATTTATGGTGTTAAGCATTGTTTTGCTTTTCGTTATTTGGTTTAATGATATAGCTATCCTTCGTTTATTTTTTAAATTGACACACAAATCATAAGAATATCATGATATTATTATCTCTTTTATTTATTCCCATACTCGCTGCAATTTTATTATTGTTGATTAAGAAAGAGCAAAGTGTACAAGCTATTGCCATAGGGGCAGGCATATTATCACTTATTGCTGCTATCTATATGGTATTTAATAACACAGCAAACTTTGATGCGCCTTGGCTTTCTATGTTGAATAGCCGTTTTACATTAAAAGCAGATGGTCTTGCCAAAATTTTGGTTTTATTGACTGCCATTAGCTTCCCTGCCATTTTTATTGCAACAAATAAAAATGTGGTTGCACAAAAAAATGTATTCCTTTCTTTGCTTTTATTAACCCAAGCGGGTTTGATGGGTGTTTTTTTGGCGGCAGATGCTTTGTTATTTTATTTCTTCTGGGAATTGGCTTTAATTCCTGTTTATTTCTTATGCTCTATTTGGGGTGGAGAAAAACGCATTGCGATTACTTTTAAATTTTTCATTTATACTTTCTTGGGTTCTTTATTTATGTTAATAGGTATCCTACTACTATATGTAAATACCCCAGATCAAAGTTTTGCAATTGAGTCCTTTAAGCATGTGCAATTAACCAATGGCATGCAAGTGACAGCTTTTGCTTTATTCTTTATTGCTTTCGCCATTAAGATGCCTATTTTCCCTCTGCATACATGGCAGCCAGATGCTTATGAACAATCTCCAACCGCAGTTACCATGGTATTGAGTGCTGTGATGGTGAAAATGGGTTTATATGGAATTTTAAGATGGTTAATGCCTTTATTTCCGATGGCATTTTTAGCACATTCAAATATTGTTACGCTTTTATCCGTGATTGGAATTTTATATGCTTCTTTTATTGCTATTCGTCAAGATGATTTAAAAAGATTAATTGCCTATTCTTCCATCGCGCATATTGGATTGATGAATGCTGCCTTGTTTGCACATGCACAAGTGGGTGTGCAAGGAGTATTGGTTCAGTTATTTTCGCATGGTATTAATGTGTTGGGTTTATGGATGGTAGCCGATGTGTTAGAACAACAAACAGGTACAAGATCAATGAAAGCCATGGGTGGTCTTGCCAAAAAACAACCAACCCTTGCTATTTTATTCATTGGATTTGCCTTTGCAAATATTGCGCTTCCATTGACCAATGCTTTTGTTGGAGAATTCCTAATGTTTAATGGCTTATTCCAATTTAATCCATGGATGGCCGTTGCTGCGGGAGTGAGTATTGTATTAGCTGCTATCTATACCTTAAACATGGTACAAAAAGTAGCTTATGGAGAAATAAGTCCAGCGATTCAATCTATGCAATCACCTAACAAGCATGCACAAGGAGTTTTGATCGTTTTATTGGTAATCGTATTTTTCACCGGGGTATATCCTCAGCCTTTATTTAGTTTGACGGCTGATACACTACAACAATTGTTTGTCAAATAATTAAACAAATTAGTAATGAACGCAATAATTATATCTGCTTTGATGGGTGTGGTAATGATGTTTAGCTCATGGCTCACTGATGCTGCCAAAACCCAAAGAAATATTGGCTTGGTTGGAATGTTGTTATTAATTGTCGCAAACATTGCGCAATTGAATGGTGCATGGTCCATTCAATTTGATACTAAGGAGATGTTGGTTTTTAACCGCATTGGCTTGTATGCTAATTTAATATTGTTCGTATTGACCTTTGTGTACCTGTGGGTTAATGGAGAAGAGATTGAAAAAATTGGTCAGCATACAGCAGATTTTTATGCCATCTTCTTTTTTATCTTATGTGGCGTAAGCTTGCTTACTTCTTTCAATAATTTATTGATGTTGTTTATTGGTATCGAGATTCTTTCCATTCCATTATATATTTTAACTGGTTCTGATAAAAAGAATTTATTTAGTAACGAAGCGTCCTTAAAATATTTTTTAATGGGCTCTTTTTCTACGGGCATTCTTTTATTAGGCATTGCTTTTGTATATGGAGCTACCGGAAGCTTTCATTTAACTGCTCCGGTTGTCAATACGATATCCAATAGAGTAACTGAGCAGTTGTTATTATCTGCTGGCTTAATTTTATTATTTGTTGCTTTGAATTTTAAAGTATCTGCTGCTCCTTTTCATTTTTGGACCCCAGATGTTTATGATGGCGCTCCTACCGTGTTTACTTCTTTTATGGCAACCATTGTAAAAGCCGCCGGCTTCATTGCATTCATTAAGGTTTTTGAAACACAAAGAGAAGCATTGAGTTTTTCCTGGTCCATCATGCTTCCTTTTGTAATTGTATGCACGCTATTGATAGGTAATATTACTGCGGTATTTCAAAGAAGTGTAAAAAGAATGCTGGCTTATTCAAGTATCGCACAAGCTGGCTTTATGCTGTTTGGGCTTTATGGAAAATCTCTGTACAATAATGAAGCCATTTTATTATACATTGTTGCGTACTCACTTGCTACCATTGGCCTTTTTGCTGTATTGGTGAAGATGAAAGACTATAGTTTTGAATCTTTTAACGGGTTGGCTAAACAAAATCCAGCATTGGCTTTTGTAACGACTGTATTTTTATTCTCCTTGGCTGGTATCCCTTTAACTGCAGGGTTCTTTGCAAAATATTTTATGTTGAGTGCTTTGTATACGGCAGGGGCAGGTTTATGGTTGTTAATTACTGCCATTCTATTTGCCGCAGTCAGTGTGTTCTATTATTTTAGATTGGTACAAGCCATGTATTTTACCGCAGGCGAACCTGCCATTCATCCAATTGATCAAAAATACACCTATAAGTTATGGGTGATAGCTATTGCATTGATTGTATTGGGAGTTTTCCCTAACGTATTATTCAATTATCTATACTTTTAGCCGTTCTTCAATTAGTATGGCCATATAAAGGCTTATTATGGGCAGTTTGTAGAATCTGTCCTACCTTTATTTTGTAAAACTAGTATATGACTCTTCAGGACTCTTTTGTTTTGGCATGGCGCACTGTTAAAAGTAATAAACTTAGAACGGGCATCACAGTTGCCATTATTGCATTTGGTATTATGGCCTTAATTGGTATTATCACAGCTATTTCGGCAATGAATCAAAGCTTAAAAGAGAATTTTTCATTTATGGGAGCGAATGCATTTAGTGTTCGTTACAAGGAGATTAATGCAAGAATGGGTGGCAATAACGGGGGAGATGAATTCTCTAAGTCCAAAAAGGGATTAAAAGAGAAAAAATCCAATTTGGACAAACCCATTCGAGTGGAGGAAGCTACTTATTTTAAAGAGCATTATGGTTTTGGGCGTGCATTGGTAAGTGTTTCAAGAAGAGCTGGGGGGAATAATGAATTGCATTATAAAGACAAAAAAACAAATCCACAAATAGCCTTAATTGGAGGGGACGAAAACTACCTTGCGGTAAATGGATACAGTTTAACGACTGGTAGAAATTTAAATAATGTGGACATTGAAAGTGGAAGAAACGTGTGTATTATTGGCAGCAATGTAGCTACTAAATTATTTCCGAATAAACCTAATGCTTGTATTGATAAAGTAATTTTAATGCAAGGCAAGCCATACAGAGTAGTGGGCTTGTTAAAATCTAAGGGCTCAAGTGCAATGATGAGACAGGATGATGTAGTGATTACGTCTATTAAAAATGTACGTCAATATGCCAATATCAATCCCTCTTATGCTATTGGGGTAATGGTTAACAATGTGGCTGAATTAGAGCCTGCTATTGGAGAGGCAACAGAGCAAATGAGAAAAGCAAGAAGATTGATCCCTACCGAGACAGATAATTTTGTGATTGATAAAAGTGACAAATTCGCTGAAATGTTTATTGGCTTTTTGGCGGGCATTAGTGGTGCGGCGGGTGCTATTGGTATGATAACTTTAATTGGTGCAGCCATTGGCCTTATGAATATCATGTTGGTGGCAGTAAGTGAAAGAACACGTGAGGTAGGATTGATTAAAGCATTGGGTGGAAAGAAAAAAGATGTACGTCGTCAATTTTTATTTGAAAGTGTTTGTATTAGTATTTTAGGCGCCGTCTTTGGAATTATCCTGGGAGTCGCAGTAGGTAATTTATTTAGTTTAATCCTTCATACAGGATTTGTAGTTCCTTGGATGTGGGTATTTATAGGTATTGTAATTTGTTCTGTAGTAGGTTTAGCTGCTGGCATCTATCCTGCCATGAAAGCAGCTTCGCTGAATCCTATTAATGCATTGAGGTATGAGTAAGCTTAATTTGTTAAAATTATGCTTATCAAGCTTTGCTAGCAATAAAAAAAGGGCCCGAAATTCGGGCCCTTTTTTTATCCAAAGTAAAATGAATTATTTAGGATCTAAGATATGTTTAATGCGATCTTGTAAGTCATCAAAGTGATTTACAGAACTGGCGTCGCTGATGCTTCCTTTGTTGGCTTGAATGCTAGCAGCTAATTTTTTTAATTGTGCTTTTGCTTCAGAAACCACATCGGTATTTTCAACATCAATTGCAGGACCTGCTCTCAATACTGGTGCGGCACTTGATGCGCCTGCACTTGGGTTAATTAAATCGCCCATTTGAGCAACATATGTTTTTTGCAAATTACGACGGAATACATCTGTTGCTTGACGGCTGGTTAATTCAGAGAATAAACCTTTACGTGTATCTTCCATCATATCATGCAAGGAATAGGTAGCATTGTTAAAACGAGTACTGCTGGTTGTTAAACGATAAAGACGTCCTTTGTCCAATAAACTTTTCAATACATTTGTTTGCACAGATTGTAAACGTTCGTTGGCTACAGGACTAGAAATTTTATTTAAAATAGCGTTGTCTAATAACCATTTAGGCGTTGCAAATAATTGTGTTTGTAAAAAGTTCATTGCAGATTTTTGCATCGCTACTGGAGTAGCAGCATATACATCTCCTTTTTCTTCCACACTCTTAAAGGTTTCATAAACACCCCCTACGTTTTTCAAAACATGCCCCATGTATCTATTGTACTGAACAACAAGTTGTGTATACATGTCATTTAAATTTTGGTAGCGGTCTCCTTCTTCTTTGGTCCACTCAGGTAATTTAGCCACAATGCGCTTTAAATTTTTAATCGCATATTCACTTGCTAAAACCGAGTTGTCGCCTAAATCTTCGGTTTGTGCTCTTGGGTCTGCATTGAAACCTTCACCACCAAACCATAAACGATCATTTTTGCTTAAAGCATCAATGATCCATTTGTTGTTTATTTTTTTATCTGCTTCACCACCTACTCCAGTATAGGTATAACCCCATTTGATAGCCCACTTATCATAGTCGCCAATACGCGGGAATAATCCCATTTGGGTTACATTGTCTTCTGGTTGTGCAACATAGTTGAAACGTGCATAGTCCATAATGCTGGCAGTATGTCCGTTGGCTTCTAACCATTTTGCATCTCTTAATTTTTCTACAGGTGTTTTGCTACTGCTACCCATATTATGTCTTAATCCTAAAGTATGACCTACTTCGTGAGAAGAAACAAAGCGAATTAGATTTCCCATTAAGGAGTCATCAAATTTCATTTTTCTTGCTGCTGGATCTACGGCTGCAGTTTGTATCATATACCAATCATGCACCAAGTTCATTACGTTATGGTACCAGCCAATATGACTTTCTAAAATTTCACCACTTCTTGGATCATGTACTTGAGGGCCATAGGCGTTTTCGATGTCAGATGCGAAATAACGAATTACTGAAAAACGAGCATCTTCCAAACTCATGGTACTATCATTTGGCCATTCTTTTCCTTGAATTGCATTTTTCCAACCTGCTTTTTCAAAGGCTGCGTTCCAGTCGTTCACACCAGCTATTAAATAAGGCACCCATTTTTTTGGAGTCGCTGGGTCTATATAATATACAATCGGCTTGATAGGTTCTACCAATTCTCCTTGCTTGTACTTTTCTAAATCGGCAGGTTTTGGTTCTAATTTATAACGTACTGCAAAAACTTGGTTCTCCACTTTATGTTGGTCATCCGCAAATTGAACAAAATTGTCTGCGAAGTAACCCACTCTTGAATCAAACATACGGGTATGCATCGGATGTTTTGGTAGAAGTCTAATGGAAGTATTCAATTCAAAAGTCACTGCTCCTGCATTAATAGCAGCAGGGATGGCACTGCCACCCATTGGGCTACCAGGAGTTGGTGCCATAGCAGAATAAGTCTTAACCGTTCTAATTTCCATATTAATTGGATAAGACTTGATACTTTCTATATAAGATCTGTCGGGAGCCAATCCTGACAAATTAAAGCTTCTTTTTTCGCCACTTGTTAAGCTAACTGCTTGATTATCACCTTTAAAAAAGTCGGTAACCTCGATAATGCTTGCTGAAGAGTCTTTTCCAAAGGCTTTGATTTCAAAAGCAGCTACAATTGGGTCTAAATAAGAATTTTTCACGGCTTTGGAAATGGTTTGGGTAGAATCTGCCTTTGAAATTAAGGTCACCACGCGCATAAATAGGCGTTGGTTAGGTCCTTTTTCAAAAACAAGACTTTGCTCATTTACTTCCTCTCCACCATAGCGTCTTGCTCCACCAGCTACTTTTGCAAAGCGGGTTACGGCAAGCAATTCGCGACCTAAAAGGCTATCTGGGATCTCAAAATAGTATTTATCGTCTTGAAAATGGACTGTAAATACCCCTTTTTGGCTTACTGCCTTCTTGGTAATCAATTCACTAAATGCCTTTGGGCCTGTTTTGGCTGGGGCTTCTTTTTTGGCGCCATTTTGGGCGGATGCGGTGTCAGCTTTTTGTGCGGTTGAACTTAATGTCAAAACGACACAAAGACTAGTAAATACTAGGATCTTTTTCATATTTAATAATTATTGTTTTGTTGATTGTTAGCATAAATATATTGTTTTCTGCCAACACTAGTTAGTACAGGTAAATTTTAAATAAAAAATAGGTTCGAAAATTGTTTCAATCAAATAATTACTTATTTTGTAACCCCTTAGAAACTAGTGCGTAAAGATTCCTGTGAATTCTAACCAATAGTGACAAGGATTTTATTCTTTTATAAATTTTTATTTAAAACCAAAAATCAATTGAATCATGGCTGAGACTAAACCAACTGCA
>JACCDI011584915.1_pt1 | contig 12715 bp, 7 predicted proteins | sample 7442791 | NCBI WGS metagenome assembly JACCDI01 (sample SAMN15323434, study PRJNA562643) | freshwater metagenome | isolation source: river surface water | place: USA:Blue River Watershed | collected 2017-08-15
AATGCCCTTGCCTGTATAATCAGCATCGGGGTCATTTTCATATTTCGCATTCCAAAAGCGCCATTGATGTGAGTAAAGTGGTCCAATTTGTCGCCCAGGCGTATAATGTGATAATCCTCGTGATTCAAGAAACTCCGCGGTAGTATTTCCGTCCCAAATATGAACGTTCTGGTCGGTTAAGATTTTATTATCCGTTTGACCTTTAATGAACCACAATAATTCTTTCAAACACGTTTTCCAAGCAGTTTTTTTGGTAGTTAAGATGGGGATTTTGCCATTTTCAAGAGAGAAATGCATAGCGGCACCAAAGACGCATCGTGTATTGCCATTTCGTCCCACTTCGTCGTGACCTTCATCTAAAATGTCTTGAAGTAGGTTTAAATACTGGTACTCATCGTGTTGTTCCGATGCATTTTTGTCACGGTTTTTGTATTTGTTGCACTCAACGACACGCTTCAACATTGTATATTGTATAATAAATCCTTATATTTTAAGTCATTTTATGTACGAATGTCATTGTTCTCGGTGTGGCGAATAATTATCGGTAAATTTAGCCAAATAGATAATTGCATGACATAACAATATAATTTATTATGTAAGTATATACAAATATGGAACTCTTACAAACCGAAACAGGCGGTGCAAAGAAAACCTTTTTATCACACGTATTCTCAACAACCGAAGAAGGACAAGCCGAATTACTCAACGTGGTTCAGTATTCTTTGATGGGTGTGGCTCCCGTTGTTGCATTAAATAAGGCAATTCAGCGATTTATTCCCGAGGCTGACCCCGAAAAGTCAAGTTTAGAACTTTTAGCAGAAATATTCATTCAATTAACAATCATGTTTTGCGGTGTCATATTAATTCACCGTATGATAACTTATTTCCCCACATACAGTGGATTTAAATACGAAAGTTTAACGGCAACGAATGTGGTACTCGCATTCTTGATTATCGTTCTCAGCATACAGACTAAACTCGGATTAAAGGCGAACATATTATACGACCGTGTGGTTGAATTATGGAACGGTTCCACCAGCGGTGAGCGTAAAGAAGCAGTTAAACAAAATGTTCGTGTAACAAGAGAACCAATGCACGCCCCAAGCCAAGCAGACCATTTGGATAATTCCCGTGTTCAGTCGGGTATGTTCCCTCCTGCGCCATCCGTGACATCTAGACAAGATGCTGGCGGATATGACCATATGATGCGTCCTAACGGAGGGGATGATTTCGGTATGGCGGGTCCGATGGCGGCAAATAGCCTGGTTGGAGGCGCATTTGGTGCATTCTAAGTAAAATACAATATCATTTGCATAATAAATCATATTGTAACTATTCAAATGGATTAGACCCCTTTTTGCATTTGTAGGTCTTATCACGAAGATATCCGGATTTGCATTTTTTTACACAACGACGTGTCAATGGATTGCGGTCTTTATCATTTGGACAAGGAACGTATACATAATTATATTTATCCTTCACACATTTGAAGTTCGCGTCACGTACATAACCGTCTTTACATATTTTGATGCAGCGTTTAGTGGTCGGTTTATACATTTTACCATCGGGGCATAAGTGATTGTATTCCAATGCCTCATTGGTCAACTGTTCGGGGGTAAGTGTGTATTCAAGATTAGCGAGTTTGTCAATATGATGTAGCACCTTTGCTGGGATTTGATTACCCTTCACCATAATGTGATTTTCGTATCGCATATTATGTTTTTCTAGTAATTTGGATTCTCGCATGATATTTTCATATTCCAGTAATAAGAGGTCTACATCATAACGGTTGAACATATTGGGTGTTGTCATATTTGCAAAGAGGTCGCCTAATTCAGAATACAAATCTTCTGAAATAAATTCCCGAGTGCGATGTAAAACGTAGGATAGTGCAATTCCAACGCCATAACTATCGGTAGTATCAATAGATTTATTCACAAACCTATCATAATCATCGTAAGTGAGTTCGGATAACATAAGGTAGTACTGTTCAAGCAAACCGGCTCTCATATACGACTTATTCTTACGGTCAATAGTAGGGGATATGATGAAATGAAAAAATACTTCACAATTAGAAGTGACACTCGTTGCATCATTGTTAAACACTTTATTACGATTGAACGACATATTGTCCATCATGTTGATATACCTTCGTCTGTTCATATAGATATTTTCCCAAGGAAACGACCAATGATGTGTTTTAGACCAATACGTGGAGTGTTCTGTATCATGTATCAATTTAGATACTGGGGTCATGAAGCCGAAATCAATGAAATTTAGGCGGTTAGAAGTGCCGTCATATACAATATTTTGTGGTTTTAGGTCATGATGAACAATGTTGTGTTTATGGAAAATTTGTAGACCATAAAATAGACGTGAAACTTCTAACCAAAATAGTTCTATTTTGTTTCGGTTCTCGGGAGTGTCTTGCCAATTATTATACACATCATTCGCAAACTGTTCTAGATTTTGACCACCATCATTCATCACAAGCAATGCGTATTCGTGTAACTTAGATGAAACAAACATCTCATTGTTACAATCTTGGATTGCCTTTCGGTTTGCATCTGTTTCTTCAATATCACACATAATTGGTTTACCCAAATAAAGGTTGTGATTTTTGTCAGCAGCATCAATGTAACCGTATTCGTGTAATTCGTTGACAGCGCTATTTTTTTTCATCAGTTTGGAAACGTTATTCTTTTTTTGAGTTTTATTTTTACACTTCATTTGAGGTTTATGTACACATCCATATGACCCTTGCCCGATCACCTTAGGTGTATCTACATTGACTATTTTCGGGTCAGAAGACATCTATGCGTGTATACAATACTCAAACATTTATTTGTTGGAAAAATCTATTGAATTGACCATTTCCATTCTACGCAACGATTTTTCAAAGGCAACTTCCTTCTCCAAATTCTTAAATAAGTAATCGGAAGTCGGTTTCTGTTCATTTTTCTTAATCTGTTTGTATATTAAATTGATTTGACTAACAACATTTGTAATAATTTGTTTGTTTGCAGTAAGAGGTATATCAGTGGGTACGTGTTCAACTACAAGTGCTACTGCGAAATATAATAGATAACGCCGTTTCTTTGCAGTTGCTGCCGTATATTTAATACAGAATATGTTACGTAGTGAGGTAAGCAGTTGGGTGATATATGGATTTTTTAATGTATCGCATTTTTTAAATATAGCATCCCACATAATCCAGATGATGTCATTTTTAAATTTATTCTCCACGGGTATATAGACACGTGTTTCGCACTTAGACGATTGTTTTCGTTTTTTACATATTAGTTCAAACTCAATAATCCATTCAATCCAGTAACACGCATTAAAAACACTATGACTATCTTTTGATAGATGATATGAGAATTCGTTTACTGCAATGAAGAGTTCTTTGGGGTCGTCCGGTTTTAATATGTTATCCGCATAGTTAATACTAGGTGCTTTTAAGCGTTCAGTCATCTGGGTCATATCAAATTCTTCTTCGCGGTTAATTTTAATGGGTTCAAAACTGTGTTTTCGGTTAGAGGTAGTGAGTGTACATATAATTTCTGAAAATAGTTCGCGTATGGTGGGATGATTTCGTAATTGGATTTCATGTGTACAATTGGCGTTTTCAACAATACTGCGAAAAAGTTCAAACCGTTTTTCCAAATAAATAACAATCTTAGGGTTTCCAATATGAATATGTTTGCCAACATAATGGAGTATATTTTCCCACACATCCATAAAATGTCCGGCACATATTAGTTCGCAGCACCAATAGCAAGCAGGCTCAATCCGACCGTTAATTATATTTTGGATTAACTGATTACGCACAGACAGTTTTTTATAATTAGAAAAGGTAATACCTTTGAAATCACCTGGTTGTCTGGCATCATTAATAGTTGTATTATCATTTACACTGGGTAATTCTTCGTTCATTATGTGGAATGTAACTAAATATATCTTGTAGTATACCGATACAAATACCCGTTCACTTTGAACTCAAAATGAAAAAAATAATTATGGAAAATAATATTTTTATTCAGTAATTATTCTGGGTACGACATTAATCGTTTGCAGTTCTTGTGCCATTAACTTATATGCGTATGGAACTTCAACTTTCGCGAAATCCGTTTTATTATCACAATTTTTACACATATGAACTGTAAAGTCGGCATTTTCATATAACCGACTTTTGTTCCCATCATTATACGGTGCAATCATACCACACGATTTACATACGTGTACGCTGTATTTATCCGAAACATCATACATTCTTTCACGACAGAACCGTGTCATTCCGTGAGCAATCATAACATCACGTTCCATTTCACCTATTCTAAACCCACCATCACGGCTCCTGCCCTCAGCCGGTTGTCTGGTTAGATTTACCATAGGTCCGATGGAGCGACTATGTTGTTTGTCATTTACCATATGTTTCAAACGCTGATAAAACACGGGTCCAATAAATACGCTGGTTTCTAGTTGTTCGCCAGTTAAGCCATTGTATAGAATTTCGTTGCCATAACTTTCATAACCAAGTTTTTGTAATTCCTTTGAAATTGTCTGAATATCCATATTACCAAAACTAGTACCGTCACCAAACAAGCCGAGTTCAATTAACACCTTGCCGAGCAAAGTTTCTTTTAATTGTGCAATTGTCATACGAGACGGAATAGCGTGAGGATTGATAATAATATCCGGACGATGACCGTCCTTGGTGAAAGGCATATCACATTCTGGAATAATGTTACCAACTGTACCCTTTTGTCCGTGTCTTGAACTGAATTTATCACCGAAGAAGGGTTTACGAAGTGTTCTGATACGCACTTTTGCGAAGTTGTAACCGTCGCCGTTTCGTCCGGTATAATTTTTATCAATATAGGTGTCTTCCGTCGTGCGGAATGTTTTGCTTTGGTCATCATATTTAATAATTTTGGTCGGGTCATTTCGGTTTTCTTTAATCGGTACAATCTTAGCGATAATAACGTCACGATTTTCAACCAATTCATTCTCTGGAATAAATCCAGATGGATTAAGTTTATTATAATTTCCGAATTTAACGCCTCGCGTTTTGGTAGGGTCCGGACGACATCTGATAATTTCATCCCGAATAATGTTTTTGTCTTCATCTTTTTCTGTATGATAAATCGTCGCAAGGAACAGACCTCTATCAATAGAACCTTTGTTAATAAGTACACTATCCTCTTGATTATATCCAGTGTGTGTCATAATTGCAACGTGTATTTGCGTGCCAGATGGAATTTTATTCAAGTGAATTAAATTCATTAATCTGGTTTCAACTAGTGGACGAGTAGGATAATTCAATACATAGGCAGTTTTATCCATTCGTTGGTCATAATTGGTAGCATATACACCGATGGCTTGCTTACCCATCGCGCAATTACTACTAGCAAATTGTGAAGCAATGAAGGAATGGTTTTCACTTTCTACTTCTATATCTGAAACCAGTCCATCTGGTTCTTGTGTGATAGAGTAAAGGTTTACGAATAGAAATCCATTATGTACCTTAGCATTACTTTGCCATTCATCAAATTGAATATACTTGCCTGTATGCATTTGTTTTGATTTTAGATACTCTATAACTTGAAATGATTGAGTATTTTTGGTTTCAGCGTAAGCATAACCGATGTTATCAAAATACTTAATTAAATTGGCGTGATTACTTGATATGGAATAAGATATACAAACGCGAGTATCTGAGATTGGTTCTTCATTAATATTATTGGTAGTTTTAATACCATTTTGATGTAAAATTTGCTGGCATTGTTTCATAAAATGAATAAGATGGTCTTTATAGTCAGGATGAACTTGTTGGCTTGTCTTCGCTGTACGAATGATATAGGTAGTTGGGTCTTTTTTTCTAGCATCAATGGTTTTAAACCAAGATATTTTACAACCGTCACCTCCTTGGAACCCCTTCATAAAATGTTTGCCATATTCAGGAGTCTGCATAATCCATTCAGGAATACTGCTACGTATAGTTGTAGTCTTTCTTCCATATGAAATTCCCAATGATATTAAGAATGCAGGAAAACATCCATTATATGTGCAGGAAAAGGTGCTATGTGTTTGTGAACGTTCGCTGTCGGTAGATGTAAATGTGCGTGTACCACAAATAACTTTGGAAGGTTTAAATCCACAAGCAATAACGTCGTTGTTAAACTGATTTGCATCGTTTAATTGACCAAAATCAAAGGAACACTGAAACTCTTTATATTTATATTTATTATTTTTATTTTTTTCATATATATTGATAGAACCGTCTGCATATAGAAACCCAATAATTCTGGATAATGCACATAGTTTATCATTGTTGTTATACAGAGGCAATAAGTTATTATCTTTCAATTGAATTGCGTATTTTTGTATTTTATTTACCTTTCTGTTTGTAGTTTCATCAATATTTAAATCGTACATTTTGTCAATAAATGTATCGGCTGCCATAATAAGCCTGACGTCCTTAATGCTAACAAGATTATTGGTATAGTTTGTCATACAGATACCTATTTTCAACTGATTATTGTAAATCAGTTCCTTAACTGTTTTCCATCCGTGGTCTGTCATAAATTTATGGTCTTCGGTTGCAATAATGGTACGACCACTAATTGTTGTTAATTTATAAATAGGAAATTCATTCTTTCGGATAAAATGATTACAAACGGTTGTAGTAGTAATATCCATATTTGTAGGGTTAAATGATAATACCTTTTCACCAATTGTTATTTCACCGATTGGTTTTTTAATTCCCGATGCCAACCATACTTCTTCTTTTGGGTCTAAACATTGATATGTATTTCTAGGAGCCTGGTTATGTTCAGGAAACGGAATACACGAAGCCAGTACTCCGAAGATAGTGCTAGGATGAATTTCACAATGAGTATATTGAAAATGAGCATTGATGTTTTGAATATAGTTGTTTTTGCATTTCATGGCAATCATTGCGTAATTTTGTTCTTCTGGGTCAATATATTCAATGACGGATTCGGGTAACTTGCAATTCGTCAACAAGTCATTCCAAGTAAGTTCTTTGTTCGCGACGCGTTTAATAATTTCCGACGTGATTAATGCTTTGTTGTTACGAACCCTTAATACTGGACGCGTGAGACGACCACCATCATTGCAAATACGAATTTCTAGTGTATTGTAGTTGAATATGATAGAAGTGTAAATATTGATAATTCCTTGATGCTTCTTGTTAATCATATTTTGATAACATTCAATCGGAGATTTTGCAATACCGACCCACGACCCGTTAATGAAGACTTTGACCTTTCCATACAATTCGGCGGGTTTCGCGTCGTCAACAGATATAATGTGTGGAGCAATGTATTCGTATAACGATGAACTATTTGTCGGGATAGTGATATGACCCATATAACTGATATTTTTAACGACACCAATAGACTGACCTTCTGGAGTTTCTGCTGGGCATAAGAACCCCCAAGTTGTATTGTGTAGTTTGCGTGGTGCGATGAGTTCACCGCTCTTTTCTAGCGGAGTATTAATACGACGCAGATGGCTTAAACTAGACACATAGGTTAATCTGTTTAAAACTTGCGCAACGCCGACCTTACTCGTGTTGGATTGTTTAATACTGAAATCACCGGTGGACAATGCGCGATTAATACCATTTTCAATCGTTGTAGATTTCATAATTTTATAGATATTGATGTTATTGATGATATTTGCATAATCTTCGGTAGAACGCCAAGAACCGCCGTTAATCTCACGAACGATATGCTTTTGCATTTCTTTGACCAATTTATTAAAGTAATTACGGAACAAGTTATTTAATAACGTACCGGTTAGTTCAATACGCTTGTTGGAGTACGAATCGCGGTCATCCGGTGGAATATATCCCATACTCGTTTGTAGAAGCCGATGAGCCATATATCCAAGTAAGTATAGTTTTTGTTGTAATGTTTTGCAGTGAGGGAACAAATCGTTGTTAAGGACGTCCGCCGCAAATTCGCGTTTTTTACGTTGTCCAGTTTCTTTGTCCATATTAATCGGTGTATACGCGACATAAGTTGTAATATGATTGAAAGCATCTTGTTGTGTCATATATTTATTTGCATCAATCGCAGATGCTTGTAGATGTTCGGGTAAAATACCTTGATTTCCTTCGTTATTTAACAATATGTAACTGCATATTTCTTTGTCACTAAGTACACCAAGAGCGCGGAACAGTGTAAATAGTTCAATTGGTTGTTTAATTCGCGGGATAGTGATATAAATGCCGCAGCCAAATCCGTTATTTTTATTAGAAAGCATCATTTCAATTTGTTTCGGTGAAATGCATTTGAAATCCGGAACCGATTTGATTTCAGCATACCAGGACCATTTGGTAGTATTTTTGCCATCAAAGCAATAAATCCTATTTTCGGCAGCACGTTCTTGACCGAGCACCGTCTTTTCGGACCCTTTGATGATAAAATAACCGCCACAATCCATGGAACACTCGCCAGTATATTTGTGACTAATATGCGGGTTCTGTGTTAACACACATACCGATGATTTTAACATAATGGGCAACTTACCAATATTAATCTTAGGTAATGTGGTTTCAATAGTACGCGGTGTATCCATATTGTCGGTGTTGCGAATAACATATTGAATATTGATATCAACAGTCATCGTTGCTGCATATGTAAAGTTTCGGAGTTTGGCTTCTTGTGGTAACATCGTCTTGGTCGCACCGTTATTTTCGTGAATTTGTGGAGGATATAATTTGAAATTAACAAACGAGATGAATATTTCTAGAAAGTATTTGTCAGTTTCGGCAACATAGTCATTTTCGGAATGAATGGTTACCGGGTTAAACATCTGAATGGTGCGTTGAATTTGATAGTTAACAAAGTGATTGTATGATTCAATCTGATGACGAACCAAACGTTCCAAATGCTTTCCATCAAAATAGGATTCAATAATGTCAAACGGTTCTTCTGTGTAATTTCCCAAGTGTTCCAATAATTTGGTTTCTTCTGCCGTAATATGCGAGACGTTTTCATCCAGACTTTTTTGGATGTTTTGTTCTAAGTGGATGAGTTTTTCAATTTCCGCAGCAATCTCCGCATCCGAACTATTTTTATATTTATCCGATTTGGCAAAACTATCAATGTCCATTTTGCCAACCCCGAAAGAACCGCCCATACTTGCTGATTTCATTTCGTAATTCATTGTATCTATTTGTATTAGTTAATTATATCTATGCCATATTCAATTTTTTGCAACAAAGGTAATTTTTCTTGAATATTACGAAAAGGGTATAGATATTATTTGATATTATTACTGAGATATGTCAAAATATAAAAAGTTTGTCCAATTGTTAGATAAATATAATGAGGATAATTCAAACCGATATGCACCCGGTTTTAAATATATAACGAACGATGTCTACACAGAAATGCCGATGTATGTAGGGTATCACTTACCCCCTATAACAGATGTTTCAAACCACCCACCTTATTTATATTTTCCGTGTATTGGTTCAAACAGCATACAGTCGCAGTACTTGTTATGGCAAAGTTTATCAGAAGTAAAATTGTTACCCGAGTTATGTGAAGTGAATGAACCAAAGCCGTCAGTACCTGTAAAAATATCAACATGTCATATTGACGTATCAGTGAATAATATAAGTGATTTGTTGGCAATTATTGATAAATATCCATTGCAACTGGATACCGAGTATAACATTGATTTGGAGACGTTACATAAAATTAAATCGGAATTGACGACATTGGATAATATGATAGGAATGGACACGTTGAAACAATCTATTATAAGTCAGTTATTATATTTTATACAAAATTTGCATGTTGGAACGAATGTCAGTGATTTCAAACACACAGTTATTTATGGACCCCCTGGCACTGGTAAAACGGAGGTGGCTAGAATTATTGGACAGATATATTCTAAAATTGGTGTGCTGAAAAAAAATATATTTAAAAAGGTCACGCGTAATGATTTGATAGCCGGGTTTCTTGGTCAAACCGCGATAAAAACAAAGCAGGTGATAACCGACTGCTTGGGGGGAGTATTGTTTATAGACGAAGCATACTCCTTAGCATCTAATGACCAGAATGATAGTTATTCAAAGGAATGTCTAGATATTCTATGCGAAGCACTAAGTGAACATAAAGACGATTTGATGGTAATCATTGCGGGTTACGAGAATGAATTAAACACAACCTTTTTCCGCGCTAATCCCGGATTGTCGTCGCGATTTATATGGAGATTTAGTATGCAACCGTATACAATAAAGGAGTTGATTAAGATATTTAATAAAATGGTACTTGACCAGGAATGGACGTTAGACAAGGATTTTGTTTTGACAGAAAAGTGGTTTAATGAGAAAAAGGACAATTTTAGTAGTTATGGGCGTGATATAGAAGCGTTAATCACCTATATTAAGATAGCGCATGGACGACGAATATACGGAAATGTAAATGCAGTGAAAAAAAGCATTAATATGGACGATTTGAATTCTGGGTATAAACAGTTTGCAGCAAATAAGCAACAACAAGACAAACAAGAAATCTTTGGGTTGTATGTCTAGATTTATTTAGTGTATTGGTTACACCAAATAAATTTTTTCCTTTCTGTATTATATCATATGAGTGAACAGAAACAGATTAAAATAAATATTGCAGATTTTAATTTTAATAATACAAAAAAAAAGAAACCAAAAGATAAAATTCCAAATGAAAGTAGCATCAAAGTGAAGGCTTCATTGAATAAACCAAAGGCGGATACATTGAAAAAACGGTCATTGTTGAGGATGATACGACAACAACAGGAGGACCGATATAACAAGTTGTTTGGTACAAGTGTAGAGAAACCTATGCCAACCGTGGAAAAATCAGTGCCTGAAATAACCGTAATGGATAATGAATTAGAGAAGGCGAAGGAGTATTTGAACAATTTAAAGGAAAAACACGAACAGTCGCAGAAAATGCACAATACAACCATTAAGCGACATCCAGTGTTACAAGCACAGACCAATATGTCATACCGTGTAGAGAACCCGAACAATATTCGTCCAAATAACCCACCTATACAACAATTAAATAACACAGTGCCTCAATATGGTTGTTTAAAAAATGGGCGTCTGCCAACATACAAGACCTTTATTAGAACTGCGAAAAATCAACCGATTATTCATATTGGTAACCCGATAACGTTAACTACACCGACCACTATTCCGCCTAAAATATCTAATATAGAAGTAGGTCAACCACAAATGCCAATTGTGCCATCGGCGCCAATATTAGATACTACCCCCCCGTTTAAGATTAATACACCGGTTGATATGGTAAATAATGCTAGCATCGTTGAGAACAAACTAAATGATAGTTTGAAGAGATTGGCTACAATCCAACAATCCGAAATCATATTAAATAAAGCGTTGAATTTGCACAGACCAAAGAGAACCTTACAGCGAAAAACTGTACGCCGAACATACAAGGTTGGGCGGTCAACCACGATACCAAAAGTGACGGTTCTCGTTTCAAACAAAACAATTCGTAACAATACATCTACAAAGACCCAGTTGTTAAAACAATCATCTATTCAAGACATAAAAAAATTTTTAGTAAAACGAGGTCTTATTAAGGTGGGTTGTACCACTCCGAATGATGTGTTACGTAAAATGTATGAAAGTACGATGCTTATTTGTGGGGATGTTCAAAATCATAATCCAGATAATTTGTTATATAATTATATGAATGGAGACAATGCGGTTTAACTTATTACATAAATCGTAAGACATATAGTAGCGATACCGAGCAGATGTATAGAAATAATATTTATCCATTCGGTTTCATTAATATGTTTTATTTGTGATACTAATTTCTTACTATCAATATCGTGGACGTAGTAATCTACGAATTTATCTTGTTTATGGTATACCGGATAGTTATATCGGTCATAATATTCTATATAATTTTCTATATCTAAATTTACGAAATAATCATAGTCATTCTGTTTGTGTCCATTCATAGCATGTATTTGTTATATTCTATTTACAAAATAATTTATGAGTTACAACAATTCAATTTTGTAACTAGAAATTGTTATACTTCTAACCGTTAAATTACAAACATAGTACAGTAATTACAATTGTAACTGCATATATCGTAACAAACAACATCAATTAAAATAATTTAGGATATATTAATGTCGGTATTAATATATTCAGTATGTCCGTAGACCAAGCAGTGTTTACATACGCGCAAAAAACCGAGATAACTAATTACGTAAATGCATATCGTGCAGTGCATAATTCTCCACCACTTGTATGGGATGATACGATTTCTGCGTTCGCCCAGGGGTATTCATTGTACCTAGTAACAAATAATTTGTTTCAACATAGCAATAAAGAAGGATATGGTGAGAACCTAGCATATTTTCAAGGATATGCGAATGATATGATGACACTTATAAAGAAGAGTATAGATTTGTGGTATGATGAAATAAAGTTGTACAATTTTAATAATCCAGGATATTCGTCGGGCACAGGGCATTTCACGTGTATGGTTTGGAAATCAAGTAAAACATTTGGTATGGGATATTCATATAATAACAATACACAAGTGGTTGATATTACAATGAATACTGCGCCGCCGGGTAATATCATCGGACAATTCCAAGATAATGTTTATCCGCCAAATAGTGCTATTCCTTTACCAACTCC
>JACCDI010554090.1_pt1 | contig 12711 bp, 7 predicted proteins | sample 7442791 | NCBI WGS metagenome assembly JACCDI01 (sample SAMN15323434, study PRJNA562643) | freshwater metagenome | isolation source: river surface water | place: USA:Blue River Watershed | collected 2017-08-15
GAGAAAATAAAGAGTAGAACAAAACGAAATATTAAAAAGAGACTAGCTAAACTGAATCGGAAAATAACTCTCATAACAGATAACCTTCACAATCAGTGCGGGTCTTTACTAGCTAAGAATTTCAATACAGTTATACTTCCGGAATTTGGTACCTCCAAGATGCAGGTCTCCGATAATCTCTGTTCTACAGTTAAGAGGAGAATGAATAGTCTGTCTCATTACCGGTTCCAGCAGAAACTATCATATCTATGTAAAAAACACGGCTCCAAATTGGTTATTGTAGATGAGTCTTATACAACTAAGACATGCGGTAAATGCGGATTTATTAAGGATGATGTCGGCTCAGATAAAGTATACCACTGTGACCAGTGCAATTACCAGGTGGACCGAGATATACACGGTGCTAGGAACATCTTGTTAAAATCTTCTGTAGCTTCAGCTGCCGGATGTGGATCGCATCCGTAAAGTACTAGTCTTTCCCCACGAGAGATTAAGGTAGAATCTGGGATTAATCCATTTAATCCATTTTCACGATCTGTTAAATTTTAAATGTCTCTTCTGAAAGGACCTATTTAAATTCAAATGATGGTATTGTCAAATCCGAAAGTGGATATTTATTAGCATCTTATTTTAAAATTGAATTTTAATTAAAAATTTTAAGAAAGTTTGAGATTGTGTAAGGTTGAGAATCAAACACAAGATGGATTGCGAGATGACCCATGAGATGGAGATTGCCCACTACTCCGTTTGGGAGAAGATGTTGAAGAAGACGCGCACTCTGAAGGACGATGTCGTCCAGGTGATTGGCGTTCAGAAGGCGATGCGCGAGAAGCTCGACCGGTTCGAGAAGCTCGCCGGGAAGACTCTACCCCGCACGAAGAAGACCAATTGTTATGGTCGCGATTTCCATATCGCCGACATTGCCCTGGACTCGACTATCGCCGGGATGATCGCCCTCTACAAGGAGGCTATCAAGGAGGCTAACGAGTACCGGGAAAAGTACAACGTCTGGGACTCGAAGACTATTAAGGTCTTCGACTTCGACACCGTCCTCTACAACGACTAAGGTCCTAGGACTCGGTCCATTCGAAGCCATTATGGCTTCAACTCAAAGCGACTACAAAAACCAAGCGCCTATGGCGCCGGGACTTCGTCCTAAAAAAGAAAAAAGAAAAAAGAAAAATAAAAAAAGACTAATAAATCTATTAGTCTCTCTATTGAGAAATCTTGTACCCATAATTCATTAATTTAGACCCTTGAACAGTAAAACGGGCCGCGGCAAACTAAACAATTTTAAATCTATATAGATTTAAAATTTAGCAACATCCTAATGTAATGACATCGCAGTAATGGGCCGTGTTTCCACTATGCTCTATATTTACTATGTTTTTATGCGGACAAGATACTTTCTTACAATATCAAGGCATGACTCTTTTCTATCGTCATCTAAGGCAGATAATCCTTCATCGATAAAAATAGCTTAAAAGACTATATAAAACCTCTTCTTCTCTTATAAACTCCATTTTATTTTTATATAATAGAATAGTATATAAAAATAAAATGCCAAGACTACGGAGACCATCAACATTTTCAGACGATGTCAATACCATACCAATCAATATTACTAAATATAGGAAGCAGCCAGACCCTGAAGATATTGAATCATTTAATAGGTATTCATATTCAGAGAGGCTTTTAAATGTAAGTAAATATATTAATTTGAAAATATTCGAGTATGAAATAGGTAATCTAACTGACCTATCCATTTTTGAAAACTTGGTTAACCTAGAGAAACTCGTTATTAGAAAATGTGATTTGATTTTCTTAAAAGGAATTGAGAACTGTGTTAAATTAAAGTATTTAGATGTCGGCTATAATAAACTAACTAATCTAGTTGGTCTGGAGAAATGTATCAATTTGGAGCATCTATTTTGCAATGAAAATAAAATTGAATCTCTAGAACCAATAAAGGATTGTATTAATCTAAAATATCTTTACTGTGATAGCAACAAGATTTCTACACTTAAATATTGTAGAAATCTTGTCAAACTTAAGAGATTAGATTCAGATAGAAACTGTCTTTATAATCTAGACGGGATTGAGAACTGTGTTAATTTAAAGGATATTATAGTATCATATAATAAACTTGAATCTATTGCACAAATCAAATATTGTATCACTTTAGAAAGCTTTAATTGTGGTAATAATTTACCACATCTTAAATCTCTTACCGGTTTAGAAGGTTGTACCAATCTTATCAATTTAGATTGCAGTAATAATATTATTGAAGATTTAACACCTATTCAAAACTGTATTAATTTAAATAGATTAGATATCGAAGAATGTGGTATGATTGACATTAGTAATATTCAAAATTGTATTAATTTTGCCAAACCAAAGATATTAAGGCTATATAGTCCATCAACATCTTCAGATGATGATGATACAATACCAACTTGTATCGTTAGATATAGTAAAAAACTGATGTCTGAAGACGATGAGTCGTTGTCAAGCGACTCGGAAAGTCTTTCGAGTGAATCATCATCTTCAGATGATGATATCATACTAACTTACATTAATAAAAAAAAGGAAGAGTATATAAATACACCTGAAGATATCGAGAAGGCCAAACAAAGTCTTCTTTTGATTTCTGAGGACCAACGTAATAGAGAAATCTGTCTGATAGCCGTCAAATCTAACGGATATAGTCTAGAATATGTCCCTGAAAAATTACGCGACAGGGAGATATACCTAGAAGCTGTCAAATCTAATGGGGATTGTCTATATCGTGTCCCCGAAAAATTACGCGATAGGGAGATATGCCTGCAAGCCGTCAAATCAGATATTTATAAAAGTCTAAATTTAAAATACGTCCCCGAAAAAATACGCGATAGGGAGATATGCTTAGAATCCGTTAAAGTAAATGGTTTAAACCTTAAATATGTCCCAGAGAATCTAAGAGACAGAGAGATGTGTTTAATGACAGTTAAAATGAATCGTTGTAATCTAGCATATATCCCAGAAAATCTACGTGATAAGGAGATATGCCTAGAAGCTATTAAGTCAGATGGTTATAATCTAAGATGGGTTCCCAATGAAATAAAAGACAGAGAGATGTGTTTAACAGCAGTGAAAATGAATCGCGGATGTTTACTGGATATACCCTATGACTTGCGTGATAAGGAGATATGTTTAGAAGCAGTTAAGTCAAACGGTCATAATATAGTTGGGGTCCCTGATGAAATACGTGATAATGATTTATGTTTAATTGCTGTTAATTCTCGTCCAGATGCAATAGACTCTATTCCGGAGCATTTAATAACACAAGAGTTATGGGTTATGGCGGGTAGAAAAGATATAGAATATTAGAAATCATATGTTATGGATTTAAGTGCGGTTTCTTCTTCAAACTTGATTCTGAATTTACCCCTGGATATCTTTAGTATTGTATATAAATATACAACATTTCCTTTTGCGGTATTTAATATAAACTTTTTACCAACGGGTTCACTATTAATAAATATTTGACGTCTTTTACTAAATAGTCTTGTAAGAGCCATTGGTAAATTTTTATCAGTTAATGATTCTATATATTTATATTTCGTATATCCAGGTTCTTTATAGTATAATGGACCTTCATAATATTTAAGAGGGGAAAAGTCTATACCTGTTTCAAGATTAATATCTTGAAATTTCTCAAATCCTTTATTAAAATTATTCTGGTAATTTTCATAGCTCTTATTTAATAAAGAAATCGAGTCTTTCAGATATCCCATTAGATTTTTAACTTCGTTATCCGAAGAGAAAAGCCTGAACTCGATAAGTCGATTACTCTTACAATACAGGGAAGAATATTTCTCGTCAAAATCAATATATGACCGATAGTATCCTTTATCTATAAATAGCTCTTTTTCGTTATAATACGGTATCATATCACCATAATACAGCACCGAACCCATATCATCTACGATATTATAAATCATATTTTTAAATATCTTGGGTGCATAGATTGTATTTTCCTGATTATTTTTAAGACGGTAATTTCTCTCTTCAAAATCTTTATAATTCTTAATTAGTTCATCACAAAGACCAAAACTAAAATAGATAGGTTTTATGAATGAAACATTGACGTGAAATGATGTACTTGGGTTGTATGAAAGACATAACGGATCAATAATTATTTTGTATAATATCTCTAAATCGCCAATGTTAGTCGTTGTAGGAGTTATGATTTCACAATGAATAGTATCTTCCAATGTTATATTCAGGGAAGTAGAAGTTCTCTTTTTGCTATCTCCACAGATTAAACTACTATCTTGGGTGAAGGTGATATAATGGTTAAAATTTAGAACTTTGTCTTTATTTACCTCACCGTTGTCAGTATTAACAATATAGTTAACCAATCCGCTTTTTGGTTCAACGGCTACACATATCTTCGGGAATAACTTCTTGAATTTTACACTTGCATTTTTTATCACAACTTCTTTAATATAAATTATTATTAATTCTGCCCAAGTATCTTTATCTTTAGTTTCTTTTAATTTCTCATATTTTAGCTTTATTTCTTCGGTTAATGGTTTTATACAATGTAACCAAAGGCAAGTCTCTAACTCACACCCAAACTTGAAAAGGCTATCTGAAGGTAATAATGTCTTCGACGTCGACACCTTTGGTGTTAAACTCAGCTCTGGTTTATATATCATTAATTTATATTTGTTTTCATCTATCTTAAGAATGTTAAACTCATAACCGCCATAGACAAAGATGTTCTTGAGACTATTCGGATTTAGTTTTACGGGTAGTTTCTGGAGCTGAATTTCACCGTTAGAAAGTCCATATATTTCTAATAATACGGATTTAGAAAAAGAGCCATCATCGACATTGAAAAAGCTTTCCAGATACATTTTATTATATAATATATAATTGAATATTTGAACTAAACAATTTTAAATCTATATAGATTTAAAATTTAGCAACACCCTAAGGTAATGACGTCGCAGTAATGGGCCGTGTTTCCACTATGTTCGATTAGACAGACGTTTTTCTGAGGAATTAAATACTTTCTTATTATTTCGATACAAGATTCTTTTCTATCTTCATCTAAGGCAGATAATCCTTCATCGATAAAAACGATAGCTGAAATATGGAGAGAAGACATTGCAATTGTCAAAGCTAAACTAACCCGAGATTGCTCGCCTCCAGATAGGGCTCCAATATCAAAAATTTCACCATCTTTTGTGACAACTATGTTAACATAGGGCTTTGTCTTGTTTTTATTCTTTATCTCTTTATAAAGTTTTAATTCAATACTAATACCACAATCAAAGAGCTCTTCAAGAATATTGTTTGTGATAGTATTGATATTATCGACGAGGTCTTGTAATGCCGAATTAGCAACATCTACAATCAAAGCTTTTATTCTATTAAGGCTGAGCTGCTTTGTAGTTAGAGACATAAGTTTTGTCTGTAGCTTTTCTAGCTCTGATTTACTGTTTAAGAGTTCTAACATAAAACGAGCCTGAGAGTGTTGTGTCAGTAGGTCATTATAGCGTTCTTGAGATATCTCTAATGTTTGAGCGATAGTTTCTTGAGATTCACATATGTTAATTTCACTCAACTGTTTACAAGTCTCTTCATATTCTATTGCCCTATTATATAGAGCTGTTAAAGATATGATTGCGTTATTTATATCAACTAACTCTTTCTCATACTCTTCTAATTGTTTTTGAAGAGTATTTGTATCATATGTTGATAAGTCGATTTTAGATATCTCCTGTTTCAACCGCTCCATCTTTTGGAAAGCTAATTCATACATCGTGACAGTTTTTAAGAGGGATGTATTACTATCAATGCTATTCTGTATATTTTCAGAACTATCGATAATATTTATCGATTTAATCTTTAGATTTACATCCGTAATCTTATCATTCAAAGTCTTGAGACGGCTCTCTAAAGCAGGGATTTGAATGATACTTTGCTGTAAAGCATCAACATCATTATCAATTCCAATTGCGGCATTATATGAGCTACTTAATATGGTATACTCTTTAACAAGCTGATGATACCTTTCCATTTTTGTAAGTAAGTTTAATCTATTTTGTAAATCTGAGCTGTTTTCATAGCTATTATTTTCATAGTTTTGAAAATCTGAAATAAAAGACTTCATTGTATTGATACTATTTATTTCGGTGATTGGTTCATTACATATTGCTTCGTCATATACTATCATCTGTGCTTTACTATTCAGAGAATCTATCTTGGTATCAATATTTCGATTGAAGATTATTGCATTCTTAGTCATTTTTAGTTCATTTATTTGACGAAGACCTTCCTCTTTGCTTATCATCTCAGCATCGGCTTTTATTAGCTCACCATTTTTAAATTCTACAGTATGAGCACAATGAGGACATTTTAAAGGAGCCCCTATTCTTTGTTCGATACTTTTAATCTTTTCATCTATCTGATTTTCACTAAGTTCTGTATTGACAACTATTTTCTGTTGAGTCAAAGTATCTATCTCTTTTTTAATCATATTTACCTGATTTTTTAGATTTAGATGCTCTTTTTGAACGGTATATTTATCAATAGTTGCAATATACTCTTGTCTCTTTTCAATGATAGAATATCCTGAATCAATATTATATTTCTTGAAGAGTTTTTCTACAAACATTGAATTGTGATATTTAGAAGTTATCTGTTCTCGTTCATCTGATATTTTATTTTCTGGTATCAACAGAGTCGCATCTATACCAAGTTCAGCTATTGCAGAATGTACCTCGTGAATCTTTTTATAGGTATTTGTATTATTCAATATTTTACGAAGTACATCAATATTGATGTCAGTATAGCGACATTTATACTGATTATATTCATTCTCAGTACTAGACAATTCATCTTTTAGATTCGATATATTCTGCTGATACTGAAAGAGTGCATTTTCATCAGTCTTTGCTTTAAGAAGTTTTTCTTTGAGTTCTTTAATTTTAACGTGCAATTCTGCAGATGAAAATTCCTTAGAATCAGGTCCATAAGTTCCAGCTTCTTTTTCAGCCGAAGATAGCTCCTCGACTAATGTTGTAAAACGAGCTTGTAATGTTATAGCCTTGGATAAATTTGACTTACATTCTAAAATCAACCTAGATATTTGCTCTTTATTTTGCTGGTACAATTTAAGCTCATTGTCTATATCTTGACTTTTTCTATCAATTTTACAATTGATTAACTTCTCTTCTAATAGTTTTTTCCGTGCTTCTAGTTTACTAACTTCTATCAAAGTATTAGAAAGATTTGTAATTTTATTGCGTAGTTCAATTATGCTATTTTCTATACCCTTAATAAATTGTTCGGACATCTCACCCCATCCATATGGATTAGTGAAGTTCTTAAGGCTTTCAACATACTTTGTATAATAACTATTAAAAACAGCTGTCTGTTCTGTAATCTCTTTATCAGTTATACTCAATTGTTCTTCTAATTTTTCAAGATAATATTCAGGGTTTTCAAATTCACTTGTATTATCACTTCCAAAAAGAACCTCGTTTAGCAATGCCATTCGTTCGGTGTTATTTGCAGACATCAGTGGACAGCGTTCATTCTGTCGAATAAAGGAAGATGCAGCCCATACATTTTTATTACCGAATATGGAATCAATATATCTTTGAGCTGCATCTTGTGTTAGTTCGATTTCGCCAGTCTGAACACGAAGCTGCTCCGGAGCCTGTGAGCGAAGTATTGTTATATTTCTATATTCTATCTTAACATATGTTTTATTTGATGATGTCAGTGAACCACCATAACTTGGCGTGAAGCTGACAGGGTATATATTTCGCATACTTCCAAACAAGCACCATCGAACTGATTCAAATATAGTTGTTTTCCCGACCCCACTCTGACCTTTCAAAAGATAAAGCTTGCCATCATCTATAGTAATTTCTAAAGGGGTTCGAAAACATCGAAAATTGTTGATGGTTATCTTCATTTTATTTTAAATATCTTTTGCTATTTAATGTTTTATCTATTATAATTCAATTTGATAATATTAATATTATCAAATCTATCATTCGACGATGCTTTGTTTTCTCTTCAAAAACCTACCTTCGACAAAATATTCAACATCACCTAGTAATAAGGGGAATTTCCCTTCATAATCAGGATCTGATAGAAGATTGGCATAGAGCATCTTTAGTACATCATCCGCTGCATGATACTCGATATAAAATCTATTGTCTTTAACACCTATGGAATGTATGCTTAGTTTATAGATTTCACAAACTCGGTTATACCATTCTACAACTAGAGGAACTAAATGCAGACTGCTATTTAGATATATCCTATCGGTCGGTCCAGCTAGACGAATAATAGGTTCAATACGGCACAGCATTTTTAAATAATTCTATTATATAATAGAAAATCAATTTTATAATAGAATAAAAATGGATATAGACGAAGTCTCCCTTCAAGAAATATTATCTGGATGCCAATAAATTATTTCATCTTGTATTACATTATAAACCAGAATATATCCGATCAGAATCGATAGAACGACCAATTTAATCCATTTTCCTGAGCATCTAAGGGTTCGTTGCAGAGTATTACTCCTGAGTACAGGTCAAGAGAAGCGAGTGTAGTGTTTATCACTGGTCTAATGTTCCAGAAGAATGGTTGTTTGAATCAGGGTATATTAATGATTTCAATCGACACCGGCTTACAAGAATAATGTATAAGAAAGAGAATAAAGGATATAATCGTCTACGGGACTTTGGATTTGACGGTCTTGCTAAGGAGAATGGTATTTATCATAGTATCCAGGCAAAGTATTATAATAATACTGTATGTGCTAATGACTTAGGGACTTTCTTTGCTTATCAGATGAATCTTAGTCTTATCAATAAAGATTCTAAGGGATTTCTATATACCAGTTCAAAGCTTCAAATAGACTTAAAAGAGATGATTGACAACCCTTGTTACCCTATCAAACATATTTATTTTCCTTGGAAGAAGGAACAAGCCCCTGTGCCCGAGATTACTCTTCCTGATTGTTATTTATCATTAAGGGATTATCAGAAAGAGGCTATTGACCTCATAAATACTGAAGGTGTCAATGCAGTCAATATTCCCTGTCGTATGGGTAAGACTTTGATAGCCGGACACGATATTAAAAATAAAGAACCGGAGCTAATCATTGCTATAGCACCATTGCGAATAAGTGTGGAAAATCTACAAACCCGCTTGAAATACTTTGTCCCGGATTATAAGTCGATTCTCGTCGATTCAGATACTTCCGGGACTACCAACCCAAAAGATGTTAAGACCTTCCTAGAACAAGAAGGTAAAAAGATTATATATTCAACTTACAAATCTACTTTGGATGTTCTTAATGAATGTATAGACAATTTTCTCGTTAACACTTATATTTTAGTTGATGAGGTTCATAACGCTAGTGAAAAAATATGTGAGTTTATTAATCTATTTAACGATGGTCTGGTATTGTCGGCTACCCTGCCGGATGAGGTAATGTGTAATTTGAATATCAATGAGATTTATACAAAGACCTTTGCAGAAGCTATCAGAGAAGGATACATTGTCGATTACAATCTTTGGCTACCCCATTTGGAGAACGATACTGTAGCAGTAGATATTCCTGACGACTTTGCAATGTATGAAAAGAGCTTATCGGCTAAGGTATTTTACCTAGCCAGTGTAATGCTAAATACTGGCTCTCGACGTTGCATAGTTTATCTAGAGCGACAAGAAGACTGTGATGCATTCAACATTATTGCTAAAGATGTCTTCGAACGATATCACGGACTTGATATATGGACTGATAAAATTGATTCTAATGTAAATAATAAGAACCGAACTCGTATCATCAATGATTTTCAAAGCGGTGAGGATACCATCTTTCGAATCCTCGCTTCGGTTCGTATTCTGGACGAGGCTGTTGATATTCCGCGATGTGATTCAGTCTTCATTACAAAGGTTGGTGAAAAAAGTAGCGACATTCGTATGATGCAGCGCAGTCAGCGCAGTTCTACCAAAGATAGTAATAATCCTAATAAAAAGAATAATATATTATTATGGTGTGAAGGCTGGGAAAGTTGTGTGGGAAGCTTAGAACGACTCCGTGAAGGGGACCCCGAGTTTCATAAGAAGGTTCGCATCGGTATTAGCAACTATAATGACACCGGTAAGAAGGAGGTTATTAATATTGTCGAAAAAGAGCGAGGTGAGTTTATTAAATGGAATAATATGAAATGTATTAGTGTAATGGATAAGCATATACTTATTATAGATAAGATAGCTGAGTTCTATGAGGTCAATAAGAGAAAACCTAAACAAATAAGCCAGGATAAAGAGGAATACGTTTTAGGAAGGTGGCTAAATAGTAAGAAAGTTATCAAGAAAAAGAATAAATTAGACCCGAAACTGGAAGAATTGATTATCGAGAAACTTCCCTGGTTTGACCTGAGACCCAATGATGCTATTATATATGAAAAAGACTATGTAAAAATTATAAATAAAATAGCCGAGTTTTACGAGACTAATAAAAGAAACCCAAGTCCGTATAGTAAAGATAAAGAAGAACAAAAATTTGGATGCTGGCTTCTTAAGAAAAAATGTCAAAGAAAAAAGAATGAATTAGATTCAAAATTAGAAGCATTGATTGTAAGGCAGTTCCCTTGGTTTCACTGGGGTGATAGTACCTGGAAAAAGCATAAAGAAATGCTGAATAAAATAGCCGAGTTTTATAAGACTAATAATAAAAGACCCAGTAAAAGTAGCGAAGATAAAGAAGAACAAAAACTAGATAATTGGCTAATTAGTAGAAAAGTAGCAAAGAAAAAGAATACATTAGACCCAAAACTAGAAGCACTGATTAATGAAGAGCTTCCTTGGTTTGACTGGAGGTTCAACGAGGATATTACAGTAGAAAAAATAAATAAGATAACCGAGTTTTACAATGCTAATAAAAGAAAACCTAGTCATCATAGCAAAGATAAAGATGAGCGCATTCTAGGACATTGGTTAGCAGATAGAAAAAGGGATAATAAAAATAATACTTTAGATATAGGGTTAAAAGAATTGATTAACGAAAAGTTCCCTTGGTTTGAACTATAATTTTTTAGGGTTATTCTCCAAAATCTATCAATTCAATATATTTTTTATATTGAATTTTAAAAAGATAAAACACAGTTTGGAACTTTAGAACGAAGTTTTGAAATATGGATATATATGAAGTTGAGGAGTTCCCTTATAAATTTTATTACTTAAACCCAGAGAAGCTATTTGAACAGGCTCTTAGATATAAACCAGAGTTCGCTAGCGAACAAAGTCCGCTGGAGCCGACGAAGCTAAGTTCTAAAGGGTCCGAACAAGCAGAACGTCCTCTTAGAGGAAGCGTTGCTTCCTCCGACGATGGAGCGAAGCTCTTGTTTAGCGTAATCACTCGGGCTAACAATCCAATCAATTACCTCACTGATTGCTTCACCGAGCCTTGTCGAGTCCGATGCAAAGTTAGTGGTTCTTCTGAAACACCCTTGCAGTTCTATCAGAAGAATAAATATAAGCTAGTTAAACAATTGGATAAAAAAGGAAAAAAATTAACTCTTAACAATCTTAACAATCTTATATATGAATCGAAAGGTGTGAAAAATTGCACGAACTACAAGATAACCTATTTGCTTTCCATTCTCAGTAGGTTTCGGCCTAAGAGATGGTTGGACCTATCCTCGGGCTGGTCCGATAGATTACTCTCGGCTTGTATTAGCCATAGAAAATATGGCCTAGAAGAATATGTTGGGAATGACCCGAACGAATGTCTCCATAAACACTACAAAGAGATAGTTAAACAGTTCGGCTCTGGACTAAAAACAAAATTTTATCAGGAGAAAGCCGAGGAATTTTCAACTCAAAATTATCTCGGTCGGTTTGATTTCATATTTACGAGCCCACCCTTCTATACCTATGAAATTTATACAGAAGAACAGAAGAAGGATAAAAACTTAGCAAACATTCGCGACTGGCTTGAAAACTTTTTGTTTATAGTCTTACGAAAGAGCTATGAGATGTTAAGCGATGACGGAAACCTTTTGATGTATATCGAGGACAAACCCGATTATCGCTTCATTCCAGAGTTCATCGAATACACTGTCAGTCTAGGATTAAAATACGAGGGATTTATCTATCAGGTATACAAGGACCCAAAATGGCCTGGAAAGGATACCTATAAGAAAGTCTACTGGTTTTGTAAGCCATAAGACTCAAAGGTTCGACACTTCATAAACTATATAAGATTTCTCAATAGAGAGACTAATAAATATATTAGTCTTTTTCTTTTTTCTTCTAAAAAGAAGAAAAAAGCACCTAAGTACTGAGATTTTTTACCGATGAACCGTTTTACCCAAGCAACGTACTATTTCAACCATAGTTAGTGGGTCTACTTATAGATCCAGCTCTGCACGGATTTCATCACGGAGCTCTTCCGGTACATGCTTCAACACCCATTCACCCTGCTTGACTGCCTCCAGGCACATCTCGCGGTCTAGGAACTGTCTGGGTACATACTGTAGTCCATCACCGTTTTGCTTGACTGCCTCCAGGCACATCTCGCGGTCACGGAGCTCCTCTGGCACATATGCCAGTGCACGTCCGCCGCACTGGACTGCCTCCAGGCACATCTCGCGGTCACGGAGCTCCTCTGGCACATATGCC
>JACCDI012175940.1_pt1 | contig 12704 bp, 8 predicted proteins | sample 7442791 | NCBI WGS metagenome assembly JACCDI01 (sample SAMN15323434, study PRJNA562643) | freshwater metagenome | isolation source: river surface water | place: USA:Blue River Watershed | collected 2017-08-15
AAATTAGAAATAACAAGTTTTTTTTGAGAATCTAATTGTAAATTATTAAGTTCATTTAAATAACTATTGATTTTTCCCATAAATTCATTCTTCTCTATGTGAATAACATAATTAAAATAAAAATATATTTCAAAAATAATCATAATAAATATATGAACTGATATGGACAGCATTTTATTTATAACTCCTAACTTGTTATTTAAATAACAATTTTTAATTTTTTCTAAATAATTTGATCTTGGAGATATTAAAGGTTTATCATTTAATATTTTAGTAGAATCATTTTCCGTTGTAATCTTTTTAGAATGCAAATATTCTATATCTGTTAATTCAATGTTTAAAGAAGATGTATTTAATGAATTATTTGTTAATGTATTTTTTGGACTAGAATTTTTTGAAAATGTCCTATTTACAATATTCATTAGTTTAAAATTATAATATAAGACGGGTACTCTTTAATTATAATTTTACTTTATTGTTTACGCCAGTTATATTTAACACAATTATATAAATAGTTTAATTGAAACATCTCTTTTTCTTGGTCTAATATCATTGTTTGAGCCAATAATAATAATCTTGGTTCATTTGTAGATTTTAATAATAATTTAGCTAATTCTACACCAGATTTATGATGAGCAACCATGTGATCAATATATTCTTTGTCGGTTATTTTTGATCCATTATTTACTTTAGTATCAGCAAAAGTTTCAATGTTATTTGAATTTCCAATAACTTCAAAATCAGTTTCTGTTCTCATTTGTAAAGGAACATTACCAAAACCTTCAAAATGTTTATCATTGCATTTGGCATTTGAAAAAATACCAGGATATAATTCTTCTAATTTAGCACTAATTAATCTATTACCACAATTACATGATTTACTTGCTTGAATGTTAGGTACTGACTTTAGTAATCTTTCCATTAAAATTACTTCTTCACCTTGATTATATATTACTTTTCTAGCATAATCTAAAATAAAGTCATCAGACGAATTCATTAAAACTAATTTACTCATTTTAATTGCAACATTATGATGTTTAATCATTAATTCTAAAAATTCTTTATCAGAAATTTTATCGTTTGATAATATTTTACAACTCATTGTTATATAATTTAATTAGAAATTATTTGATAATTAAATTATTTATATAAAAAAATTTTTAATTTTTATTAATGCAACCAAAAGTATTTTCAATTGAATAGTTAACATATAACATACCATCTTCGCTTACATTATTTTGATATATAGATATCATTAAATCACTAGTAACTGGCATTCTATTATTTATAAAAGCATATAATGCCTGCTCTTCACCCAATTTAATTCTTTTTCTAATAATATATAAAAATTGTCCAAATGTTATATCATGAGGAACTAAATATTTATTTTTATGTATATCTGGTGCACCATGTGATTTTAAATGTTTTTCTACTATAACAGGTATTCTATCTCTATATTTATTTAACATCCTTTCTGCTTCTAGTTTTCTATTTTGTAAAGGTATTTTGTCTTTATAAGACAGATTAGATGACATTATATAATTAGACATATTTTTATTAGATTTTTAAATCAAATTTTATTTATATCCTATTTATTTAGTTTTATTTAATAAATATTATTAAATAAAATCAATTATTTGTACTTTTAATTTACCCTTTTTAAACTGACAAATCTAAATTGGTTGATTCATATAATGTTTTACATAACTTAATTGTTTCACCAACCATAAAATGTTTAACACCTTGACCAGTAACTAAATGCATCAAAGTCATTTTTGTAGCAGCAGCTCTACCATCACGAATACGGTGCATTTGATTTTCAGCTTTTACTTTGTTAATTTCGCTATTAGTGCTTGGGCATACTGGTAAATTCTTTGGAAATCTATTAACAACATCAATAACTTCACCAATTGGTATAGATTCAATTAGAGTGTTTGGATCAAGTTGTTTAGCAATAATAAATTTGTTAGTTTCAGAATCAATTTTAAGTTTAGAACCAGTAACTTCAAGTAGTTTGGTAATTGCTGATAATTCTGCTTGAGGAATATCGTCATTTGAAGGATTTTCTAATTTTTCAATAACTTTTTCCATTAAAATAAAACCCTTTCTTTCTTGTAAATCTTTTTCTTTTTTATTTTCAAACATTTGTAAAATACTATCAATATCTGCTGACATATTATTTAGGTCACTCAATTTAATTTTCTTTCTATCCAAAATACTAACATAACCAGAAATACCACTTACACGTTCTGTGTTATCGTATTTAATTGATTCGGTTAATGGAAGTACTTTCTCTGTTTGTGTTGTTGATGTTGGTTGTGATTGTGGTTTTCCTTTAGGTATAGTTGGTTTTGGAGGAACATAAAAGAATTTACCATCTTTAAGCTTAGTTATAATTCCGTCTAATTTTTCAATTAAATCATTTTTATATTCTGGATTAGCAGTTGGTTTATTTCTTACTTTGATCTCTTTCTCTTGAGTTTTTAATCTATCAAAATCATTTGGATAATTTGTACTAATTAAATTAATAGTTTCGTCAAGATATGTTTTAAATTCTACTAATTTAGTCATTTTTGCATCTGTTTCTAAATAGTCCAAGAATACTTTAGCTTCAATAGAAATTTTTTCTTTTACATTATATTCAACTGCTTTTGCTATTTTGGCATACTCTGTTCTTTCTTTGTCTGATAATATTGAGTTATAATTATTAAATGCTTCTTTCATTGCGTTATGCGCTTTATTTTTACTTTCCCATAAATTTTTCTCAGCAGATTTAGCAGTAATACCAGGTTTTGCAGTAGTAAATTCACCAGGATCAGTTGGAACATCATAAACTTTCTTAGCTTGTGCTTCAGTTAAACCTAATTTTAATCTTAATTCTTTAGCTCTTTTATATGATTTATCTTTTTCTGCTTCATAGTCTGGATTATCAATAGTAAGAGTTAATGTAGTTGAATCATAATTTTTACTAACATTAGGACCTGGTTTTTCAAACTCAATTTTTAATTTACCATTTGCGTGTGTTACCAAACTAACAGGATTTGCTAATACTTTTGCATTAGCAGATGTATATTGGTGAGTTTTATTTACTTTAATCATAAAATCATATAATTTGTCTAAACCATTGTTTGTTACATTAACTTGACCAAGTTTATATAATTGTTCAACGGTCATTATATTTGGAATTATTTCTGATTTTTGAAATTCTTCTTCGCATAAATAGGTTAATGCTTCTTTTGTTTCTGGGTAAATATTATCAAGCCAGTTTTTAACAGATCCTGGTGTTTCTTCATTCCAGTACAAGAAACTAAATAATATTTGTAACCAGATACAACTTGAATTAACAATTGCACTTGGTTTTTTATTAGGCAACATCATCATTGTCTTACCAATACAGTCGGCATCTCCTGTAGCACCTGGTATACAAGTAAATTTGTCGATCTCTGTAAAAAGAGAATTAAAGAAGTCATCAAATTTATCTTCTCTTGAATTGTCGGTAACAACTAATTCAGTTCTTAAACTTGAACCAACACACATTGCTGCAAAAATTAACATTGAAATGGTATGATTAATATAATAACCTTCTTTAACCACTTTATTTAAATAGCTTTCTCCAGGACCAGCTGATTGATCATTTAAGTTCTTTTCATAAAAGTCATCAACTTTAATCTTTTGTTTTACACCACCAGATTGTATTGTTATATATTTATTTTTTGTTGCTGGAGAACTTACCCAATTATTAATTTTATCGAATTTTAATAAATCGTTTAATGATGGGTATTGTTTCGATTCATCATCAGCTCTTAAAATATCATATCCTTGTGTAATACTATTAACCTTTTGAACAAGTTTTGCCATGTTTTTAGTATTTCTTCCTTGTTTTAAAAATACATCAATTTGAGCAGTGTTTTCTGTACCAGCCATATCAAATAATGGGAAATATTTAACTTTATTTGTTGTTGCATTTAAGTCTTCCATTTTAACAAGTACACAAGTGTGACCACGAGAACTTTCAATATTGTTTTTAGTTGGTAATACTGTATTAATTTTCTTTTGCTCAATAATTAATTCTTCAAACAATTCACCCATTGAAGCACTTTTACAGAATTCAATTTCTTTCCAAATATCCTGTCCATCTAAAATTTCTCTGAATGTTTTTTGTTGTGATTCTGGATTTGGTTTTAATGATGGGAATTGACCACCCTCGCTAATAAAATTTTTAAGTTCTCCAAATGTTCTTCTATCTAATTTTTTAGAAACAACAGTTGAATAAAATTTTGTATATTTGTTAACATCTTCATCTTTAACGGGAGTTCCAGATGGCATGTAAAATGGTATATATTTTTGATCTTCAGTTACGGTGCTGTCAAATTTGGCTTTATTAATTGCATTAATATCAAAGAAAATAACTAATTCATTAAATAAAGAATCAATATTGTCTATTTTAGTTTTTTGACCATATGATACAAAATAAGCAATTGAAATTTTTTTAGAAGGACCTTTTTCAGCACCATTTCCTGTACCACCACTTTCTTCAAGAGATTTGTTAATAATATATGGTACAATACCTTCTTTGTCATCTGGATGACCGTTGCTTTTACCAAAATAACGAGTTGTTTTACCAGTACCAGATGCACCCAAAGCAAACATCATGTTAATAGCTGTATTAATTGGTTTGTTTGCACTGTCATCAGTTTTAATTAATTTACCTAAACCAATAACTGGGTCGTCTATTAATTTTTTAGTGCCGTTTAATTTATTTGATTCAAAAAACCCAGCATGAGAACTAAATGTGGCATTAACAAATTCTTTTTCTTCAAAATTGCCCAAACCTAAATTATTACATGTTTCTTTATTTGCAATACCATCTTTTGTTTGACCATCCATAAATTTATATTCAACTAATTCATTTTTAGTATCAAAAGTAAATCTGTATTTACATGAGTCTTTAGCATAAACTGAAGGAGGAAACTCAATTGTAAAGAAAATCATTGGAATTAACTTAATATAAGAGTTAATACCATCTTCAATTTGTCTTTTAACTTGATTATAAAGTTTAATTAAAACTTGTGTTTCATCAATACTAAAAGTACCAGATTTTGTTTCAAATAATAAATTTCTTAATACTGCTAAATTAACAATAAATGGTTTTAATTGATCGCGACAGGATACAAGTCTGTTTCTATAAATATCTAAACGTGGTTTTGTTATTTCAGATACTTTTGTTTCACCTTCTTTTACTTCAGTAACTATTTCTGGTTTGGTTTCATCATCTAACTTAGTAATTAATTTTTCAAAATCAGAAAATTTTTTAATTTGTTTTTGTTCATCAGTTAAACCTGCAAACATAGTTTTATCATCTTTTTTACCTAATTTATTATTAATTTTTTCATATAATGCAGTCATCATATTTGTTAATTGAATAGTTCTATCAACTTGTTTTTGATTTGATTCAGTTACTGGATTTTTATCTGATGGAACAATAATACTTGAACTTAGTAATCTAAATAATTCTAAATAAATATCTTTTTGTTCTTTATTAATAAAATCAAGAGGAGCACTTGGTAAAACTAAATCATTGCTACCTCCAGTTTGACCATATAAAATAGAATAAACTGATTTTGTTGTTAAAAATGATGATTTAGTTAATTTATCTCTTCTATCTAAAACTCTTGATTCTAAACTTTGAATTGAACTAGTATATTCTTTAACTTTATCTGGTTCAGTATTTTTATCTATTTTATCAACTGTTGATCTCATAAATGTTAAAACCATGTTTTCAATAAAAAATATGATGTGATCAATTGCAATAATTGAATTATCAATGTTATTTAATATATCATCAATTTCTTTTTCTGTTTTTAATGAATTTACACTTTCAATTTTAATAACTATTTTACTTTGTTCATCTTGTTTAACTAAATTTTTAAGAGCATCTTCAACTGTTATTGATAGATCATTAGGTGAATTGTAGTTATAAAAGTAAATTGAATATTTTAATAATTGCTCACTATAAAAATCAGTATTTTTTGCTTTAAATACATCTTTCCATAACTCAACCATATTATTAGTACTTTCATTATGCTTTAATACATCAGGATTATTTGACAAAAATAGAAACAATTTATTATAATCATTAACCATTTCATCAAGCTTTGTAACAAGACCAAACATTGTGGCAATTTTTCCAAAAAACACAGAAAAATCGTTACTTGCAACAAAAGTTTTATCATCTAATAATTCTAATATGAATTCTTTGCCTTGAACTTCAACATTGGCAAAATCATTGTCAATCACTTTTTTAATTTTTTCAATCATTGTTTGAGATTGTTTTCTGTATTCATCTAATAATGAGCCACCTCCAATTAATTCTTTAATACTACCACCTTTTTGTCCTTTAGCTTTCTTTTTATTTTGTCCAGATGTATTATCAGCTTTTGGTGGTTCATTAGCTTTTGGTGGTTCATTAGCTTTTGGTGGTTCATTAGCTTTTGGTGGTTCAACAGTAGCACTAGTTGATGTTACAACTCCCCCAGTTGATGCATCTGGTGTTAATGTAACTGGTTTTGGCACAACTGGTTCAGCAGTTGGTGTTGTTGCTGTTAAACCTGATATTTTTGTTCCAATAGATTCTTCTTCTTTCTTTTCGCTTTCAACAACAGGAGATAAAATTGCTTTTTTATCTATTTTAATTGATCCAAGAGTTTTATTATTTGCCTTAATATAATTTTCTAAATAAGATGAATATTCTTCTAATTGTCCAATATATTTGGCAATATCTGTACTAATTGAACCTTTAGATTTAGCATCATTAATCATTCCGGTAACCTTTGAATATAATTCAGTAAAATCTTTTTCTTCAACATTACCTTTACCGTCTCCATTTTCCATTTGATTTACCATCCATTCAATTTCAGCTTTAATTGTAAATAATTTTTCATTTTGTTCAACAATAGTTTTCATTCTTTCTTGAAGATTTGTTATTTTTTTTTCAATAAAATTTTTGTCTTCGTCTATTTTATCAATATAGCCAGTTAATTCTCCCATACTTTGCATTAAACTATCATTGAATTGTTCATAACCCATTGCACCACCTTTTAATGTAATTTTTTTAATACTAACATCAAAGTCTTTTTTTGATTCAACAAATTTTTCTAACCCTGTAATCATTGTTTCTAACATATCTATTCTTTGTCTATCATTTTTAATATCATTACCTAAAATTTGATAACCAGTTGCAATTTTATCACGTTGTGATTTTAAAGCTCCTGCTAAATTTTGGTAATAATTAACAAGACCCATATAATTTGAAATTTGCATTTGGGCTAAGTTTTTATAATAACTAATTGATTGGGCTGAGCTTTTAATTAAATTTTTATATTTTTTATAATACTTCTTTTCTTTGCCCTTTTTTGGTTCTGAACTATCTGATGATGAATCACCATTACCTCCATTAAGTTGAATTTCATATTGTTTTTTAATTATTTTGTAATAAGATCCTAAATTATTTAATACTAAATCAATTGGATTAAAATTTATATCTTTTTTTAAATTAATATATTCGATTTCGATTTTACTCATTTATATATACAAAGTAGTATAAATTTATTTTTAATTTATTTTTGAGAGTTTATACTAGTTTGTCATTAAGTTATTTATTTTTGTTAATGTTTGTTTGATACAAATAAAATTGAATAATTCCCAGTTTGTAATAATAAAATTAACTTTTAATGTCCCAACCAAATTTATTAATTACTACAGCAATATCTTACACTAATGGTGGTCCACATATTGGACATTTATATGAAGCAGTTTTAGCAGATTTTTTAAAAAAGTCATTTGGATTTTTTAATAATGTTAAATTATTAACTGGAACAGATGAACATGGTAAAAAAATAGAATTAACAGCTAAAGATCTTAATATGGAACCCATTGAATTGTGTAACTTAAATTCACTTAAATTTAAAAATCTTAATGACAAACTTGGTGTAGACTATGATCATTTTATTAGAACAACTGATAAACTCCATAAAAATCTTGTTACTAAATCAATTATAAAATCAATGAATAACCAAGATATTTACTTGGATAATTATACCGGATATTATAATGTTAGAGAAGAATGTTTTGTTAATGACTCTGATGCTATTCTAAATAATTTTAAAGATCCTGTTAGTGGTAAGCCTTTGGAAAAAATTACTGAAGAATCATATTTTTTCACTTTAGAAAAATATTCTGATTATATTAAACAAATCAATAATTCAGGGCTTGTTTTTCCATCCACTTGTTTTTCATGTGATTCAAGATTAGAATCATTAAAAAACTTATCTATTAGCAGAACTAGTTTTAACTGGGGAATTCCATTTCCAAATTTTGAAACAGAAACTAATACAAATACTAACACTAATCCCAACCCTAATCACATTGTGTATGTGTGGTTTGATGCGTTATTAAATTATGTTACCGGTTCAAATATTTTATACGATACTGATTCAAATAAAATACCTGATCAAACAATTCACCTTATTGGAAAAGATATTGTTTGGTTCCATTCTGTTATTTATCCTGCTATTTTAAAATCATGTGACTATAATGAATATCAAGCAAAAAACATATTAGTTCATGGTTTTATACTTGACAAAAATGGAATTAAAATGTCAAAATCATTGGGTAATGTTATTGATGTTGAATATTTATTTGAAAAATATCCGATTGATGCAATTAGATATTATTTAATTATGGAAACAATTTGGGGTGAAGATATAAAATTTAATGAAGACAGACTCAAAGATTTATATAATAATGAGCTTATTAAAGATTGGGGTAATTTATTTCAAAGACTATTTGCATTATCAAAACCAATCCAAAAAGAACTCAATGAATATTTTTCATCTAATTCAGATAAAATTAATACCAATATAAATAATTTTTTAACTGAATTAAATCAAATAACAAGTTCTTATTCAATTTATAAATATAAATCATTAATTCAATCATTGTGCGCACATGCTAATAAGGAATTAACTGACAAAAAACCATGGACTCTTAAATTAGAAGACCAAATACAATCCAAACTTAAAATTCAAATTATTGGTGATTTAATTGTTGAACTAACTAAAATAATGGATTTGTTATATCCAATTATTCCAAACAAAATAATTCAAATGAAAAACTGGCTTGGCTTAAATAATCATGCTAATGGAATTAAATTAAATATCACAGCGGATAAAATTAAAGCATTTGATGCAATATGATGCGATTTAATTTCTTAAATTAAATTATCGATGCAATATGATGCGATTTAATTTCCTAAATTAAATTAAAAAATATTGAAGTCTTAATTAATTTATACATAAAATCATAACCTAATGATCAAAAATACATCAAAACAAGAAACAAATATACCCGAAGAGTTTTTATGTCCTATTTCCTGGGAAATAATGACTGACCCTGTTATATTATCAGATGGACACACATACGATAGAACATCTGTTAAATATATTAAAAACGGCTTTTCACCCATAACAAAATTACCAATAAAAGTAAAGACCAAACTTGAAAACCGATTAATTAAAAATTTAATTGACAAATTTATTTGGGAAAATAAAATTAAAGTGGTTAAACCAAAGAAACTTAAATCTAATAAAATAGAACAAACTAACAAGATCAAAAACAAAAATAAAAATAATAAGAAAAATAAATTGGATTCAAAATCCATAACAATTAAAAAAAAATCAGTTATATCACATGCTCTTAAAATTAAACCCGAATGGCGATTATAATCACAAAATAACAAACTAAATAATTTATTCCAGTTCATTAACTATAACACATTCAAGAGGAAAAGAATGAAATCCTTGAAATTTTTTACCAAAATTTATTTTATCATATATAATTGGTTCATCAAGATTTTTAACAAATACATCAAGTAAATATTTTGTGTCATTTTTACTGATTCGCCAAGAAGAATTTTCAGCTAGAACAGTAAATGTGTCCCGGTCTAATTTTAAATTTTCAAAACAATTAGTTGAATGAGAATTAATTACATACTTAACCTGAACTGTAGGAACTGAATAATTAGCTCCAGGTTTCAAATTAAATAGTTGAATTAGTTTGATAGGATCAACTCGATAAGCACTTGATTCTGATTGAAAAAACTTGTGGGCGATAATTTGGTGAAACAACAAGTCTCCAATATGCATTTGAATATTCGCATCCAAATTAAATATAATCCAATCATGTGAACCATATTCATAACCATGATATCTTTTGTCTTCTAGTGATTGAAATGGACACTGTTCTGCACCTCCCCATGTAATTCTATCTACAAGATAATTTGTTCCAAACATATTAAATTTGGCTTTTAACAAGCCCCATGAACACCACCCACTCATATCCAATTTAGTAAATTGACTGTCTGCATAAAATTTTTCAACCTGGGCTTTTGTTTCATCATCCAGTTCAATATTTGTCTTTGAATATTTATTCCAATATAACTTAAATGTGGTAAAAAACTTGTCTAATTGTTCAAATGTTATTCCAGCATCAGCTAATTTTTGTTCATCTTGGGCAATTTGATCTCGCAATAATTCACCAGAAGAAAAAAATCGAGTAAAAATATTTTTTGACAAGTTATTTGAATTCAAATGTTTTTGTTTGATACATTTGGATTCAATACGATCCCATTCGCTATCATCAAGTTTATCGTTCGTATAATTACAATTAATCATTAAATAAATTATATCAATAACTAAATTAATAAAAAAATCAATTTTTACTCCCATTTAATAAAACTTGTAAAAAATATGAAGAAGTAACAAATGTTTTGTATTGACCGGGCAAGAAAATATTTTGTAATAAATTGCCCACATGTTGCAAATGATTTAATATTATCAAGAAACGAACCAATTCCAAAAATCCCAAAAACAAAACTAATAGTATAGCAAAAAAATCCAACAGACTGCGCTTGATCGTATGATTTGCGGGTAAATCCTCCAAACCCATAAATCATATAAAATAGTGTTATAAATACCAAGCTCATTATACCTGTCATGGTAAAATAGTTTAATAATAAAGGAGAACCAATTTTGCAGTTCGCATGATTTTTTGCAAAATAAAAATCACATACAACCCATGGAACAAATCCAACTGAACCAACAAAGCAAACACGACGTAATAATTTTTTATTATATTGGTCGTGTTTTGTCACGGATGGTGATTTAGTTTGTTGGTGCAGTCGGGTTTTAGGTTCTATAGTTTCAAGCGATTGTGCAAGACTATTTTTAATATCGTCAAAATTATCATTTATTTTGTCTATATGTTCATAAATTTTATTAATATTATTTTCAATATCCTCATTTTCATGTAAAGGATTATTTGCTAGCTGGTAATTTATATCCGTGTTATGGTTATTATCAGTTAATGACATTGGAGCTATAAGATAATACATATTCAAAATTAATTTCAATTATTTTAGAAACTGTGCATAAAATAATCTGTTAAAACCATAGTAATCGTAAAATGTGGAATATTTCTGGCTAACATTAACCAAAAACCTCTGAAAAAATAAGTTGGTTGACCTCCTGTCATTTTAACAACTTTATAATAATCAAAAGGTTGAACAAAAAGACTAACAGTTAGTGTTGTTAATGGTGCAGATATATACGTTGAATTAAACATTGATTTATAAAAATCATTTATTGGAAATAATGTTGAATATAATGCAATATTTTTACCAATTGATCCAGTAAATCCAGGATATAACCCTTTTACCACCAAATCTTTTACTTTGGTTTTATTTGACGAATTTGTTAATGATTTAATGTGGTGGCTATATGATTGATCTCTTTGATTAAAAACTTTCCATGTATCAACAGGATGGGTTACTAAACTACCTAAAATACCAGATACCATCCCATTAATAGAGTTATTTAATAAATCTTTTTTTTCAGTTCCTCTTATTGATTTAATTCTTTCATACAATGTAAATTTAATACTAGTAGATAATACTTGAGAAATAATTGCGGGTGTTGATGCTGCAAAAAATCCTTTAATCCCATTTTTTTGATAAATTTCTTTTACAACCGAATGAATATTGTGGTCTTTGTTATTTTGATAATTTGTTTTTACTGTGCAAATTGGTATTGTTATAATTTCCGCAATCATTGTTGCTAAACTACTAGATAAAAAATAATTATTGGGTTTGGGTCTAGTATCTGACATTACAATTAAAATAACAATTAATAATAATTATTTGGTTCAATTTTTATTAATATTATTAAATATTAGCAATAAAATTATCTAGTTTAGGTTAATAATGTCTAATAATAATTTTACCAACTTGGCTAAATTATTTAGTATTAACACATTAGATACCAATAAATTTGCTAATTTAGCTAAATTATCAGGTGGTGCTAAATCATATGATTCATGTAAGTCTGATAAAGTTTCTACAACTATGAAAGAATTTAAAGAAGGTAAATTAAAAGATAGAGCTGATAATGTTATTAAAGATAAAAAACAAGCTATTGCAATTGCATTATCACAAGCACAAACATCATGTAAATATAATCCCGACGATGCTAAAAAATTATTGGCAAAAGTTGATCAAGATCTAAATGATACTGAAAAGAAAATTAACTTGACAAATTTAATTGAAACCAAAGATGCTATTTCTTTATTATATAAAATGGGTAAGTCAAAAC
>JACCDI010044696.1_pt1 | contig 12702 bp, 7 predicted proteins | sample 7442791 | NCBI WGS metagenome assembly JACCDI01 (sample SAMN15323434, study PRJNA562643) | freshwater metagenome | isolation source: river surface water | place: USA:Blue River Watershed | collected 2017-08-15
GTTCAAATAAGACAAAAATTCAAAGGAATGAAATAAAAAAAATGCATGTAGAAGAAACAACATCAAACACCACAATTACACTTGTTTAGAGTTTGATGAGGTTTGACTCCTTACTTGGGGAAAAACTTCTTCTGCAGTCCAAGCAATAACGATTTGTTGGATGCAGTGGGCACAAAAGTGTTGGTGAACTTGCCACAAATGTACAAAAAATTCAAGTATGGTAAACTCCCTACTAGGCAATATTCATATCTTGGCAAACATATGTACTGATTGTATTAGCCTGTATACAATCAAAGGCATGGTAGTCTAAACTTCATGATCAATTGTAGATCCTGCTATAGACAGGTCAATATGGATCAAATTCCCATGTCAGAAGTAGACTCTAAGAAGGACAACGTGACTAGAAAAGTGTTCAATAAATGTTTGATAAGAATTTCCCAAACAAGTAATGATTGTTGTTTGAGTAGAAACTTATGACCACATGATGTATGATGTAGTTTGTAATTAATTCATTATGTGCAACAAGCCATCCACTATGAAAATTCACAAGCATATGGCATGATTGAATATTTGCATCAAGTTCTGACAATATGCTACATACTAGTAGAATAGACAAAAATCAACTCTCTTGCTCAGGCATTACCAAGGAATTTTTCTGTCTCATGGGATGTGAACATTGCCAATCACTAAGTACACAAGTCTACTCCCAGTGGGGAGATTTTCCAAAGAGATATACTTCTGATATACCCCATTGTGGTTTGGAACAGTTTTGGACAAAATTAATAGTAGCAAGTACACTGCAAAACAAAAACTGAATACATGATGTGATCATTACTATTTTTAAGGAGACAAACTTATTTTGTTTGAGGGGATGAGTTGCAAAGCAGAAACAAAATTCAAAGTGCTTTGCCATAGTACAAATTAATATACTGATTGGTGCTGAAGGGCTACAGTGCAACAACTGGACTGAAGGGAGGAACAGAAGGAGGATTGCTTTGTACTGAAATATTAGTGAGTAGACTTGGGTCTTTGAATAGTACACACAAAATGTTTTTACCTCCTTCACAAAAATTGTATGTACTAAAATCTTTTTAGTTTACACCCTATGGCTACTAAATAGACTGACGTTATGTTTTACTGCCTTCTTTTTGCCCAAATAGTAAAAATGGCTTAGATACTTTTCTGCATAATACCTACATGATGCAAGTTTTTTGGGGAGTGCAACAGACATTACACCATAAACCATGTACTTACATGTGTATTTTTTGCTGCATGATGTGATCTAACTTCCAAGAATGTCCTAGTTTAAAAATATCAAGGTAAAAACACCCAAAAATTCTGAGTGAGAGCAAGTGCATAACATCCACATTATTTACATTTTTCATAGATAATAGTATAAATCCACAATGCAAAGTTTCTACACAAAAAAATATTTCTGCACACATGATGAAATATGTAAGTGATTATGGGACTGTACCATTAGACACACTGCCACATACTACAAATGCACTTCAGTGTCCACTATGACAATCCTCTGTAACCTCCATGGAAAATAAGGTACACTTGAACCAGTCACCAACACCAATACACACTATGGATAGGTGTAATTTACCCCCAAAATGACCCCATCCTACAGCAATATAGTATTGCCAATACATGGAACAAGAGGGAGACCCCTTGGATAGTGCAAACTGGACCTATGAATGTTTTACCCTTTATTATTATTTTCTTCATTATTTTCTTTTTGTGGGTAAAGTAAGCTTGACTGCTAGTTTTATCAGATTGTAAATTGCATGTTGAAATATCCAGCAAAAGGACAACCACCATATTTGAAATAGAAATGTTTTTGATAATTTTGGTGACAAAAGATAATGGGCATCAAACAATAAATGTCTTTCTTGCAAGGCTTGAATGCTTGTTTTTTCACAACTGTGAGCTTATCATTTTTTGTTGATACAGCTAACATGTACTCTAGAAGCACATGAAATCAAATCTGATACATATTAATCCTACATGAATTTTCAACATTCCCAGGGAATATAACATTGTGAGCTTTTCTCAAAGAGTCACTGATGACATTTTTATGGTCATTGATTCAAGATGCAAAATTCAATACTCAACAATGATTCATGTGTCAATAGAATATTGACCATACCAGCAATCAAATATGAATTGGCACCACTTTGAATGCATGTGAAATTTCAGCTTGATAAAAAATTGTTCTCATTGTGGATATCAATGATATTGTGGCAACATGAAATAGATCCAGTGAAATATTAATATTGAATTGACATAAATGGAATCAAAGCAGACTATAGAATATATCCATGCAACGAAAATTGATCAAAGCAACATAATTAGTATCAACGCAATATTTGTATTACTATGATTGCATCTTCATTAGTTTTCTGACTTTGTCTTCCATATGCTCAATTCTGCGTCAAGTTTCCATACATGTGTGAGAAATGTTTGATTGAGGTATTCCCATTTTTGTATTATTGAAATAAAATCACTGATTACATATTGTTAATCATTCAAGCTATTTTCATAATTAAATATGGCCCAATGTATTTTCTTGATACAATTCTGTTTCTTGAATAATGTTTCCATATTATTGCTTGCAATTTTCTTTTTAAACCTAATTATTTTTTCAAAATGTTTCAAAATGAAATACATTTTTTACTATTAAAATCACAAATAGTACTACACATTAATCTCCAACACACTGTAAAGATTGAGGTAATATCACAAGTTCTATACTAGATTTGGAAATATCAACACAAGACTCCAGCCATTGGGGTTAATTGAAAAACAAGTTACCATCATCCCATTTCTTAATTTTCTTAAAGATTACATTATGCAATAACTTTGTTTGACTGTTTTACTCATCCAAAAATTAGAAAGCACCTGATCAAGGCAATTGCTGCCCCTAATTTTATCCCTAGAGTGAATTATCTTGTTGTACTTGATCAACCACATTGATAGTACTAATCTGTTGTATGATTTTTTTCTTTTTCTTTGTAGTATTCTCTGCATCCCCTAAGCTAGTTGATGTATTATTGATAGAAGAAGTGCAGTTTTTTAACATTAGAAAATAATGAATATTGTTTTGCTTCTATATCAAGTTTGATGATCTGAAAAAATTTCTCATCTACGCAATGGTTCACATCACATAAAGAATTATGCCACATCTAAACACCAAGTTGACATGAATGCAATGTCAATTCATAATTCTGTCTATACACATCAAATGTGACCTCTGAAATCAATTATAATTCAATAGATTTGTAATTCATTGAAGAGTATTTGTCTATGTATAATGTGACACAATTTTTGCTAGTATTTGTAAGTCAAAGTATACAAAACTATTGTATACTTCCTACAGAAGGTGTGAACATCAAGTCTATTATAATTACATAAACTAGTTTCAAACAAACAATGAAATCATATTCATAATCTATAATTTTTGTTGACTTATTTTGGAATTATTGATCATTATATGAGTGATTAAACACCCTCAGCATATTGATGACTACCTTCAATGCAGTGTTTGATCTTAATGATACTTGATAAAAATTAAATCAACCTATATAATTAAGTCAATTTGATAATAATGAATTGTGAGCCAAAAATGACATTTCAATTTTCAAAATTAGCACCACACAATGTTACCTGCAATAGGCCATATTACATGTACCATTTTTCTGTTTATGGCATCACTAGTTTCTGGATAAGGTCAAAAACATCCAAACATTTACAAACACCTAAGAAATCCTCAATCAACATGTGGTTGTGTCAAGTACCAGCATGCATACCAATGATTTCAACCACATACCAAAAATAATGTATGGCAACTATTACATGCTACATATGCACCCAATGGGAAATGTAGAGAGATTTCCTTTTGCATTTGAATAGATACACAGAAGAATCCAATCTGCTATGGTATTCCAACACACTCATTTGGGAACAGAAACTGCAATACTTCATATGTAGTCAGCGGTACATCTACTTAAAGTGTAATGGTCCCTCATGCCTAAAATATTGGTCATGAAAAGGAATGAGAGATATGACCCTCAATTCAAACTATTGGAATTGTGCTACTATTATTTGTATAGTGTAGGTTCTATGATATCCTCAAAGTTTTTGTGAACACCTACAAGAAAAAAATGAAAAATGTACATCTAAAATCTTTGTTCATAAATATAACAGCAAAGATAGAGCTTTTTTACATGGGAGATGTAATGCATATAATTTCTTTTCATTTTCCCAATTTTGATGGTAAAGAAGAATAGTGTTTAAACTAGGTAACTTAACATGACACTCAACACATTCAATGTTCACCTTTATATCATGCCAGAAACATCAAAGGAGATGAAAAAATCGATTTCAAATAGATAATTTTGAGTTTTGATTGAACAGTGATTTTTTAGTCAACAATAGCCTCAGATATTGCTCTCTACTTGCTATCATAAATATAAGATTCAAAACCATATACTACCTTAACAATGAGGTATTAACAACATATCTGTTGACTCATCCTTGAAGCATGATATTATATAAAGTTTTTTAAGATTAAAAGTAACAAAAATTATTTCTCAATATTAGTTTCCTGAATAATGTATGTTTTATATGATATTAATGATGATTTAAATAATATCATTCATATGGTCCAGAGAATATTGAATAAAATGTGCATTAATATCACATAATACAAATTAAAAAACTATGAACATGATGATTAAGGTAATTTTGTCATAAAATGCAGTCATTTCAACATGGAAGTAGTAACACATATTGCATCTTTGTTTTCAATTTGATTGTCTAGAATAATTTTTTACTTTAATAATATTCATCATGTCGTGAATAGTTGGGCACTGTCAATAAGATCCTAAAAGCAGAAATAAAGATGAAAATGCAATAACATACATATGATATAAATTACACGGAATCTGATGAATCAAATTAAATCAGATGACTTTGGATTTTGGTTGATTAATGATGATTTTTCCTGTAAACAAGCCTTATAAAATGAGTCACAAATGATCATTATGGTAACATTTCAAACAATTGTCTACAATTACCAGAAGTCATGAACATCAAATATAAGTAAATCTCGAACAAATGTGGTTGAAATGAAGTGTGACTACCATTGGACAATTGATAAATATAGTTTCTTGTCAAATTGAACAAATTTGATTGTCCACAATGACAAAATATTTCTAAAATATTTTCCTGTCATAAGTGGCTAAGCACCCTCAACATGATCACAAAAACATTCAATGTCATATTAAACCTTTGTGGTAGATAATACATATCAATTGTGACTAATGGAAAACATTGAAATCAAATAATTATTAATTTTGATTGATGTATGATATTTTTATTCATAAATAACCTCCAGTCATTAGTGTAAGACAAATTAACATTGTTCACATCCACCAAAAATTATGAACAACAAGTAAGATTAGTAATTCTTCAAACAAATGATTATGATATTTGTAACATGAAAGAAACAACATCAATAATTTTTCTTCATTTTAACAATTTTGATGCTCCATCATAGTGTATGATTTCCACAAAATTATAATTTTAATTGATTAGATGCCTTTAACAGAATTCTTTACTTAAATAATATATAAAACAGATCAAATGTGACTTTTGAATTCAATTTAAATTAAGTATATATTTTGATTTATTTTTGACATTTTCCATTTTTACCAGCATCATGCAATGTTCTAAAATGATTGTAAGTGGAAGCATAAAATCATTGTATACATCCACCAGGAGGTATAATCAATATAGATATTACATTATCCTTCATATAGAAAATAGTAAAGCACTTTAAACACTGAAGAAGTAATGAATGTATTCTGTATCAATTTTCAACGAATTTAGAAGTCTACAGGGATGTGTCATGTTTACAATATTCATCTTTTGATGATTGATGAGCAGTTAGGCGCTATCAATATGAACCCAAAAACATCCAATCAACCTTTCAGTTTCAACAATACAAGATTATCATCAAACATGACCATTAGAATCAATTTAAAACATAAAACCATGAATATTGATTGATTAATGATATTCTCCATTCTAAATTTATTCTTGAGTTTAAGACACAAAACCATTGTTTACATCCATCAGAAGGATGAATACATAACGCTTAAATCATTCTTGATACATAATATAATAAACACTTTTTACTTATCTCAATTTTTAACAAATTTGATGTAGTGTTTATGAATGGGAAGGCACCTTCAATATGCACTTAAAATCATTTGTTGCATTTTTTAATCTTCTTGAAAGAGTAAGCATCCAATCTGATCATTCAAATCTCTTTCAAATCAGATAATTACAAATAATGATTCATTCATGTTAAATTTTGTTCAACAATTTAACAACAGCTTCTTACAGTATTCTGAAACAATTCTAAGTTTTGGACTCATAATCATAGACTACATTCATCAAATTATTTGAACAATATAAAAGTAAAATCATTTTTCAAATTTATAATCATGATATATAGCCTTCACAATCACTTTGAATTAATTAATATATTTATAAGAAACTTTTGATAATTTGATGGTCTGTGGTGATGTACTCTTCATAATATTCATCATGCAGTGAGTGGTTAAGCATTCTCAACATGGACCTGAAGATATTCAAACAATGATTAATTTAAACAGTAGATAATCACATTTCAAACAAAACCATTGAAATCAATTTTAAGCAGATAGCTTAAAGTTTTTATTGATGAATGATATTTTTCCAGTCAAAAACAGCCTTGCACAAAATTTTTCAACCAGTTGTGAATGTATGATACAAAACTTGATTTACATCCATCAAAGAACATACATGTTAAATCCTATTCTGTACAAATAATTAAATTAAACTGTTTTTGACACTAGAGCAGAAATGAATGTAACTTTGTTTTATTTCAAATGAATGTGATAGTACAATATGATATATTGGTACCCTCACCATGATTCTGAAAGGATTCAATATGTAGGCCAACGTCAATGCCACATGATACACATAATTCACTGAATTGCAACCTTTGAAGTTATTTTTACTCTCACAATAAAATTTTGATCGATTGATGGTATGTTTCCATTCATGAATAGCTTCAAAACATGCTCAAATAGTATTGTGTGTAATCTCAAATCATTCTTTACCAAAATGATTTAGAATGGTTTGTGAAGACCAAAAAAATGATCATAATTTTTAATATGTAGAATGATTGTGTGGAATAAAATTTTAGTTTTAGTATTTGTTATGTTAGTGACTAAATACCCTCAAACTGAACAAGAAAATGGTCACAATATGTTTAACATTCTTGATGTATTGCACACATCAATTATGACCTAAGAATTCAATACATGTTTACAACAAATTAATGGGGAAATTTGATTGAGTGATAATTCTTTTTTCATTCAAAAACAGCCTCACACAGTGTTCTCAAACAAAAAATAAGAATGATGTATCATTTCAGAAATTTTCATCATGGTAAATGCAATTAGATATCATTGACGTGATCATCAATCCCCAATCTTTCAAAGACAATATTGAATATTGATAAAACTTAATGCACATCAAAGAAGTCTGGAGGAGTATATTTTAATTGGATACTTATGAATTGACAAAGGATTTTTGAACTCACGAACATCTTCAAGAAGTATCCTCAAACAATCAAAAGTGAACAACAATCTTCTGCATCCACAAGAGGTATTAACAACATACATATTGAATCAATAGTCTTTCAATTTATTATGATATATTGTTTTTGACAATTCAGACTTTAAAGATTTTTCATATTGAATAAAGTTGATGGCCCAAAATGACAAATATTCTATGATTTCATTATATTAAGAGTGGTTAGGTAGTCTCAGCATTGAATCAATGTTAAACATTTATGATTCATAGTATGAATGAAATGTATCCTTTACTCTCTGAAAATAATTCATTAAGATGAATTTCAATTGAACAAAATTTTTTGGTTTAAGAAGTCTCATGAATATAATTCATTAAAATCTATTGTTATAACTTCTTTGAAGTGAAAGTGATCTTTTCATCTTGTAAAACTTATACAGTTTAGACTTATGAATCAAATTATAATTTTCTCCAATTGAGAATAACTAGATGCATTCACCATGTATTCAAAACATAACACATGTATTCCTCCATGTTATGTTCAAAATTTATGACAAAACAAACCTGTCAGATTAGCATTTTTTGAAATTTTGTAAATATAATGTTTTTTAAATTGAAACAAAAAATTGCATGATATTAGAGTATTTATGATTCATTTGTTTCATTTTTCAATTTTGTTACTTTTGAATAATTTATTGATTCTGAAATACCAATCATTTCATGATTGATCAGGCACTCTCAAATTATCATAAATCCCATCTATACTATAATTCCCTGTGCCTAATAAACAAAGTGATTGACCTCAGTTATCAATTACAATTATTTAACTTTAGTAAATAATTGACAAATAATATTTTTCTAGATCATAAGTCATATACTTATCTATCTATATTCATTTCAAGCTCAACAATAATTTGGTAATCTAAATTTTAAGGTTTTGGGACAAAAAGCAAGTATGAATCACCAATATGAGGTACAAAACTCAAATCTTATTCTATTTATTTGTTTTAAAACCCACATTGTGTCTTGATCCAAATCATGGCTTTGCTCATTATACATGGTATTGGGTAAGTATGATATATATGCAATGGTGGAAATTGAGTGTCTAAGTATGGTTACAGAATTGCCATTATGTAAAGAGACTGTAACTAGAAACTTGACACTTCCAGAATGGTTTAATAGGTAAAATCAAATTATGCTTCATTGATGCCATTGAACAAGGATTCTATTGATTCTATGGAAATTTATAAGTATCATTTAGAAGAATTCCTTTTCCCACTTGATTAAGTTGCTATCCAAAAAAGACTCCATGTCTGTCATTGATTATTGCAACTAGAGCTTGTTGATATCAAGATGATAGTCCTCCAAGCGGTACATGATGCAAGAAGCCAGTCTACCTTCAACTGAAAATGCATTTATATGTTTGGAATAAATCATTACACATTGAATGATTAAACAATATTTATTCTTTGCATTTTATATTTTGATGCAAATTGATGTAGCTTATTTGAAATATGAATCACTTTACAGGTGGATAAGTATTGTAACACTCAATTCATATAATACATTATTTCAACTGAACAAAATGAATATGTAATAAGTTTTACTTATGGAATCAATTTAAACACTGCAAATTTGTACTCTCAGTGAATACACAAGTAAAATTGTGAATTTTGTATTATAAAGTGGTTGGCAATGGCTGTGTAGGTATTATTGGCTATCATAATTGAGAATTAATCTGAAATGATATTCCAAAGAACTGCTTACGTTTTTAGCTATTTTCGCCATGTTGACATGTTTAATTTAATTTTGTCTCAGACATCTTCATGTGAAAATCATATGAAAACATTCCAATGGCATTACCATTATTTCAAATCCAGCACATTTGCAATGGAAGGTGTTCACACAGATGATTTTCCCCTTTGATTTATATCCAGTCCAACTATGACCACTCAAACATTGGTAGTTTGTCCTCATTCATAATATTGAGTCATGTTTCACTTCATTGACAAAGGCTTTAATTTCATTTTCACATTCTGTGACAAGACTACAAATTTTTTCATCATTAAAAGAAGCAGCAGCTTATTGTTAATCTTATGTGTCAGTAATGATAGTAGCCATGATAAGGACAAACCTCACTCCCACTTACAGCAATCAAACATAGGAAATTCCCTTTTGATATTTGCCCCTTCAAAAACTGGTTGATTGCATTCAAAGTACAAAATTCTAGAGTCATGCCAATAGTGGATGTATTTGAAATCACTGGTGCAACATAGGACATTGTCCCAATCATTTTGTATTAAAGAATAGTTTCTGTATTGGTTTTGTGGACACTAACAAAAGACCAGGACTTGTTCTTATCAAGAGCATGATTTTGGAATAAGAGAGAGCATCTATCAATTTTTGATGTCACTCTGTGAAACTGCGTTGCCTTCCTTAACTTTGGCATGTCATTAAAAACTTTGCAAATGTTGGGAGGCAGATGAATTTTTCAGAACATTTTGCTTTGCTCTTCATTTTTGTGACACACAACCATAAATCAACATGATTATATCATCTATTAAGTTTAGCATATTTTTGCATGCATGAGTTCAAAGATACAAGGCAAAAAATGACACAGCCAATAAATCATGCTAATATCAAAAAGTTCATGATCCCATGTAGCTCAAAATCTTCTCTCATTATGGGAAAACCAAATATAAACCTGAATTATGATAACAATGGTCCACCACCCAATCAACTAGATAACTTCACACTTGACAGTACCATTGCTGTTGATTTGTACACTAGTAAAAACATCACCCAGTAAATGACTTACACAATAAATAACTATCCACAATTTACATCTGCAACCAACACTTGATAGGAACTAACACTCTCAATTGGGGCTGGAGTAACATTGATGATATACTAAAGATATAAGATTGAAAAACTACCTGAAGTTAAACATATAATTTGATTTGAAGTCCTTGAAATATCATAGACAACATGACCAAAGACTCTTTGCTACAGCAAGAACTCAAATTATCTCATGGTCAATGAAGATTGGGAGACATTCAAAACAACAAACCTGAAAAATGGGTGAAGATCATCCCTGATGATGGGTAACTAATGAATATTTCAATGGACTTCAGGATGAAAAGGAGCAATTTCTCCAAATGCAAGTAAATTACTTCATTGTGAGGATTAATTTGTTTATATCATTAAAGACCCCAATTTCAGAGAAATTGTAAACCATGTCCTAATACTTTGCAAGACCAATAAATCTAGTCATGATTACTTGATCAAGGCTGCCAGATATAGGGCATCTTCTTCAATGCAAATTTCTAGTTCATCTGTCTGCACTGCTTTTTGATTTTTACAAAGATGTCAAAGATAAGCTTCTTATGGTTGTGAGTATCTTGCTTTTTCTGCAATTGTTTGATACTGATGTATGGGATGAGAAATGCTCCTTTTCCAATGGGTTCTAATGCATGATTTTAGACAAGTTGCACAGTGATCATACTTTCTGCAATTTTTTGTTTCTTGTTTGAGCAAAAATTAATTTTGAAATGAATTATTTTGATGAAACCAAGTTGTGGAATATCTCTTTATTGCTTTTCAACATTAATCTTAGTTTTTGTTAGGGTGTAAATACAAGATGATACAACAATGAAATTTTTTTGATTTGTCCTCCATTTTTCATGTATACTTTAAGTAACATGTGATGGCAAAAAGTAAACAAAACAACTAAATGAAAAAATAAAGATTGTGAAGTACAACATAGTTTAACCTATGAAATGGATTATTACAAATAGAAACTCAATCACAGGTTTCTACAGGATAATGGTTGGAGCAAGAAAAATAACACAATCATTATGAAAATACAACAAATAGTCATATCATGACTACTGATTTGGAACTAAAGTTCCAAATAGTTCCTTTGAAATATGTTTTGGATCAATTGCAAGGAAAATCTTCACAATGATTGTAAAGAGGTGATGAAAAGAGTGAAATAAGAAGAAAACTTTTTGGAGGGGCAATAGCAAGGATATGACTGGATTTTAAAAAATCTGATTTGTTGAATTTGGAAACATAGGAAAATATAATACTGCAGATGAAATTTTAGAAATGCAATATTATACTTCTCAACTTTTGCAATATAACAAAAATATGAAATGGGAGTTGCCAAGAGCTCTGAATGCACCAGTTGACTTGCTAATTTTTTGCCAAGCCTTTATCTGTTTCAACTTTATGATTGGGATGGCTTTCTTTGATAAACTTCATGTGGCTTGCAAGTAAGTATGAGCTTCAAGCATTAGAAAATATATTGTATCAAAAGGAGCCACACCAGTTGATTTGGTAACTGTATTGGTTAGTGGGTGACATGCTTTAATTTCAAGGGTACTGTCTCATCCCTCTCACACAAAACAGATGTCATGAAAGAAATATATTCACAGAAGTATCAGTCATTTTATTGGAGTTCTCTCATGACCACTTTCAAGTGTGTGATGATTTAAACCCCAGTGAATTTTACCATTGATCATCTAGGAAATATTCTTACAACAAGGAATTTCCTTCTAGAATTATTCTCCTTCTACAATGAGATTCATTTTTGTAGTCATGGAGCCTTTGCAACAACTCCAACTACAGATACCAATGGAATATTCAACAAAAAATGCACATATTTTCAGATTTTTGTGACATTGGTTTTGTTCCAAATCTTTAACACCAAAAAGGATCATGAAGCAAGAATTCCATAAAACAAAAATTGGAGGATTAGTGTAGCTGCTAGCTGTCTCAGAACTTGTCTAGAGGCATTTTGTCGGGTGAATGAAAGACGGGGCTTAGCAGCAGAATCATTGGATGAGACTTGGATTCACTTGATGATTGGTAAAATTTCTTCAAAATAATGAGCTGTGTGGAAACCTAAATCACCTTAACTAGAGTGTATTATACCTCATTGCAACTGTAATTTGAATTTTTTATATTAGAGAAAAATATTTTAGCATGTAAAAACTAATATCACAACACACAATAGATATATTCACAATTCCTACGTCTTTATCA
>JACCDI011457125.1_pt1 | contig 12698 bp, 10 predicted proteins | sample 7442791 | NCBI WGS metagenome assembly JACCDI01 (sample SAMN15323434, study PRJNA562643) | freshwater metagenome | isolation source: river surface water | place: USA:Blue River Watershed | collected 2017-08-15
AAAAATGAGGTCAAATTACCTGTTACCAATGGTAGACCCTGTATTTTCCGTTTACCTGTAGGTAAAAATTCAGTTTGCCAACTGGAACTTTTGAAGGCAAAGGTAAATTTTAATGGTCAAGTAGACTCACCAGTGACCCAAAGTGTAATTTCAAAAATTTCCAAAAGTGATTAATGCCCCCAAAAATTACTGTTTACCGTGTTCAACCCAGTAAATTACTGGTAAACATGTCAAATTATGGTAGAGCAGCAGTAAGTGCAAACATAGTTGGGAAAAGGGTCCTTATTTCCAACCACAATGCCCAAAGTATGCAGCTCACTTGCATCAGCACCTGAAGATTTCTTCCACTGTTATGTACATTTATCAAAATATTGTTGTTGAGTGAGGGATTTGAATTTAATTGAATTGCCAAGAGCTTGATTGATGGATGTATTTTCTTGTGTTGTTGATTCTGCTGTCACAGCTGTTTCTTGAGCACAAGGAGGAGGAGGTGGTGGTGGTTGCACAACCTCACTATCAAATGGTGTTTCATCCTCCTCTGTAATAAAGAAATTATTCTTTGCAGCTTGGAAAGTTGTCCCAGGGAAGTCTGGATGGGTGCATTTGTATCCAAAATCTCCCCTCAAACAACAACTGAAAACTTGCCTGCTTTTGTCAGTAATTGTTTAATATGTTAATGGGTCACAGTCGAAACCAACATCCCCATACTTTTCACAGTGGAGTACTGATGGGTGGAAGAACCTCATTCGTCCAGATACCTTTGCTCCAATGCCACCATGCTTTCCTTTGCCTGCCATTGTGGATTCTTTGATGATTGGGTGAAATTGTGACAATTTTCTCATGTGTGAGTACGTGATCAAGATGAGCAATAATTTTTTCAGAAAAACTTGATGAATTCTTATGCACGGAGAATCCACAAATTCTGATGGCTATGGAATATGAAAAAAACTGTTTTTTTTGTCACTTCATCAAAAATGCCGATAGTGGTGATTGGTAGTCAAACCAAATAAATTGAAATCATGGTTGCCACATGATCCAACCAACACCACTGGATTTTTTACATGTCAATTGATAACCTTGGATGTTATTAGATTAATTGAAGCCATTTGAAGACTTCAAACTACACGATGCACTATATCCACAAATAGACCTCGATCGACATAAAAAACATAAAAATAGGCGGACGACAGGAGAGCGAGATATTGTATGGACCGAAGCCCTCTCATTTTATCTTCCCCCCAACCATCAGAGGGCAACCGGCCGGCAGCCAGAAATGTGTGGTAACATACAATACTTCAATTATACGATACTTTCGCGTTAACGCTGGCAGCGACTGCCGCCCACCATACCACCTATGAGTTCTCTCTTCTTGACTCTTCTATGACACTGAGAATTCCATTACGTTGGAATGAATACGCTGTAAATCTCAATTCAAAACTTGCTGCCGAGTCATCGCCCAAAAATCTCAGGCCTATTGAAATAGGGCTCAACACCTAAAATTACTACTATCAAAGACAAGCACCGGCCTAAGTAGAGAGTAAACAATGTCATGTTGGTGATTGGTATATTGGTTACCTTTGCTGAGACTGACGACAGAACAACTTCTACCAGTTGCTTGCCATCTCTCGCCGCCGTCTGCCGACTGCCGACGCTGAAATGTTGCTCTCGCACTTTGTCTACTACTAGTACTACTTTGCATCCAGCAGACTCTGTGTATATTGTCCTTCATTGAACTCTCTCCCTGACCAAACTCAGGCGACGGACCAACCAGAGTAATTGAATGTGAGGATGGTCTACGGCGACTATGGTGTCCGCCAACAGCAGCTACTACTCGGTGGAGCGGACACGTCCAGGTCCGACCCCGTGATGTATTATCAATCCATGAGCGACACTGTGGCGGACGGCAGCACCACCTCGAATCACAGCAGTGGTCCCCAACAAATTCGGCAACAACTCCAAGATGACTACTCGGCGTCGCATCACATGGAGGTGCAGCAGAATCCACATTCACATCAACATTCACATCCACATTCACATTCACCTTTGCCTTTACATCATTTCGAGCAGCAGCATCCTCAATTTCATCCGCAGCGACATCAGCAACAACATCATCGTCAGCAACAGCATCTGCATCAGGTGCAGCAGCAGCAACGGCACCGACGGCAAGTTCATTTTCAGTACAGCCAAGAAGAAGACGAGGAGTACTCCGTTCAAATCGACGAGAGACAAACTATAGAACGCGTCCAATCCATTTCCTCGTCGAGCAAACCGCACCAGAACTTGGACGCGCCATCGTTGCCAATCACTTCCTCCATCACGTCCTCCTCCGACGACCACTTGGAAGTCAACTGCCACGAAAACCCGACGGAGTTGTTCACCCTCATGAACCGCCAATTGTGGGACAGGGCTCTCTCTGTGTTGAACGACAACCAAAAGAAGATAGAAGCTCGGGTTTGGCTTTCTTCGTTCTACCCCGACAGCGACGAGTACAAATGGAGAAATTTACCGTTGCATCTTGCGTGCATGTACGGTCCAGAACCGGTCCCTTTGAGATTCATGGAGGCTCTAATCGATGCCCACCCGGATGCGGCTCGGTGTCTCAACGCGGAGGGGAATTTGCCGATTCATTTGGCGTGTGAGTGTATGGGCTTGGGTCCTCAGTGCGGACTCGAAGTGGAGGGATGTTTGATCACTCTGATCAAGGCGTATCCGGAATGCTTGCACGTCAGGGACGGGAAGGGACGGAGACCGATAGATATATTGGAAGAAAAAGGAGTCAAGTCGGATCGAAAAGCGAGTAAGAATATGAAACTCGGCAGAGGAATCTCCATCATGACTTTTATGAAAGCTAGGATGAAGAAGGACGAGATGCTTGAGGTGCAACACAGCGAAGACAGGGAGGAGGAGTCTTCTCTTCACCACGAGAGAGAAGAGAGTGGGCGGAGGGAGATCAAATCGGCGATGAGGCGTTCACAACATGCACCGAAGGCCAAAGACGATAGGGACGAGTATGCAGCGCAACGATTGGCAGAAATGCATTTGGAAGAATCGGAATTCGTGGAACGTGGCATGCATAAAAAAAGCCCCGCAAATCAAAATGTACATAACAACAAATCACTGATCCATGTCAAATCTCCGAAGATGACATCATCCAATCAATTAAATGGCGGAAATGGAGATGCTCGAGATGACTACATTGAGCGTGAGATGATCCTTCGTAGAGCGTCGCCGAACAAGAAAACCGACATCAAATTACCGACGAAACAGTCGTCTTTTCATGCAGAGAGAGGAAATTATGATGCGCCTGAGTTGGATGTAACGACGACGAGACAGCAACCGACGCCGCGGCGAAGCAATCGACGAACTGACTACCACTCGCTAAGACTGAATGAGACTCAGAGTGAAGAATCCGATTTTACCGACCAACACTTAATTGTTCCAGACATTTCAAAAGACATCACCGAATGCAGCGATGACAAACTCGGTCTAACGAGATCCAAGAAAAAGCTCTTTATTTCTGCTCATCCTAACGAAGTTCGAGATGATGTAGTCGTTGCAGGGATACAACCGCCATCTCCGAGCACAGTCTCAACCAACAAAAGGTACCCCTCCAGTTACACATCACCGAAGAACTCCACCCAGTTTCATTCAAACCACGACAATTTTTTTCCAACACGTTCACGTCCACAATGGGCGACGTCGTTAGGAGGAGCGAGAATCACTGACCCCTCGGACCCTTTTCATCACTTGCAAAACGAATTCTCTTCATTGCGTGAGTCTCACCAATCAATGGCCGAGCAACTCAATGCCAAATCTCAAATTGAGATCGAGCTGAGAGAGAAGATTGCGAAACTAGAGGAAGAATTCGAGTCTTTAAAGACGGACCATTCTGCATTGATCGCTCAGAATGCAAAAGTGACATCTGAACTAGAGGAGCGAAATCGTGGTCTTGAGCTCTGTAAGCACGAAATGAAAGTGATGAGAACGAAGGACAAAGCATTATCTGCCGAACTTTCACTGAGGCTAGAAAGTGAAGAGAAGTACAACGCTCATGTAGGTTCACTTATGAAGGAAATCGAAAAAGAACGAAAACAGAGGGAGATTGCGGAGGAGACGCTCAGACAGCGACAGGCGGAATTCGCTGCGATGGAAGAAAAGCACAAGCTTGCGTTGGACTCCAACAGTGAATCAGATAAACACGTCATAGCGATCAAAAGCGAGTGCGAATCATTGCGAAAAGAGAAAGATGAATTACTTTTGGAACTCAACACGAAAGAAAAGAAGCTAAGAGATTCAGAGTTGAAGGAGTCGACTTTGATGGACCAGCTTGTGGAGAAGGTGAGCGCAATCGCCAATGCGAAACAACTTCAGGCCGAAGCTGAGAGAAAGATTGTTAGGGAGCAGGAGCGAATATCGGAATTGGAGTTGAAGCTTCGAGAAGCGAAAGATTCTCAATCCTTTGCAGAAGGTAGCCACTTGATAGAACAAAATGCGTCATTGCGGGAGGTGGCTATGAAGGCAATTCAAACAATTGGGACACTCGAAGAAAGGATTACATGGAATAGGAAATCTATGAACCCAAATCAACCGACAACCTACAGGGGAGGCAAATCTGATGCAATAAAGGATAGTTTTGAAAAAAGGCTAATGCAAGCAGATGGACCCGAGCCAACTTGTAGCGACGCAACATTGAAGAGTGCACATAAAATGGACGCAAAACAATCACTGGTACAACTAAGTCCTATCATCGAAGATGCGAAAAAATTGCAGCGCACCACAACTGATCGACTGCAAGAACTACTCCGTTCATCTGACGCTATTGCTGTACTCGTTGGGCAAATCTCTCGAATGTCCGATGATTCATTCACATTTGAGTCCACCCTCCAACTGTTAGAGGAATTGATCACAACAAATATTCGCGTAGTAGACACGCTAGATATCGCCCTAGAAACCGAGGAGAGGTGCAAAAGCAGACTTGCTAATTTTTTGAATGTCACCATCGCTGAAGAATATGATTTCTCCCAACAAGAAATTCATGCCTTTAGAAACATCGAAATCCTAATGGCTGCCGCTTCTTCCGCCAGAACTCATTCCAGCAATATGCTTTCTTTCACTCGAAAACACATCGAGAAAATAGAAAGCCTTTCCGATAAAATTTCACAGCTGCCAGCCATGAACAAAACGAAAGACGTCGAGAAGCGTTTATTCATTGCGAACGAACTTGCAGCCGTGTTTCAAAAGGCTTTGACGAATCTCGTCAAAGATTCCAAGCAGCTAAAATCGCTGGATAGCGTTCTGTCGTGTGCGAACAGAGAGTTGGCCGAAGTGGAAGATATGATCATATCAAAACGGATTAAAAAAATATAGTAAAGTAGGTAGTTAGGTACATCACATCAACCGTAATGTATTGGCTTCGCTCCAATTTGTGACATGCAACTTGGCTTAAAATAATATTCTGTTGGCAGAGAAAGTCTTTCCAAGATTTTATGACACTGATCAAAAAAAATATACGTGAAACTTACGTTCTCTGCAGAAATAGACTAAGATGGGGATAGTTTTATTATTTCTCCTCTCACATCAACATAGGGAATAACAAGAACTGGATTCTAGATTCAACACAAGGAAGGTAACAAATTATGAAATGGAGATAAGGCCATTGGTATAGGAGGAAAGATCGGTAGAGGAGATGCAACTCAATTTGACTAATTATTTAAGAAACATATCATTTTTTAGTCGACAGACACAGAAAATCAAGTCCGTGACAACTTTTCCAATATCCCATATTTACAATGCTTGAAAGCCATTCCCTTAACCAAGAATAAGGTGAGGACATTGGAATAGGAGGAAAGATCAGTAGAGGAAATGCAACTCAATATGACTAATTAATAAAGAAACTCGATCTTTTTTAGTTGATAGACACAGAAAATGTAGTCCATGACAACTTTTCCAATGTTGCATACTGACAATGCTTTAAAATCTTTCTCTTGACCAAGGAAAATGGTGAGGTCATTGGTAGTGGAGGTAAGCTAAGTAGAGGAGATTCAACTCAAGATACCTATTGCAAAATTCAATCAGCAATGAGAAAGTCAACTCTGGAATGACTTTGTTCGAATTCACAACATGCCACTTGGCTAATATTATTCTGTTGGCAGAAAAAGTCTTTCCAAGATATTATGACACTGGCGTGAGACAGACACTAGTGTGAAACAAATGTTCTCTGCAGACATAGACAAAGATGGGGATAGTATCATTATTTATCCTCTCACATCAACATAGGGAACAACAAGAACTGGATTCTGGATTCAACACAAGGAAGGTGACATTTATAATATGGAGGTGAGGCCATTGGTATAGGAGGTAAGATTGGTAGAGGAGATGCATTTCAAGATCACTAATCATGTCATTATTAGTTGACAGACACAGAAAATCAAGACCATCATAAATTTTCCAATACCCCACATTGACAATACTTGAAATCCTTTCCCTTAACCAAGAAAGAGGCAAGGTCATTGGTATTGGAGGTAAGCTCACTAGAGAAGATGTAACTCAAGATCATTATTGAATAGGGAAGCTTTTTGCTTTTTAGTCAATAGAGGCAAAAATCAAGTCCATGACATCATTTCATATGTCCCAAATAAAAAATTCTTGAAATCATATCCCTTGACCTCGAAAAATAAATTTTCAAATATCAAACTTCTAGGGCCCCAATGAGCTAAATTTGTTGATTGTTGTTGATTGTGGGGATTATCAGGGTGCAAATGTCCACTTGATGTCATTAGTGACAGAGCGTAGTTAGTTTAGGTGTTTTTTGTGGGTTTATGTTGTTTTTACAATTGATGGGATGGTGAAAAAAAGATTTAACCAGATGTTTATGTGAGATGTTTGATTCAGTCAATGTATGTGGTAGTGCAACTTGAAGAACATGGGAACTGGAATGTTGGAAATGAAATCACCTTACCAGGAATCATTTCTCCCTCATTTTTTCAAAAACAATCATTCAAGAAAGTGCAATGAAAATATTTCATTATCACATGAATTGCGTGTGGTTAATTTTATACATAATTGATCAGATCAAACTAGTTAAAGTCTATTTGCTTCAAATCCCATCCCTAATTGGGTAACATATGACTGATGAAGTAGGACAAACTGCTATAGGCCAAATTTTTTCATATACCCCTCCCTTGCATTAATCATAACCTTGCATTAATCATAAAAAACATCTGAGTAAGGTAATTTGTTAAACATGTTCAAATACTAAAAAATGACCTAGGTGTCCTGACTCAATGAGTGGCTGTTTCAAGTGCCAAGTACCAGCCCACATATCAATAATTACACCAATCAATGTGACAATAATACACATTACCAACCTATTGAAAATACCTCTATGAAATACTTGCGCCATACAGTCTACTACAAAGCACCTTATGATACCTGTCTCTTTATTGTTAAAAAGCTAGTTGCTCTCCACTATGCCAATTACATGATCTTTGGGGCATGGAACAAGAACAATACTGTTGTAATGGCAGTTGTTTTGTTTTTCAGTAAGTTGATTTGAAATGAGAACAAAATTTTTCCAGATTTTTGACACACTTATGAAGCAAAATCCTGAAACAGTATTCCTCAGCATGATAAAGCATGATCTTGAAACTTTTGGATTCAATGTTGGAAATAAGAATGGAGCTTTAGATAAAGACTTGCATGGTGAGCTTGCTAGTATTGGTGTCAACAACAGCAGTAGTGTTTAATGCTCTTGCATCTTATTGGTCAAACTTGTTCCAATATTACCTATGCTGTAAACTCTGCTGCAAGATACATGCCTTCAATTACGGTTTCTCACCTAAAAGTCACTTCTGATGAAGGATTGAAAATGTAGCCTGAGATACTCTTGAAGATTTGAAGCTTCCCTGATGCCCATTTTACTTGGCGACAAGGGGACCAAGCAACCAATGTTCCTGAATATGTCAACAGAAGATCTGGATATATTAGCACGTTTGCCAATTTCCTATTTACTGGAAGTTAAAATTACAATCTGATACTGCTCTGTCTACCATGGAAACAGAGGTTGTTACACTAGCTCACAGATGTTAAAATTTCTATCCAGCAATCTTAGTCAGGGAAGATGTAGACATGCCTACAACAAGGCATAACAATGACCAGATGTCTTAAATTTTCAAAAAAGACTTGGCTGTATAGACACCGGTCATCAGCAAAATTCCATTTTTTGTATGTAGGATGTAACAGAGGATTACCTCAAGAATATTCTGGCACTTTACTTTTTATTGCATATTTAAGCTCTTCACAATGATTGGAGCACAACATTTGCTTGAAAAATTGCATGCACATAAGTAGGTCTTTTTAACCTTGAAGTTTGGGCTTTTTAAAACTTTTTTCTGATATGTCTTGACCTGTCTGATGTTGGTGTCAATGTCTCAGAATTTTGAGAAGTCTGGACTTTGAATTTCCCACCTAAGCCAGCCATGAATGGAGTTAGTATCATGGGTGAGGCCATAGGTCATCCTGATGGCATACCACCATACAAGTTTTGATACCTGAAGATAATGTGGCACATGAAATAAAGTTGCTCAAGTTAGCTACCACTGAGCAACTTGGAGACTTATTCACCAAGGGACCAACAAAGCAAGGGTTCGAATGTCTCTTAAAGAAATCAATAAGGTGGTGGTAGTGCTCAAAGGTACCAAACATAAAGGTGCAAAACAGAAAATTGTAAGCCGATTACCCACCATACTTCATGCAACATTTGGCTTTATCCCCCTTAACATGTCAATAATCTGATTGAATAAAATATACAGATTATTAATTGCAAGACCTAATTCTGTTTGTCAGTTGAATAATTTAATATTTTAGTAAAAGATGAATTTTTGCTATTAAAGGTAGTACCATACAATAATCATGGAACATAGTTTAAGTCTTCATTAATTGTTCAATGTTAAAGTGCTACAAATTTAATATGGACTTTGAATACATGTTACACACCCTGTTTTTTTCAGATATTCCCCTGATTTGCACCCTGTGTCTTATCAGTGAATATTCATGTCTGAATACAAATATTCTAGATCCAACGAGCTTCTTCAGCTTAAAATTTTCTTTCCAATACACACAGGTAGCTCACATGAACCCTTCTACAAGCTGAGATACATCTTGGAAAAGGTGAGGGGGCAATGACAAAAAATGATCAATCCAACAGCAAAATTGTCACCTCTTGTAACATTGATTGTTGGACCAATTTATGTCCTTGTTTTGTGAAATAATCACAATTCTAACTCATTATTCATCAAATAAAAATGTTTATCATCATTAGGTCAACATAGCCTCTGCAGTAACCCTACTATTGCCATGGACAAATGGGTTGCAAAAGCTGTGGCGTTCTTGATCCAAAATCCCAATGCATTCATCCCCAATTCCATGGCTGCCATCCAATTATTCTTGCCACCAGAGATTTTGAACCAATCCATCCAAGAGCAAGTGAGACGAGCCTACGATAAAAAGAACCCTATGGTCCCATCAAGTGTAGCAGTACCATCAAATTCAACAATATCACCACTTACAACACATCAACTGCATCATCATCCACCAAAAATGCAAAACCATTCTACAAATGATAATGCTGCCTTGGATGCTTTAATGCAAATGTCCTCTACATCTTCTACAATCTCACCTGGACTATCAAAGAAAACAATGCAATAGCTCTAACATCAAATGAGTAAAGGAGCTTTGGTTGACATCATCATAAGCCCAGCAGAAAAGAATAAATGGCAATAAAGTAAAAGCAAACAACCATTGTCAAAGAAACTTGCCTCATCTATAATTTGAGCAAAGAAAAACAGGTCCACAGAAGAGAAAAAAGTGCCCATTACTTCTTTGATATTGTGGAAGAAAAATACAACACCACAGTTACTGCAAGAACCATCCAAATTTACATGAACAAAATGGATGAAGCTGGGGACTCACCCAAGACAAGAGGCCCTGATGGTTTATGTCTTTGGTGGTTTCAAGAGGACTTGATAAATAAATTAATGATTTTGCTAGATCATTTTTGAAGGCACAATGTATTGTTGATTTGGAGGCAGGGGGGGTGCCACCATCTTGGGGTTGTGTGCATGACAAGCATGTTTGTCATGAGGTTGGAGATTCAAGTGCCAATGATGGAATCCAAATGGAGATAGTGATGTTGCAGAGGGTGAACACAATGACATGTGATTTATTGATGAGTTGGGGTTTTCAGGGAGTTTTAGGGATTTTAGGGAGTATGGGGGTTTTCAGGTTTTTTAAGGGCAGAGCTTAGGAAGAACAGGAAGGGGCTGCTGCATTGGTAGCAGTGACAAATTTAAAGTGGGGTTGGCAGCATTGGCAAAGGCAAACACATATGGTGCCATTTTTGCCATCACAGGAAGAGAACATCACACATAGAATGATATGTTCAAGGCAGCAAAGATTCCAGCAATGATGGTGAGGATTGCAGAGTTGAAGGAAGAAAAAGGGAGAGGTTAGCAGCAGTTGAGAGAGAGGCAGCAGCAAGGAAAATTTTGGAACAGGGCAAAAATCAATGCTCTTACTGGCCTAGAATCAACAGTCCTCATCAAACAGCATGACATAAAAGAGCAGGGGTATGGGAAAGTGCCTGAGAAGAGGGGAAAATAGAGAATGATCATGGAGACAGAGAAGGCTTCTCCCTCTGTAATATAGTGGATGGTTGAGGAGGAGGTATCCTTGGAATAGCTTGAAGCCAAGCCAATTTTGATCAAAGAGACTGCCCTCAGTTGCTTGAAGGATCAGCATAAGCATGAGCTGATTGGAACCTTAATGTGCTGCCCTAGGAGGATAAAAACAGGTATGTTGGCAGAGTGTTGGAGCGGAGGAGATGAAGAAGGCTGAGGAGGTGGGAGTCACAGAGGAGGAGGAGGGTGAGAAGGACAACAAGGTAGTAATTAAAAATAATTATGATGATCTGTGCCAAAAAATGTCTGTTACAAGCATGTTACAACTAATTGCTTGTGCAGGAGAGTAGTTATAATTCCAATGTCATGCCTCCAACACTTCAAATACTGAACAACCACCCTCCTGGGGTGTGTATAAAAAGGTCTTGGGCACTCATAGCTACTGGATGCTCTATCAGCAAACTCATCATGATGGATTGTGAGGTGCTCAGGTAATGGCAGCAATGTCATGGTTTGTGCAAGAGGGGTTTTTGTGTACAAAAATATCAGTCCATTTGGAGGTTAGGTTGAATTCAATCTAATAGATTGAAATCAATCCCTTTTTGAAACTTCCATTGCGCCATAACTACCGAGCTGATTCAGCTGAAATTGAAATTATGAATTCATTAGACATTGATTGTTGATTGAATTAAAAATGGTTGAATTGCAGTTTTGCCCCAATGACATTGTGGTGTTTTCAATTATTTTCCAATTACATTTTTATGTTTTTGAAGTTTTGTCAAAAAAGTTTCTTCCAAATCATTGATCCTGCGATTTCTGTCTGGCCATCCACCAATACTTATTGATTCATACAAAAAATCAACAGGAAGAGCAATTAGACATACTCATAAAGCTTATGGTCATGGCAAGATCCTGCTGCTGTCTTAGACTTGGTGTTAAAACAAAATGCTCTGTCCTATTGAGCAAGTTTTGCCCATCTGCCATTATCAATGCCAAAATCCCCAACTGCCATGCACAGAAGCACTTGAAAGACCTTGTTGCAGTCAGGATTGCCAATGCAACACACAGAGGTCAAATGACAAAATCCATGTTCTTCACATCACCCACCATTCCAAATGAAGAGCTTTATTGCTTAAGAAAAGTTTGTTTCATTATTGAGGAGGGACCCAAAGAATTAATTTTTGAAGAGGAAGCTGCACCTGCAATTGCAGATAATGAAGAAGAGACCAACAAGATTGATGGGGTGTTTTTGTGCAGGGAACCGGGCCAAGGATACTGAACTTGTCCCAAATAAACTTGTCCCAAATCAAGGCCTCCTAGTCAATGATGACAATGATCCAGCTTGTGAAAATGTTCCTCAAGAACAAGTTAGCTTTGCTTGCCTCTTTGATGGGCAGAGTTGGGGATATAATGGGATTGACAGGAGGGCAACTTTGGTTCCTGTAGACCAAGAACCAAGCTTTCAAGGTGGTTGGAAGCTGGCAAAGAAATCCCTCCTGCAAGTTTTTAAGAAGATGGTCCCATGCAAGTTTTTCATGGATGTAATCCTTGAGCTAACATCTTCTGCTCTTGTTGATGAGCACCTTGCTCCTTTGACTAAAGGAGAGTTTCAATGATACATTGGCATTTGGCTTTTAAGATCAACTTGTTCTGGGTGGAGCCGAAATGATTTTTGGTCAACAAAAGAGAACAACAAGAAGACCAATGCTTGTCCATACAATTTCATAGACAAAATGAGCAAGAAATGGTTCAATGAAATCACAAGAGAACTGAGATTCACCAATCTCAGTCCTCCTGCCTATCATGGTTGATTTTGGGAGGTTTACCAAGTGATCAAAGAATGGAATGCTCACATGGATGATACTTTTGTTACTGCTTGGGCGCTCTGCCTTGATGAGAGCATGTCTATCTGGCACTCTATGTATACATGCACTGGATGGGTACTCTGTCCCCAGAACCCCCACCCCTTTGGGAATGAGTATCATTCCATGTGCTGTGATGAGAGTAGAGTTATGTTGAAGG
>JACCDI010560804.1_pt1 | contig 12697 bp, 10 predicted proteins | sample 7442791 | NCBI WGS metagenome assembly JACCDI01 (sample SAMN15323434, study PRJNA562643) | freshwater metagenome | isolation source: river surface water | place: USA:Blue River Watershed | collected 2017-08-15
CGTAAAAAAACATTTTCCGCAAGCTGGTGAAAAGCAATCTGCATTACTCATGGAGTTTGTGCTTCACGGTCTTTCATCTTATTCTATCATCAGCAAAAAAATGATTGATGGAAAAATCGAATTTAATGATATGATGGGAAGCATGATTAACTTAGGTGATATGAGAATGGATGATGATGCTTTCAATGATTATGCGTAATCGATAAATTATTGAAATATTGAGTAATATTAAATTTGTGTAATTTTTTTGCAAATCCAGCGCCTTTTCAAGGACTTATCAGGTAACAACCACTCATTAATTATTTAATATACATATATATTTAATAATCAATATATTATAAAATAATATAATGAATATATATTCGAAAGATAGCAGATCGAAAATCTAACTTTTTTGGAATTATTATTACATATAGATGGTATATCAAAATAATTTTATATAATTGATGTTTAATGTATTATTTTTATCCACTTTGGAGATACTGTGTTTTTTGTAGCATTAAGTAATTTCCTGTTTTAATCTGTTTCAAATATTACAAAAGATGTTGCAATATCATAGGGGGCAAATACGATTCTTTATTCCTGCAATTTTATTATTTTTTTTACCACTTATTGGACTTGGACAATTAAAAAAAGAGTTTGTTTCATATGGGAATATTTTCAACAATGGCACCACTCAAATAGAATTACAGGTAAAAATTATAAAAAATCCATGTGATGTAAACAATACTGCGCAAAATATGTTCAGGTTAAATTTTCAAAATTTGGAGAGCAGGTTTGTTACCAGTGGATATTTTTTAAATTGGAAAATGAAGGTTACCAAGTGCGATGGAAATATATTAATTAAAACCGTTTCTATTAGTTTGTCGCGCTTTAACCAAGAGGGTCTAAACAGCTCTACTGATTGGACATTCGATGGCGAATCTGTCGAAAATACGATTTCTGCAAAAATTGAACCATATCCCAATAACGACAAAGATTTTGTCATTCAAAATGTAAAAAGCGTACCGCCAAAATCAATTCAAGGGAAACAGTCGTTAATTACAGGTGAATCCTCAACATTATCGATATCTTCTGATGCAAAGCTGGGAACAAAAGCACAATGGGTTTGGTATGAAAATAATTGTGGTGGTATTTCAACAAAACGCGGTTCTTCTATCAATATTGCCCCATCAAAAACTACAACTTATTACGTTAGAGCCGAAAGTCCAACAGATACCTCTGACTGCAGATCTATAAAAGTAGAGGTTGATGATGATAGTAAAATAACAAATGATACAAAAGTTATTGGTCCTAAGACTGTTTGTCCAGATAATAATAAAATTAGTTTAGAGGTGTTTTCGGGAAAGCTCGGATATAAAGCAAATTGGGTTTGGTATAAATCAGGTTGTGGTTCTGAAGGAGAAAGAATTAACACAGGTTCCAAAATCGATGTAGAGCCAACTAAAACAACTACCTATTATGTTAGAGCAGAAGGTGCCACAAATACAACACCGTGCATAAGTCATACTGTAACTGTTTCAGAAAATGTAGATAAACCTTCAGTAATTATTGGTGAGTCTTCTATATGCGTGGGCCAATCAACTACGATCAAAGCAGTTTATCCATCGTATAATTCTATTACTAATTCTGTTTGGTATGCTGATCAAAATTTGACAAAAAGGCTTAATTCGGGAGATTCTCTGCGAGTTTCTCCATATACAACAACTACATATTATGTTAGGTCCGAAGGATTTTGTAATAAGTCAGAGGCCATTTCAAAAACGATTTCGGTTAATCAAATCTCAATTGCTGCGAATTCTATCGAGTATAAAAAAATCAAAGGAAGAACATATAGCTTGAAAGCAATTGGAGGAGTATTGGGTAGTGGTGCAATTTGGAATTGGTCTGAAGGCACAAATTGTAAAGAGAATAATATTGGAACAGGAGCTCAAATTGAGTATAAAGCCAAAAAGTTAAATAAAATTCATGTTCATGCTGAAGGTGATTGCAATACGACGAATTGTACAACACTTTCATTCACCCATCAAAATAGTAACAAGAAAAATGGATTTGTTTTTTTGAATGCAGGCATAATTTCTTCCGGATCATCATTTGATGGTGCTGACAATGTCATGGCTACAATTGGATGGAAAAAATTCTATGTGCGTTTTAAATCCGGCATTAAAAAAAATGAAAACGGCTCAGAAATATTAGAATCATATGAATATGGAAATAATTCTTTGAACAATTTTCCGATAAATAGTACAAGATATTATGAAATGAACGGTGAAAAATATATAAAACGTTCATCATTTACTGGTGGATTTATGACGGGAGGTGATGCTTTTCGCTTATATGTTGGAGGAGGGTTTGGAGCAGTTAAACCATTTTATGGTTTGAATATTGTTGAATATTCATCACTTTCAAAATCAAAAAGTTGGGCATTAGATATCGATAATCAATACTCGGGACTTGAAGTAGAAGCGGGAGTATTTATCAAATTAGGTTTCTTAAATATTATGGGAGGCATAAGTTCGGTATCTGGTGTTAATTCTAAAAGATATATTGATGGACATGCTGGAATTGGCCTAACATTTTAATGATAAGATAATTATGAATAATTTACATAGAATCAAATCAAACTTACTTTTATTTTTCGGTATTGTTTTTTTCAGCTTAAACTGTACTAAGCTTCCAGAACCAAACCAAGGGCTTAATAATAGAGTTAGTTTTACCGTAAAGGAGGCCGAACTTGTCACCTTTTCATCGGCAAGGTTATCTGCAACAATTTCATGTCCAATTGATAATTTAGTTGGGAAAGAACGTGGCTTTTGCGTAAGCTTAACCAATAATACTCCTACAATTAATGACACAAAGATTGTATCAGGTTCGGGAATTGGTTCTTACGTCGCTAATATTTCAAGTTTGTTGCCTGTAAGGAAATATTTTTTTCGTCCTTACATTATTCTAGGCGCTTCAACTAATGTATTATATGGTGAAGTAAAATCCTTTACAACTTTGTCTGCTCCTCCTAGTCTAGTAACTAGCGAAGCTTCTAATATTTCTTATACAACTGCTAATTGTGGAGGGTCAATTAGTTCTGATGGTGGTGTCTCTATAACTCAGAGAGGTATTTGCTGGAGTACATCAAGTGCACCTACAACATCAAGTTCAAAAAATCAAGAAGGGTCAGGAATAGGTTCATTTACTTCATCAATAACCGGGCTTTCACCTAACACTACATATTTTGTTAGAGCATATGCAATAAATACAACTGGAACATTTTATGGAAATGAGGTTACATTCAAAACAACTCCATTATCTTCAGCAACTATAACAACAACTTCCGTAACAAACATTACTACATCTTCAGCTATTTCTGGGGGCAACGTGAGTTTAGATGGCGGTAGTGCTGTCACGCATAGGGGTGTTTGCTGGAGCACATCAAAAATGCCCACAATTTTAAATTCGAGGACAACAGATGGTTCTGGACTTGGAAACTTTTCATCTACAATTAATGGCTTGATTTCAGGGACTACATATTATGTCAGAGCTTATGCCACTAATTCTGTAGGAACATCATACGGTACAGAATTAAATTTTAATACTGCAGAGTTGCACCCTGTAGTGAGTTCAGGTATCATTTCTTCAATCACAGGAACATCGGCAACATATAGTGGAGGAAGTGCCTCGGTGAGTGGAGGCTCTTCAATAACAGACAGGGGTGTATGTTGGAGCACAAATTCAAATCCAACAGTTTCAAATTCCCATGTAAGTTTGGGTGCTGGACCTGGTTCAATATCAGCAAGTTTAACTAGCCTTACTCCAGGTGTTACATATTATGTTCGTGCATACGCTACAAACTCAGCGGGAACATCATATAGCAATCAAATAAACTTCACAACAGATAATTCACCACCTGTGGTTAGTTCGGGTTCAATTTCTTCAATCACAGGAACATCGGCAACATATAGTGGAGGAAGTGCCTCGGTGAGTGGAGGCACTTCAATAACAGATAGGGGTGTGTGTTGGAGCACAAATTCAAATCCAACAATAGCAAACTCTCGTGTAAGTATGGGTGCTGGATCTGGTTCAATATCAGCAAGTTTAACTAGTCTGAGCCCTGGTGTTACATATTATGTTCGTGCATATGCTACAAACTCTGCGGGAACAACATATAGTAGTCAGGTAAACTTCACAACTGTAGATTGTGAGTCGGCGCCACCAACACTTATACTACCCGCAGCTGGTTCAAATCTTGGATGCTGTTCTATTAATTTTAGTTGGACTAAAGTTTGCGGTGCAACATTGTATATAATACAACTTTCTAGAAGTTCCACCTTTTCCAGTTTTACTATTTCTGCTCCTGTTTGCGGAGGCGGCGCTACTCCAAGTTTATCTATTACAAATAACGCAGGAACAGGAAACACATCGTTTTGTATGAATACTGGCACAAGCAGCAGCAATGGAATTTGGTATTGGAGAGTTAGGGCATCGAATGGTTCAAATACTTCTTGGTCCGAAGTAAGATCTTTTACTTATAAATTTTAATTAAAATTCTTTTTTATGAAATTAAATAGAATTTCTATTGCTAGTATTTTATTGAATGTAATATTGATATCGACGATACTATATTATGTTATCAAAACAGAATATTTATGGACTCCTTATCCGCTGGAGGCTCAGTTTAATCCTAATCAGGTTAATCTTAAGACTTCACTTGTTGGCAAAAGTTTAGTTCAATTACCGTCAGTTCTTTCAAGCTTAGATTATATACATACAATGAATATAGAAGACCTATCAATTTTCGATCAAGATTTAAAGATTCTTGATTCGTTGTATCCAGGCAAAGAAATGGATATCAGAAGTGTAGTTTCTATGTTGCTAACGGATAGTTTAAAAAACTCAATATCAGATAGTTTAAATAATTTTAACCCTAGCTTTTTAAGTCGAATGCAAAACTGGCAAATCGCATTATATTATAAATCAAAGAATTCTGAATCTTTTAATAATGCATTTTTATATCAAGCTATAAGCGGCTTTTGGGGTACTTATATTGCTCAAGAGCTTTCCTCGTTTTCCATAAAAACCCCAAAAATAAAAAACGACAACACCTTTAAATATTTAGCAACCAGAAGTAATCAGTATAGATACAATGTCAATGTACAAACTGATAAATTTGAAAAAGTCATTCAGTATACGATCAAAAAAGATTGGGCGCATTTATTTAATGCATCTTGGCGTCAAGCATCAATTCTGCAAAAATGTATTTTCAGTTTATTCTTTATTCTAACATCAATATCTTATTATCTGCTTTTTTCTTATGTAATTAAATCAGTAACCACAAAAATTAAATAATTAATTCAAAAAATAAATTATCGAAAACATGAAAAAGATTTTAATATTTTTTTGTTTTGCATTAAGCCTATCATCAATTTATGGTCAATTTGATCCAGATTTTGTTGAAACATCTGTCCTTTCTATTAATGCGGAGCAGTATGGATATATTAAAATGAGTCGAGCCGGTCAAAGAGTAAAAGTAAAATATTTTGCAAGTAAAGAAGGGTATAATCAAACTGTTTATGAAAGGTTTACAGAATGGTCGAGAAATAAAAGCATCATAGCTATTTCTAGTGGCACTTATATGGATAGTTGGAACCTTGCAGTAGCAAAGCCTGTAGGTTTGTGTATTGACAATGGAATAACAGTGAATAGGGCTATTGATCTAACTAGATTAGATGGTTTAACTGTTGTTTATCCTTCTGGCGGTGGTGGAGGGGTCGCAGTGTCGAATTTAAAAGATGGCAATTTAACTGTACAAGGGGTTACTGGCCAGTTAAACCTTAGGAATGCATTTGATTTACAGCGTTTTATAAATTGGGCAGAAACAAATAAGGCTACAGTATTTCAATCACACCTATTTGTGTTTAAAAACCAAATAATTCTAAAACCAAACCTAGCAAGCACAACACAATCTGAACGAAGATTTTTGGCAGTAGGCACAAATTCAGACGGACAAATATTGCATTACATCGTTAACTTATCGGGTGCTAATTCAATATATGGAGCTACTGAAAAAGTATTCAGATTTTTAACAAAAAATGAAGAGCTAAACGTGACATTTATGATTAATTTGGATACTGGTGGTCAAAATGCTTTTAAAGTTTTTTCGAGTAGTGGAAAGGTTGATGCAAGAAAAGACTTTATTGGAACAACTCCATTAAATCAAGCAGCTAATTTGCTAGTTTATTATTTCGAATAAGAACCTGCGATTTAGAATTTTTTTAAAATCTATTTAAATACAAACATGAGAATGAATTTCTTTTTCAAATTAGCATTTATACAATCAGTTATTTGTATTAGTAGCTACTCGTTCTCCCAAACTGGTGAGCAGAAAGTCAAAGACTCAGCTTTAATTAAGGTACAGCCTAAAGCATTGATGCAGCCAAATCAGAAAAAAAACAAAGACCAAAATAAAGAAAACATAATTAAAGCTGAATTATCGGAAGCCGATAAAACAACTTTATTAATTCAACAAATCATTGAAAACAATAAAGAGGATTTAGTTTTGTATGAAAAACTTTATTTTGAAGATGAACATTTAGAATATTTGTTAAATGATACTCTTTCTTCTGACATACAGCGTAATCAGCTTTTTGCAAAAAAAACAAACGATTCAATGTGGTTTGTTTTAAATAATTACGGTGAATCTTATGCAGATTCGGCAAAAAGAAATAAAATTCAAAGCTCAACTTTAGATATTTTAAAAAGTTTAATCGTAAATGAAGGTCTTTACAAGGATTCGAGTGCATACTTTCAAAAAAAGAAAATCCAAAAAGAAAATGACCTAGCTAATACAAAGAAACAATTGGATAAGATCAATATAAAGCTGAAACCTAATATTGACTCTTTAAATAAGTTGATTTTAAATTTAAAAAAACCAGAAGTCTTTAAGATTGTTTACAATAAAGTTTCATACAGAATATTGGCTGCACCAACAAAGTATTCAACCGTAAGAATACATAATAATGCAAAGAAAAACCTCCAACCTCTAAATAGTGTTTGGCAATCCTTAAAAGAAAAACCAGTTGCATTATTAAATGCAGGTATGTTTGATGGTGATGGTTCTGCTCATGGTCTAATGATTATGAATAATAAGCTTATTAATGAAATTGATTTGATTACTAATTCATCAAACGGAAATTTTTATCTTCAGCCTAATGGTGTATTTTATATAGATTCTATTGGTAGTGTTCATGTAACAAGAACAAGCGATTACAAAAAAAATATTTACCCAAAACAAAACAAATTTGTTTCGTTTGCAACACAGTCGGGCCCAATGTTACTAATTGGAGGCAAGTCTAATGCAAATTTTAGTATTAATTCAACAAATCGAAATATAAGAAACGGCGTAGGTGTTGTTGACAATGCTTCGAATAAAATGGCGCTATTTATAATCTCTGACAATCCTTGTACCTTTTATGATTTGGCAGCTTTATTTAGATTATTTAAGTGCAGTAACGCATTATATTTAGACGGGGCTATATCAAAAATGTATACAAATATTAACGGAGTTAAAACCGGGAATCTTAATGAAGGTAATTTAGGACCTATCATATCTGTTTCAATCAAATAACTTATAAATAAAAAATAAATAATATGAATGAAAAAACCGTTCCAGCACATATAAAATTATTAGGCTGGATTATATCACTCTCGGCCTTTGTTTTAGGTTTTTGGCATACTCATGAGGGCGTCCGATCATTTAAAGCGCTCAATGGGTATGGCAGCTTTGTCGTTTCTGGTTTGATTTTAGCTTGTCTAATTGTCGCGTATTCAAGGGCATTATCAGGCTTAAAAATTGCTTTTGTTTTTTATTTGATATGTGCTCTATTTAATTTCACATTTAACCTTAATTCATTCTATCCAAATTTATTAGGTAGAAAACTACTCACTGAAGAGGCTAATGAGTTACAAAATGTCATGATTTCCAATTCAAATAAATTAGATTCGATTTATAATAAATATGGCAAAGGCACTAATATCATGACTGATATTAATCAACTTGAGCAGTTGAAAAGTTCTATAATTTCTGAGGTCATTGAGCAGGATGGCATGGGCCCCAACGCACTAAGTTATCTTGCAAATTTTAATAGAATTACGAATTCAAACATAGATGCGCTAAATAATATTGGCAATGCAGAAGATAGAATAAAATGGCTAAACAGATGGACCCCAAAAATGGACGAGGCAATTAATACTTTTGTACTAACTAAATATTTACAGTCTGATCTGAGTAAGCTAGATATTATACGTTCAAAAAATGCAATGGATTCTTTGAAATACAACTTTTCATCAGCATTTCAGCATATTGCTAGAGACAACTCAAAAATAACAATTAATGACTCTATAATTGAAAACCATCCACAAATTGATACTTTAAAAATGTTTGTGATCGGAATTGATACGATCTCTAGTAAAGTTAATAAGGCGCTTGGAAAAAATAAGAGTGTTTTACAAGTGTTTAATTCGGATGAAGCTGAAAAAAGAAATAACTACCCAAAAATTCAAAATCTTGGTCAATTTGATCATACAATAGAATCTATTGGCAAACGAATAAAAAGAACTGATACGTGGGGCGTTTTAATTCTTGTATTTTTTATCGATTTCATTGTACCACTAGCAATGTTTTTTATGATTCGTGGAGGAGGCACAAATAATTCAAGTAACAGAAATCAACGAACAATTGTTGATTATTTCACCAAACGTAAACAACCCCAAACATTTTAATTATGGAGCAGCTAAATGTAAACCATCCGTCAAATGAAAATAATCAAGAAGATCTAAAAAGTTCTAAAGTAACTAAACCTAAAAACAAATTTTTAGAAGAATCTTCATTGGGTGATATAGCGAAAGTTTTTTCAACATTCTCTAATCAAGGTCGTGTAACAATAGTTCCTATTGGTTTTCCCAGAGCAGGGAAGTCTTTGTTATTATCATCATTATTTTGGTATGCCCGTAATGTTGAGGATTCAACATTTAATATCACTATTGAATCAAATTTTCCGTTCAATAATGGAAATAAAGCACAGGATACAATGACCAGATATTTTGGTGATGGAAAGCTTGTTGGTGCAACACAAAGAGGAACATTAGATTTAGTTGGATTAACAGTGAATCCAACTAATAAAAAACTTCACGAACTTGATCTTGCTTTTTTAGATCTTGCTGGCGAAGATGTCGAAAATGTTAAAACAAGTAACTCTGGTGATTTTACTGCAAAAATAAATGCTGTATTTAATGGGTTGCAGGTGACTTCGGCTCCCGTAATTTTTTTATTAATTACTCCATTTAATCCAACTAATGAGAATGAATATTTGGATAACGAAACAGGACATCAAAAAGAAGATCAACTTCACTTTGATTTCATAAATTATTTACAAATCAATCAACCACGTTTAATGGCAAACTCGAGATTTGTTGTTTTGGTTTCAAAATGGGATATGAATCAAGATCCAAACATGTCAGTAGATGATTTTATTATGAGATTTAGACCATCTTTATATCGTTCGATAATGAATTCAAATGTAAGTATCGGTCATTACAGCATTGGTCGAATATTAAATCAAATAAATGATGTTGGATCAAATAATTATTTTGAAGAAATAGTTGAAAAAAATACTGATAGTCCTTCAAGATTATGGAGACGCTTGTATACAATATGTACAAGTGAAAGCTTAGATAAAAAAAGTTTTTGGGAACGAATATTTAGTTAAATCCTATGCAAACTTATATTATTTTTTTTGGTAAGTCTCAAAGCTTTAGATTTGAGGCCTATGATAGTAGTGGTCATATATCTGATTTTTCTACAATAATAACAGACCTAGAAGATTTAGAATCAAGAGTAGTAGTTGTAAATAAAATTGACAACAAGAATATTTATGCACACTATAAAATTAAAATAGGCACGAAAACCTTTACTTTATTAAAAGTCTTTAAATGCGCGCAAGCTTTTGATGGAAATAGAGTTGAAGGTAGTATCTGCGGAGTTGCGTTTTTATCTACTGGAAACTTAAACATAAATGAAGAGAATATAAATCTTCTAAACATCCTATTAAAATCATTCGAGGATTTAGCACTAACTGGCAATAAATTCAAGCAAATTGATTTCAAACCTATTACAGATAGTATTTGGAAAGCTTTTATAGATCAAGTCTCTTTCAACAAAATAAGCACATCACCCTATATTGGTAATTTTGTTCCAAACACAATTGCGATAGGATTAAAAAATATCGAAGATATTTTCATTGCTCAATCTAAAAGTAATTTTCTAGATAATCAAAGAGTTTATTTTACAGAAGATTTAGAATTACTTAAATACTGTTATCAAAGGTGGGAAGATCGCTTGCAGTTATATTTTTTAGACAATCATAATTTGAAATTGTATTCAAAGGAAGCGCTTAAACAACCTGAAGATAAGCGTGTGACATCTAGTAATGATGAAAGTCGAATAAAAACTTATGAATTAGAAGTGTCATTTAAACAAGAAAAAAAGTTGCTGATTGATAAGATGTCAAAACTTAATGGAAAAAACAAATTACTTATTTTCTTATTAAGTTTTACTTTGATTGCAAATACAGGATATTTTTTTTATAATGAAATTTTTGCAGAAAACATTCCCCAATCGGTGTCTATTGAAACTCCAATAATCGATACCCCACAAAAAATTGATAACACAGAATCAATAGTAACATTAGAAATATTCGAAGACACCGCAAGATTAAAAAAACTTAACAGTCTTTTTTCAGGTTATCTTAATCTATTAAAAATATCGGATTCGATTAAATTCGAAAAAAGCAGAAAAGAATTCAATCTGAATGTTAAGAAAACAATTTCTATCGATAGTATCGAATTAAATAAAATTATTTTAAATTATAAAAACCTAAAAAATGTCAAATAATGATGATAATTTTTCGGTTAGAAGAAAAACTATGTCTACTTCTAACATACGAAATAATTTCAAAAAGCCTGTAGGATCTGGTAAAGTAAATATTTATAAAGTAATTGCATTTTCAGTTATTTTAATTAGTGGAGTAGTTCTAATGTTTAAGTCATGTGGCGATGACAAAGTCAAACCTACTATTACTACATCTGAAGAAACTGAAGATACAGCAGTCAAACCCCCAATCATAAAAAACGTTGAAACCGTAGTTACAAATAGTAATAAAAATTCTGGTCCCACTCCGCCACCTAAATTAACTAAGATTAGAGTTTTTGCAGCGGACTTAGATCAATTGAGAAGCGCATTAGCAAGTAAGTCAACAATGGCATTAAGTTCAGGAAATTTCACTCCAATTAATCTGAAAGTTAATCTCAGCAATTATAGTGTAAGTTTTGAGTTAGATACAATTCCTTCAAATTTTAAGAAATTAAGTTTTCTTTGGGGGCCAATAAATAGTGGAGGATGTGTTAGTTGTTTAAATGCAATACAAAAAAATCCAGGCTCTTTTCAGATGTATACTTCTTCAGATAGCAATTTTGAATACGGTATAATTGCAATTTCAAATTAAAACATGAATATTTAATGTATTCATTTTTCTTTTTAGGTTAATTTCTGTTATGAAAAAATTTTTTATATTTTTTTGTTTTGTATTAGGCATATCATCAATTTATGGTCAATTTGATACTGATTTAGTGGAAACATCAATTGTAACACTTGATGACTCTCAATTGTCATATATTAAAATGAGTCGAGCCGGTCAAAGAGTAAAAGTAAAATATTTTGCAAGTAAAGAAGGTTATAATCAAACTGTTTATGAAAGATTTACAGAATGGTCCAAAAATAAAAATATCATAGCTATTTCTAGTGGTACTTATATGGATAGTTGGAACCTTGCAGTAGCAAAGCCTGTAGGTTTGTGTATTGACAATGGAATAACAGTGAATAGGGCTATCGATTTAACTAGATTAGATGGCTTAACTGTTGTTTATCCTTCTGGCGGTGGTGGTGGAGTTGCGGCAACAAATTTAAAAGACGGTAATTTAACAGTACAAGGGGTTACTGGCCAATTAAACCTTAGGAATGCATTTGATTTACAGCGTTTTATAAATTGGGCAGAAACAAATAAGATTACAGTATTTCAAACACACTTATTGGTTTTTAAAAACCAAATTATTGTTAATCCAAACCAGGCAAGTAAAAATCGATCTGAGCGAAGATTTTTGGCAGTAGGTACAAATTCAAATGGACAAATTTTCCATTATTTAATTAATCTAACATCTGCCAATTCAATTTACGAAGCAACCGAAAAAGTATTCAGATTTTTAACAAAAAATGAAGAGCTAAACGTCACATTTATGATTAATTTAGAATCTGGTGGGCAAGATAATTTTAGAGTGTATAAAAGTGATGGAAAATTTGATGCCAGAAAAGAATTTAGTGGAAGGACAATGCTAAAAGAAGCAGCTAATTTGCTTGTTTATTACTTCGAATAATAATCTAAATCGCAACTATCATATTTTTTCTTAGATTAATGTGACTTTGCATTCTTTGCATATGTATGGGAATGGATGATGATGCTTTCAATGATTATGCGTAAATTGAATCAAGAAGCAGTTTTCACATCATAATTTTTAAGTATGCATAAGCGCACTCCATTTTATAAAACGTATCTATTAGGTTTTTTGGTGGCTTGTTTGTTTTGCGCACAACCTA
>JACCDI011437054.1_pt1 | contig 12695 bp, 12 predicted proteins | sample 7442791 | NCBI WGS metagenome assembly JACCDI01 (sample SAMN15323434, study PRJNA562643) | freshwater metagenome | isolation source: river surface water | place: USA:Blue River Watershed | collected 2017-08-15
CATGGTGCAATGACAACTACCCAACAAGAAATTTACTGGTTGGTGGGTGAACAAATAGCTAAGTAACCATTTAACAACTAATTCTAATTTGGCTGTAACTATACTTCCCATGTTGCCACCACTGTACCCTCCACATCTGCACAAGGCACACTCACAGGTACACCACTCAAAGTTACCTCCCTCACATCTCATCTTGGGTAATTTGAATGCTGACAATATTGCTCTGCTCCTTTGACTCAGCTGGCACAACTTTTTACTGGCTTGCCAGGCCGCCCAGTGGCTTATGTCCTTGACATTCTCAAGTTGCATTGGGCCCTAGTTTGCCTTGGTACTACTCCTTGAGATTCCCACACCTCTTCCACTGCCCTCTACCAGGGACCACATTGCTCCTGCCTCAATCACATTGACTGCTTCAAGTAGGAGTTGGCAGAAATGATTGCAAAAGGGCAATAGATTTCGCTCCCTGCCACCATTGCATGTAAATTACCCAGCATCTGTCTCTCACTTCTGGGCATCAGCCTCCAATGCAATTGCAGGTCATTGTGAATTGGCAACTATACCCGATTGGGATTCAATGCCAACACCCTCCTGCTATCATGTACAGAGGCCATACAATTTGGCCATGTCCTCCCCCACCTGCTTTGGCATATCCTCCTAGCAGACCCATTGGTCAGTCCCATCTTCCTCAACAAGACCAATATCAGTGATGGCTTCTACCACCTCCACCTTGTGCCAGATGGTGCCCCACAATATGTGCTAGCTTTTCCCACCAGGATTGCCACTGCCCTCTCATTGCCATGCCATTAGTTCTACCAATGGGATGGAAGAATGGCCTATACCTCTTTTTTGTGCCATCACAGAAACCGCTTGTTGCTCTGTGTGTGCAGGTGGTCAATCCACAAAGGATGATCATCATGACATAAAAAGACAATACGTTTTCGTCAATTTTTTGTGATGACTCGAAAACATCTGGAGCGCACAAACAGGTTATCAGCCCTCTTAGATTTCTATATGAATAATAATATAATATTGTCAATGTATCATGTTAGTATGGTAGTAGCAGGTTGTTTCTAGGTGTAAAAATTTTAAGGAGACAGTGATAGGATATCTTTCGTGGTCATGAGAAGAGTGTAGGAGAGATCTTTTTGTCTTCAGGTTACCCTTGGTACTACAGTATTGTAGTTAGTATACCATCACAATGTACTACTTGATCAAGTGGTCAGTTGTAATTATATTATAAAAGTACAATACTATTACTGATTTTGTGCCATGTAATTTCATAAATATGTTTTGAGAACACATCATTCGGTTTGGATAATTAGGCTGACCGACACGGAAAATATCTTTTTTATGTGTATTTTCATCAACCATCGCAATGTTTTTGACGCTTTTCATTCTGCAAATTCATCGTCATCGGATCTCCGTCGCCAGTCGCTCTCGCCTCCTTCTTTTTTACAAGAGGGTCCTTATCATATTTCATCTATATCTGAATATGCCATAAGAAACAAATTAAGCGGTGATTCAAACAAAACAAACAAAGCTCACTTTCCAAATTCATATCCAGATCAAACGTTTATTCCATCATTGTTACTAGGTACACTTTACGACTTCAATAATGTTTTCTTCACTTCGACTTGTAAACAAATCCGTTTGTTTTGCGGCGGAGGCCGGTATCAACGGATACGCTAAACGAGCTATGTCCATTTCAGCCTTGTCTGGATTTGAGGGGAAGCATTTCATCTCAATAGATAGGCTCAGGTAAGATAAAGAATACTACATGCTCAAATTCTTCACATTATGGAGCAAGCTTATCATTTTCACACAACCTCCATTGCAGCAACGAAGAGTTGCGTGGACTTCTCGATCTCTCCAAAAGATACAGAGACACATACGGCAAAAAATCCACTGTCGATCCTATTACAGCTCCCAAACCTCTAACTGGAAAGTCCGTCTCTATGATCTTCCAAAAACGATCCACCCGCACTCGTGTGTCCACCGAAACAGGTATGAATCTTTTGGGAGGACAATCGCTCTTCCTGGGACCCTCCGATATTCAATTGGGAGTCAACGAGTCCATGCGTGACACCGCCCTTGTTCTCAGTCGATTCAATTCTCTTGTTCTCGCTCGTGTCTTCTCTCATAACGACGTCCTTGAGTTGGCTGAGCATGCTACCGTTCCTGTCATCAATGCCCTTAGTGACATGCACCATCCACTTCAAACTCTTGCCGATTTGATGGCTTTGGAAGATCATTTTGGAGATTTAAAGGGAAAGACGTTGGCTTGGGTTGGAGATGGAAACAACGTGTTACATGATCTTATGCTTGGATCCGCCAAGCTCGGTATGAATGTCAGAATTGCAACTCCGAAGGGATATGAAGCAGATGCTGGTGTTCTTGAGACCACGAGAACGCTTGGAGCCGATAATGGAACCGAAGATGTTTTCACTACTAATGATGCCTCGGAGGCTGTGAAGGGAAGTGATGTGGTTGTCACGGATACTTGGGTTTCGATGGGACAAGAATCCGAGTACGAGAAAAAGATTAAGGAATTTGATGGCTATCAAGTCAACTCCTCTTTAATGAAGCAAGCCAATCCTGGCGCAGTATTCTTGCATTGCCTCCCCAGGCACCCAGAGGAGGTCAGCGATGAAGTCTTCTATTCCGAGCAAAGTTTGGTTTTCCCTGAGGCTGAGAACCGTATGTGGACTGTCATGGCTGTGATGGCAGCACAACTGGGAAAGATTTAATGTATCTTATACAAAAAAACAGGTGATATATAATCATTTATCTAGGTTAATCAATAACATTCTTTTTATCATTCGCGTCTTCTTAACTTTTTTCTTATCTTGTCATTGTGAATAATAATTTAGTAATGAGCTGAAGCTTTTTCTATATTCTTTTCCTACAAATATCCTTGTCATAGTGTTGCGTCATGCTTTTATAAAACTTAACACCTGTTTTCCCCGAAGCTGATGAATTATATCTTCCACAAATATTTCATCATGACTGCAATTCGTTTTGCACCAATGTGAGCCACAAACGCATGTGTGGGATGTCAGAGAGTGCTAAATTCTCTCCTCGTTGCTGTGTCTTCAAAAACATGTAAATGGTGCACTTTTTTTTCAAAGTAGTAGAAATAACAGATGATTCCTTGCTAAGATTTGGACCGTTTTTCGTATTTTTGTTGAAATCCACAAGAACCACATGATTTTCTCAAGAAACATCATTCCATTCTCTGATTATTTCAACAAATCATTAACATGAAGAAATGAGAAATATGAGACTTATTTTTTTCCACAGCTGTTTTTATATTTCCTCAGTTAGCTGACATATTTAATGACTGTAATGTTACTTTTTTATCTTTAGTATGAAGCTTGTTTTTCCCTTATCATTTATTTTTAGGTTGTTGATACAATATTCATGACTGCTTTAAAATATCTGTAACTTAGTCCTGTGTTTGGTAGTTATGACAATTTGTTGTGTTTTTTGAAAATTGTTGGCTTTTATGTCCATAGTGAAGATAATCCAAATTGTTGAAAAATAAGAAATTTAAGGTAAATGTTTCATATGATATTCAAATCATTGCAAATTATTTTCAGAATGTATGAAGTTGATGTTTTTCCTTATTATATTGTGGGGATATTTTATTCATGATAATAGCAGTATGATTTGGTTCAAAAACGTTATTATAGTGATCATTAAAAATCTATTGATGTCTTACTTTGTTTCTGGTTGAGGATTAAAATTGAAATAGACAAGAGGGAAAATAATAAGAACAGTTGAAAAACATGATCTGAACAAAGTGTGAAAAACAAAAATAGTTTCATTAGTAAGATTACCATCAATAGATATTTTGTTCTCTCTGTACCATGCTTTTTATATTTTTGTTGCTGCAATCTGAGCCCAAGCCTCAGATTATTGACTGACTGGAGATTATGACCAGGATCATTGATTATAAATGATTGCCATCAAGGCCACAGGAAAATTTTTGTGAGGGATTGATAAACATACTTAGAAGCCCCAGTGGGATTGGGGATTGTATGAAAATTATATTTCATTTGAACAAGTTGTCATAAGTGGGCACCCCTTGATTGGATGGTCAATGGAAAATATCTGATCCTCCCAGTTGAAATTTGAAGGAGCTCATATTTTGATTTCTATTTCTGCAACAGCTCTTCCTACCTTGTCACCACTATAAGTCACAGAAAGCTACAACAGGTCTTGATGTCTTGTTGCTACAACAAATGGTAGAAAAACTAAAGTAGAATCAATGATAATGATTGGTTGGAAATGTCAAATGTTGAAACAACTCATAATTTGAGACACAGATACTGACATGAAACGTGTCACAGCATATTGTTTTTTTAGCAACATTTGTCATTTTTAATGACATTGGAATAATAACGTTATGACAATGAATTTACAAAAAAAACAAAATGTATATACATTTTTTATTTGTTATCTTCTAGTCAACCACCACAAGCCTCTGGTATACAACTCAGAGGTAAAAAACTTCATGTCAAGGATACATGAGTAATTTTTTGAATTTTATATCATTTCTGCCTGTTGGCAACATGTTGACAACATTTCCAAATGAATGACAACACACCCAACTAAAACTTCAATAACTTCTTCCTCTGTAATGATGACAACCCAAACATTGCACCATTCATGGATACACTCTCTTTTGCCTACAGAGCAAGGATAATCAAAACCCTAACTTAGGATAAGACACATTCATCTCTACAGCTGATGATACCAAAAACTCAAAATCATCCACCACCTAACCAACTTTGGAGTTTCTTGAACCCACCCAGTCAACAAAGCTTTCACCCACATTGGATTTGGGGCTGATGTGACCACACCTAATCTTGAAAAGAAAGCCACCATCAAGTGCAGAAAAAAGTCAAATGTACTGGTTCAATGTTCTTGAACTGAAGAAACTGTTTAGTATTTAGTAATTGAAGGCAGTTCCCCCACAAAGTGGTACCCAAATTGGTGAGAATGTCTTCATCCTGGCACCCTGGCTCATGGTAATGGGGGATTGACTTGTCAGTCCAAAAATCTTTTGATTGCACAGGAGGCAGGCAATTGCCAAGGAATTCAAAAAATCTAAATGCAGAGCTGATAAGAATTGGAAAGAGGCCATTGAGGACTATTTCAAGGCATTCACTAGTTGGATTTTTTGTGTTACTCATTCCCAAATTGCACCTCTCAAGGATTTGTCCACCCTGTTGATACAAAACTTTGCAATTTTTCTGTTAAAGTTATTAATATCTGCTTCATTTTCTTCTCAGTCACGGCCAACAGCAGCATCCCAGAGTCTTTGTTTGTTACCGCATTTGTGATGTGCAAACTGACCAACTGCTGTGCATAAACTTAAGACAAGAATAAGAAAGGAAACAAACTATTCAGGCCCAACTCAAGCACAAGAATGAGAAGTAGGTAGAGAAGAAAATCAGAATCAAGAAACTTCAGTCTATATTTTCCAGAACTCTTGCCAATGTAATAGCTGAGGCAAATGCTAACAGACAAGAAACAATATACCCTGACTCCTGCTACCATTTCTTGTCAACAAGTTTGGCAAAAAAGAGCTACTCTGTTAAGTCCAGGCAATTATTTGGGTGATACCAACTTGACACATGATATTAACCAAGCCCTCTTCAATGGTAAAGTTAAATATTCTCTCTTTGGACGCCCAAGTAACTTCTATGATTTCTATTTTCCTAATGTGATCCTCTATACCAAATACAAAATGATCAAGCCATAACTGCACATCATCCCAACCCAAAAGTTTCCCTAATTTGCTGATTAGAATACTATCTTCCATGCAATTGTTCAATTAGTCAATGTTCCTGTCAAATACATGCAATTAGATTACCCCCACTGCTTCTTGCCAAATTGCAAAAAGAGGTGAAGAACAATGGAGATGTCTTCAAAAATGCTGGATCCCTATACTCAATTTTTGCCAAGTTTTTTGTCATCAACTTCTATGACCAACAATGAATTGTTTACAGGGACACCCAAATGGATTATGCAATGGTTGATGACTCCATTGGGGACTGTTTGGTCATTGTAAAAGGTTCTCAATGGCAATTTTAATCAAAGATTGCTTTCTTCTGTCCTGCTTTTTCATAGCAGCCAATTCAATAGATTCAAGTGTCGGCAACAAGAAAGGAACCCACAATGAAGCCAACATGGTCACCAACAAACATCATTTTGAGGAATTTATATCCAAAAAGGCAATGTTTGGGAAATTCTTATGGTTGCAAAGCTTATCACAGATAGCCTAATGTGGAATGAAATGATTTGGTGTGCCCCAACTGGTACATTTGCTGAGACTGTTTTGATGACTGTAAACACAAAGGTAAGCATGTCTCTGGTGACATGATCCCCATTATCAGCAGAATTGGAATACACAAGTCATGAACATTTCATGAGTGGGAAATGATTAAGTCCTAAGGTTGCGGTCTATTTATGGCCCAGTTGGTGTGTAAGAAGCCTCCTGATAAATACCTTCTTTTGGCCATACAGCCCATGAGCACATAACCATTTGCACTCAAAATGTAGCTGACAGCCATGCACACCACAACAATTGTGGAAGATGAAAATTTGAAAAACTGAATCTTGGAACAAGTTGAATGAGTTCACAGTAAGTTTGAGAGTCTAGAGGTCAATGGGACAATGGAGTCAGAAAATGTGGTTGATTGGGAGGAAATTAAGTTGTGTCATTAACTTGAAGATGGAGCCTATGTCAACAAAAGAAGCAAACACTAAACAGGTTAGAGGCTTTAAATAAAAGAAACAAGGACATAGTAGATGAGTCAACATCCTGAGATATCTTACTTTGATGTCACTTAAGAGTGGTGACAAGATTCAGCAGCAATACCCATGGGTGGTAGATATCTCTAACATTCAGGATGTAGAGAATTGCAAGTTACATTAAACCTAACCATGTCAGGAATCGCATCCACAACTACTTATTACTAGAATGGAGATAGATGTGTGATACAAACAAACCTGCTAAGGCAACTACTGTTGCTTACTCTTATTGTCCAAGTGCAGTACACTACAACAATCCCAAAAATTGTGTCAACTTCTCGCAAACAAACATCATGAAGATAATTAAGAAGTCATGGCCGCCCTATGATCTGAGATGTGCCACCCTGAATTCTCATTTGAAATACAGACAAGGCAGCAGGAATTTCTTCATCTTCTCAAAATATGGTTTCAACATGGAGAGAGGGAAAAACTCTGAAGTATTGATCAGAGTATTGATTGGTCAGCATTTTAAAGCTGTTCAAACTGAAGATGGATGAAATCCATCCTCATATCCAGTTCAAAATGACCTTTGATAGACCTCTCTCAAGAATCAAGATAAGTTGATTGTGAAGAGGCCCTCAAATTTGGAAGCCACAAAGTCACTCAGACCAACCCAAACATTATGCATATGCCCCTTTCCTTTTCAAAGATGAAATTAATCTCCAATGCACTCATTTTCCCATCAAATACTGTCCACTAGGACACATTTGACAAGATGAGCATGGTGGTAGAAAATGACAGAGTCACCCATGACCAATTGTCAAAGTGGGGACCATGACCTCAGTCAATAACTGGTTGGACAAAAGCTGCCTGCTCCTATGTATGCTTAGCAACTGCATCAAGTGAATAATGAAGTGGAGAGTTAAAGCATATTCCAAGTTCCCATCCTCAAGAGTAATTGTATGAAAAAGTGAATTCAAGACTGTGTACCACCAAGCCACCTAGACCACAAAATGGTACTATAGACATGCCCACAACTACCAAATAGGCTCTCCATATCACATTAAGTAGTGACATGGATCCCATCAAATGGGGAGTAATCTCAGAAAAGGTCTGTGGGCTACTAATGATGATTTTACACTGCAGCAATCATAACCCAGAAGAGCTACACTCACCAAGTCAGGCTTTGGCCCAATGGAAAGACCATTCATACTAACATTCCTTTGAATCAAGCCTTAGTTGTCAATGTCATATTTTACAACATGGGGTAACTGGCTGATATGATGCACAACACGTGACAAGTGTCTGCCATGTCATAAAAATTTCTAGCAACAGGCCAAAAATGATGCCGTTTTGACATAGGCAATGCCACAACTAAACAACATTTTGCTAAAGATAGGCAACATGTCATTTAACTAGATAAAACTACTAGTAAAATAAATAAAAAATACATAGTAATATTCAATTTGGCGACATATGTCTAAAAAAACACTAAAAAGCATCAATTTTAATTTTTTACAAAGGAATCAAACTAAACTTCCAAAAGATTTTTCAGAACTTTGCTTGCAATCAAAAAGATTTGTTTATCTTCATGAAGGTGGGTCTGTCCTTAGTTACCCACCCAACATGGGTTTGACAGGTGATTTTTGTGTCTGTGTTGGACAAAATGTCATAAAACGACAAAAAAATTTGAGAATCTTTGACATTTTGATGTTTTGCAGACATTTTGCTGACATGTTGATGACATTTATAACTAAGACTCAAGCATGGAAGCAGATATTTGAAGTATCGGTGGTCCCTTGCAGTTTTATAGATGTCAACAATAATGACATTGCAAACTTGGCATTGAGCAAGGGAGCAAAAGTGACTCAACTGAAAGGAGCAGCCATGCTTGCCATTCATGTAGCAGAAAGACCATCATTTGATTAACACTCTGGATGATGCTGTTAGTATTGCCAACATCTCATCATGCAAATCCAAGAACCATTTGCTTCAAGCTGGTTGGGATTGCTCTACCCATGGTGGCTTGATATCTGGTAATCTCTCATCATAGATTTAATTTAAGCATTCTTCTTGTAACATATGACTGAAAAATTGAAACAGGATTTTCAATTGAAATAATCCCAAATATTGTGTTAACATATTGAAATGATATTTTTTGTTTTGGTGTACATTTGGATCAAGCTTGATAATCACAAAAAATCCTCAAATGTTATTGATTAATTCAAATATTCTTATATTTTTCCAAATTATGTATGTGGTACCACAACAAGTTTACAACATGAAACCTATCTTAAAAATGGTTGCATCTGTGTTTGGTATACTATTTCAGGGAATAGAGTGTGTGAAGTTTTGTCTCGATTAACATTAATTTTGGAATACCATGTTTGTGTTGGGTTACGAGTTGCATTTTTTAATATTTATATTTTATTAGCAATTATTTTGTTTGCAACACATTCACAATAGAATTAGGGAGAATGATAATGTACAGCAGATTTCTCAATAGTTGAATTGTATATGAATTAATATGTTAGCTCATGTCATTGTTGCACCAGGTTTTGTGATATATCATTACACTTTTGAGATTATACTTATTTAAAAATGATGATGTTGCAATGATGATGCAAAGATTTGATTTTCCCCCAATCTCTCACTAGGTTAATGTAAATAGAAAATTGTAGCTAACAAAACATTTGTCAATATTGATTATTAAACTTATTTCTTTTTTAGATCATTCTTATTCAAATTTACAATATTGTTTTTTATTTTTCAACAAATGGCAATGCAAAAGTTTGATTTTCTTCCAATCTCTCATCAAGATGAATAATAGGAAAGGTTGCATACTGTTCTTTCAACTTTTGTTGTATTACTTGACCATTAATCTCATAGAATGATACCAAGCATACCTTTGGCTCATCTGTACATTCTTTGATGAATCCATCTTAGGATTTTCTTCAAAAAGATGGATAGAATGGTCCATTTCTTTGTAGAAGTAGAACTGTGCAATAGCTTTGGCAATTCTTTTATTGAAAAGTGTTGCAATATAATGGATTCTAGATTTAAATTTGTAAACTAAATCTCTTTCTTCCATACATACAATCCAGTACTAACAATTTCTGATCCATTGTGATGAATTGAAAGGATGTGATCAACCAGTTAATCTATTTCTTCTGATCCAAATGGTTTAATTTTAACTCCAATGATATAACCAGAAGAAACCTCTCTTACTTGTTATGGTCCCCTTTTGAAAGTTGCGCACTTTATTTCTTGAATATCAAATTATTCATGAGGTTGATATGGATTTGTTTTACACTTTTTCACTAAATTTTTTTAATAACTATTAGTTCATTTGTTGACAATGGTCTGTCCTGTCTATTTGAAAATTTGAGGACTGGACAGACTACAAAAAACATGCCCAGGACTGGCCCTAAAATGACTGAAGAATTATTTGAAAGATTCACCTGACCCAAAAGGTCATTGAGAACACACATTCTGTGTCCTCAGACCTGAAGAACTTAATTCAAAAATCAATTTAAATATAGAAACGAAATTTTTAGTATAAATGCTCCATTTATGTGGTAAGATACAAGAAAAAATGCAATAAAAATTGTTTAAAAAAATGCAATTTTATTCTTTTTCTTTCTTGTTACTCCACACTTTCTTGTTTACTACTGCTTTGGTTGTTTTAAATATGAGGCCATTTCTTATGCCTTCTGTTTAATCAATGAAATAGGTGGATTATTTCATGAATATTTCGAAAGTTTGAAATATGTTGCTGAAATATTTGCTTTGTTGTTGATGTATTGATCTTGCAGAAAACTACATTGATAAAGAATCCCCAGTCCCACTAATGTTCCTCCCTCCTAAACAAAACCCCGTGATTTCAGGAAGGATCAATGATGATGCTGGTGACAGGAATGGTGACAACAGCAAAGGAGGATTCAAAGGGTGTAGAATTTGTTGAATTGGAAATGTCAAAGTGGGGCATTGGTGAAAAATTGCATAATGCTACAGATATGGTTGTGATGAGAATGGATTCAGATGGTAGTGGTGGAGTGGAGGAGATGATAATGATGGCTCAATACTACCATTCTTTTGTGGTGATAGATCAGAGTTTGCTGCTGGTGGTGGTTGTGATGACAGCAAAGGCTGTGGCTGCAGCTTTGGATTGGTGATAATTGTGGTGGTTGTGTGGCAGTAAAAGTGGAATTGGTGGGAAACTATGGCTGTGGAATTGGAGGGGTAGTTGAGGCAATAACAGTGGTGGTGGTAAATTTGTCAGAAAATAAAGTATTTAAGAGTTGATGCATCTTGTGATGTTTTTGTTAAATTCTTATTTATTGAGCATAGTAAATTTGAAACATGGAATCAATATGAATGAATTCCCCAATGAGGTTCGAAAATAATTTGGAAGACTTGATGATTTGCATACTTTTTCAAGGTTACAGTTGGAGGTGATGACATGTTACTGGATGAAGACAAATAACATAGCAAAAAATGTGTATAAAATGCCCAGTTATCTTTTCTGTTTTGAGATTTTAGGATATGTCCAGAACATTGCCAAAGATAAATTCTATACCTTGTAGTTTCCTCTAACCATGTTACCAATACTCCCTTGCATTTGGCAAACACCCTATGAGACCCAATTGTGTTAATTAAACCATTACATTCAGGAATTCAAGTAGAATTACCAAATCTTCCATATGAAGTATGATATCACAGTTTCCTTCAATTGAATATTTGTGAATAACAAAGTGCCCCTTGATACCTTGAGTGAGTTGTTGGCTTCACATTCCATGCCTTCAGCAAAAGAACCGTTGTATATGTGCATTATTATACTAGCATTGTTGAGAACCCTCTAATGGACAGCACATAGCTTCTTCCGATGAAGTTCCTCCCTCAGATGCCCCCCTATCCTTTTGGTCTTCCCATGATTGACAAATATGTTTTGTGCTTTCAAACAACCTTGTTGATTTCAGTGTAAGATTTAAAAAGTTGGTAGTTCTTGCACTTTGAAAATTAATATATTTTCAAATAAAAAACGAATATTTCTAGAAGGATATAATTCAATATTATTTGAATTAAATATCTGTTATTTTGGCATTGTAGAAGTATTTTTCAAATAACATGAAGCACTGCAATCAAGGGATCCAATGTAATCACATGTGTAACTCATATTCTGGAGGCTTGTCTAACTTCAGGTGCTAAAGGTTGGAATCTATCTCACTTCATGGGTAAAATAGAATCATTTTTCTCCCTACATCCAATGTATTCACAATTGACTAGAGATCTGTGAGATGTAAACCCCTTCTTAAAATAATGACTAGATTCACAAGAATAATTTATTTATGAATATTTCTCTTGACAATGATATTTACAATCAATATATTTTACTGCTTAATTTATTCTTGTGGAAAAATGACAGGAATGAGCAATTCACCTAAATTTTTATCAATGTGTTGAATGCCTGAATCATAAAACACTTTCTTTTTCTTTCAAGTCAAGACTAAAAAATAATTTTTCCTTGTAAAATGGTTGCATTAAAAAATTTCAACCTGGTGTAGACAATTGTTCTCTAAATGGGAATCAACTGAGTGTGTAGAGAATAACAAGAATATCAGCAATTAGAACCATTGATTACTAACATGTTATAATACTACCACCAATGACCTTGTGCATGATCAGTAATTCTGAAGAGACAACAATTCTTTTCAAATACACTGTGTTCTTTATATAATGCTAATATAATAGTGTACCTGGTTCAATCTGACACAGACAACAGTCAACATTTACCTAAACTCCATCAATATTATGCATGCATGAAATTGTCTCTTCAATGTTGGAAATAAATATACTACTTTGAAAACCATTACAGAAGGAGTCCTTTCAAAACCACTGATTTCTATCACCAATGACTACTCTGTAAATGATGC
>JACCDI011060659.1_pt1 | contig 12692 bp, 10 predicted proteins | sample 7442791 | NCBI WGS metagenome assembly JACCDI01 (sample SAMN15323434, study PRJNA562643) | freshwater metagenome | isolation source: river surface water | place: USA:Blue River Watershed | collected 2017-08-15
CCCAATTTTTACAGTAGCTAAATTAAATAAACCCCGAAAATTAGATGGTAAAACACTATTACTTTCTACTGATGGAGGTCATAATGGATATTTTCATTGGATGTGTAGAATATTACCTAAATTATGGGTGCTTGAACAATTTAATATTTCTATTAACCAATTTGATTATATATTAGTTAATGCTGGGGATTTTAAATTCAAACATGTATCATTTGAAGAATTTAATATTCCAAAAGAAAAAATTATTTATACCGAAAACGAAGAGGTATTTCATTGTAATCAATTATTTATAATAAATAATATTAGATATCACATTGAAGGGATTGAATTTTTAAAAAATAGATTTCTAAATGACTCTAATTCTAGTATTGAAACATTTGATAAAATTTATATTTCTAGAAAAAAAGCTTTGCATAGGAAAATTATAAATGAAGATAAACTCATATCATTTTTAAATGATAAGGGTTTTAAAACTATTAATTTAGAAGATTATTCTTTACAAGAACAAGCCTTTTTAATTAATAATTGTAAATTTTTAATTAGTATTCATGGTGCAGGATTGTCTAACCTTATCTTTGGAACTAAAGATTTAACCATAGTAGAAATTATTGAAGATACATTTGTAAATGTTAATTATTGGTTTTATTCGAATATAATTGGAATAAAGTACTATTATTATATTGGAAAAGCAATTCAAACAGAGTATTCTAAAACTAAAAATAGATTTGGTTATGATGACATAGAGTTGAACGATGATTTTTATTCAAAATTAGATACTTTGATCTAAATCTTAATTAGTCAACATCCAGTTAATTATTTGATGCGTTTCGTTCCATAATTTAGAAATAGGGAATTGAGTTTCTACCCACTTTTTATTTTTTTCACCTACAGCAGTAGCTAAGTTTTTGTTTTGAGCAAATTTTAAAATATTGGTAGCCAGTGTTTTTTCATCTTGATAATTGGATAAATACTCATAATTATCTAATCCAACAGCTTCTTTAATCCCTTCTATATTGGTTCCAACAAATGGTTTTGCCAACAACATACATTCTAAAATAGCATTGGGTAAGCCTTCTGATGGTGAAGAAAGAATTGCTACATCCATCATCTTAACTAAATTATATACATCTTTAACCACACCTAAAATATGTATATTTTGCTTGAGGTCTAGTTCTTCAATGGTTTGTTTAGTTACTTCAGCTTGGTTATCTTCTCTTCCAGCTAAGTATAAATTAGCCTCAATATTTTCTTTTTTTAATTCTTCTACAACAATTTTCCATGCTTTAACCAAGGTAATGTGGTCTTTTAACTTAGTTATATTTGCAACCATAATCGCATTAAACGAATTTGGTTTAGGATTTAACCTTTTTACCCATTCAGAGGAATCAATTAAAGGAAGGTTAGTATCAATTCCATTATAAACCACATGAATAATAGAGTCCTTAACACCTATACTTTTTAAAAAGTTAGCTCCATTAATAGAATTAGAAATGACACAAGTTATATTTTTTAAAGCTTTTTGTTCTAATGGCGAATCAAACAGATGTCCATCTATTCCTTGTTGCGCCCAAACATGTAATTTAATATTAGTTTTTGGTAATAAATAAGCCCCGAAAATATTCGGTTTATTATTAAATGTCATTACCACATCAATTTTTTGGCTATTAATAAATCGAATATATTTTAATCTACTCCAAAAATTATTATCCTTTTTATCATTTAACCTAAATCTAGGAGTGCATCTTGTACCTACATTTATTGCTTTACATTTATCATTCAAAATACCCTTACCACCATCCCAAAACCAAAATTCAACATCCCAATTTAAATAATTTCGATAAAAATCTGCTAACAATAATGCATGTTTTTCAGCACCACCAAAATCAGAAGTTCCAGTAATAAAAGCAATTTTCATTTTAATTCTCTAATAATTTGAATTGTGCATCTATTAAAAAGGGTGAAATTGTATTTCTTGGCAATTTGCCACTTGAATAGAAATTTCCTCCTTCAACTTTTAATTCGCCAGCAAAGTTAATTTCATCAAAAACATATTTAAAATCACTACAAAATAAATGAAAATGATATTTACCAGCATTTAATGGTAATTTATTTATTTTAAAATACAATATTATTTCATGTTTATTCTCATGAATTATAAACTCTTTACCTGTTAAAATTGAATTTGATAAATGGAATAAATTAATATCATTTTCATCAACAAATCTCATAGAAACATGAACACTTGGATATTCTTTAATTTCATTTACTTTTAAAATTATACGAAATATTATATCTTGACCAGATAATGCATAATCGATTAAATTTAAATTATTATCTAATAATTCAATATATTTAAATTGAATTTGAGCATTTCCAGTTCTTTTTTCTACTAATTCTAAATTCGATGTTATTTTTTCGGCATTACCAATTTTTAAATAATATGGAATAATTTCTTTTACAGTTCCAATTCTACTAACTGTTCCATTTTCCATTAAAATACATTTATCACATAATTCCATTATAGAAGCCATATTATGACTAACAAACAAAACTGTTCTACCCCCTCCCTGGCTAACCTCTTTCATTTTTCCAATCGCCTTTTGTTGAAATTCCGCATCTCCTACAGCCAAAACTTCATCAACAATTAATATTTCAGGTTCTAAAAAAGCAGCCACTGCAAAACCCAAACGCACTTTCATCCCCGAACTAAACCTTTTTATAGGCGTATCAATATACATTGCACAACCTGCAAAATCAACAATTTCATCAAACTTTGCCTCAATTTCTTTTTTACGCATACCTAAAATAGATCCATTCATGAAAATATTTTCACGAGCAGTCATATCTGGATGCATACCTGTACCTACCTCTAATAAACTAGCAATTCGTCCTTTGGCTTTAACAGTTCCCGATGTTGGCGAAGTAATTTGAGAAATTAATTTTAACAAAGTAGATTTTCCTGCACCATTTTTGCCAATTATTCCAACAACTTCGCCTTTTTTTATATCAAAATTTACATCTTTCAAAGCCCAAACATAATCAGATTTAGATTTCTGTGTTCTATCATTCGTTTGTCCAACCTCAGTAAACGGATCTTCTTTGCCTCTAATTTTAGCCCACCATCTTTTAAAATCATCAGATAATGTACCTGTTCCAACTTCACCTAAACGGTATAGTTTTGATAAATTTTTAACTTGTAATACAGTTTCTTTATTCATCTGCTTAAATTTATTTATTTTATTTTTAAACAGTGTCCATAAAAGTTTTTTCGGTTTTATTAAAAATAATAATTCCTAAAAACAATACGATTAATGTAAAAATAATACTATATGCTAAACCCAAATAAGAAAAACTTCCTTGGCCAAAAAAAGAAAACTTAAATAGTTCTACAATATGTGTAATTGGATTCAATTGAACCAAAGTTTTTATTTTACCATCTAAACTATTTAAAGGATAAATTATTGGAGTTGCATACATTAACAACTGAACACCAAACTGAATTAAAAATTTCAAATCCTTATATTTAGTAGTCATTGAACTAAAAATTAATCCAAAACCTAATCCTAAAAATGCCATTAGTATTAATAACAATGGAAAAAATAACAATTCCAAACCTATGGTGATATTTGCTCCAGTAAAATAGAAATATAGATATAAAGCAATAAATAATATTAGCTGAATACTAAACTTAATTCCATTAGATATAATTACTGATATTGGATTAATTAATCGAGGATAATATACTTTTCCGAATATACCAGCATTAGATGAAAAGGTATCAGATGTTTTAACAAAACACTCCGAAAAATAATTCCATAAAATAATTCCCGACATATAAAAAAGTGGTTGTGGTAATCCATCTGTAGAAATATTAGCAATTCTGCCAAAAACAAACATATAAATCAAAGTAGTCATTATTGGCTGTACAAAAAACCAAACTGGCCCTAAAACAGTTTGTTTATAAACAACTACAATATCCTTTTTTACTAACATTAATAACAAATCTCTATATTCTAAAATTTGTTTTAAGTTGATATCCAACAAGCCTTTTTTGGGCTCAATCACTAAATCCCACTGCTGATTTTTATCCATATTGAATATTTAAAAAGACAAAAATAATGTTTTAATCGAAACTAACATTATATTATAAATTTGATTCCAAAATTATACATTTGGAAGGTTATAAAAACTAGATATTATTTTAGTAATTCTATTTACTTCTGTATCATTTAACTCATAATATAAGGGTAATCTAAGTAAATAATTAGCATAATTATCACAATTAATTAAATCTCTGCCGTCATGTTTTTTAATATAAAAATCACTTTTGTGTAAACTTAAATAATGAAATACAGCATAAATGTTTTGATTTCTTAGATTTTGTATCAAATTGGTTCTTTCTTCTAACGAATTACAAACTATATAAAACATATGGGCATTATTAGTTGCAAAATCCGGTATTTTTGCCAATCTCAACAAACCTTTAGTTTCTAAATGTTGTAAGCCATTATAATATGCTTCCCAAATCATTTTACGTTTATTTTGTATATCTACCAAATTTTCCAATTGAGCATATAAAAAAGCAGCAATCATGTCGGATGGTAAAAACGAACTTCCTACATCTACCCAACCATATTTATTTACTTCTCCTCTAAAAAAAGCCGAACGATTAGTTCCTTTTTCCCAAATAATTTCAGCCCTTTCAACAAAACGCTCATCATTAATTACCAACAATCCTCCTTCACCCGAAATAATATTTTTGGTTTCATGAAAGGAAAAAGCCGCTAAATGACCAATACTCCCTAAAGGGCGTTTTACTCCATCTTTGCCTGTATAATAGGAATCAATTGCTTGCGCAGCATCCTCCACCACAAATAAATTGTATGTATTGGCTAAATCCATTATTTTATCCATATCACAAGCAACACCAGCGTAATGAACTGGAACAATAGCTTTGGTTTTTGGCGTAATTAAAGTTTCAATAACATCTTCATCCATTCCCGGGTGATCCTTTCTGCTATCACAAAAAACAATTTTAGCTCCTCGTAATACAAAAGCATTTGCTGTACTTACAAATGTATAAGAAGGCATAATTACTTCATCACCTGGTTGAATATTCAATAAAATAGAAGCCATTTCTAGTGCATCTGTACAAGAAGTGGTTAGTAAACTATGTTTAAATCCAAATTTGTTTTTAAAAAATTGATGACATAGTTTGGTATATTTTCCATTCCCAGAAATTTGTCCAGAATTAACAGAATCCGTAATATATATATTTTCCTTACCTGATAAATAAGGCTTATTAAATGGTAACATAATTAATTTATAAAATAATTGCTAATTTACCTCAAAAATTTTGCAGGATTGCCAACATATACTCCACTTTTTTCAATATTTTTTACAACCACAGCACCAGCGCCTATCTGTGTGTTGTTACAAATACTTAAATTATCAATAATTGTTGAATTAATTCCTAAAAAAGATTGTTCACCAATTTTTGAAAATCCTGCAATAGCTACCCTAGGTGCTATAAAGCAATGAGCTCCAATTTCTGTATCATGGGATATAGTACATCCCAAATTTAAAATAGTATTAAATCCAATTAATACATTTGCATCAATTATACAATCCGGATAGATCACAACACCATTTTTAATTTCGGCTTTAGAATCAATCCACGAAGTAGTATGTATTATTCTTCCAAATGGAATTTTTTGTCCATTAAAAAAATGATATAATTCCGCTCTAAATTTAAAATGGTTATACCCAATAGCTATTATCAATTCATCAAACTTATTATTTTCAAATGACTCTAAAACATTTCTTATCTTTCCTATAACAATATTTCCTTCAACCTGATTAAGATTAATATAATCATCAAAAAAAACAACTTGGCTATAATGATTATCTGATAAAGCTAAATGAGCAATTTGTTTTCCTAAATCACCTGCACCAATGATTGCTAAAACTTTATTATCCATTATTTTTTATATTTAAATACGATAAAGTGTCAGAGTAACCTAAGTTAAAAATTAAATCTAAAATACTTACTCCATGAACAAATGGCGAAAACAATTGATGATAAATAGGGTAATTTGAATAATCCATCCATTCTACTTGTATATCATTTTGTTGAAATAGATTTACATTTAAATAAGATTTCGCAGCTGGACCGCTTAAATAAATTGTTCCTTCACATTTTTTAACTGCATCAATTAAACGCTCATTCTTATCTCCATTTAGGTTTAAGTCATTTGAATAAATAATTTTTGTAGTAACTCCAAGCAATTCATTTATAGATAAGATAAATTTAAAATTAACTTCACTTAAATATGAACTCTGATTACTCATGTATAATTCTTCAAAATAATCTTTGTAATTTTTAAAAAAAGGTGCTTTTGCATAATTTACTTGAATACTTCTCCAATGTTTTGTATTCCACTTTTCAAAGGAAATTTTAGTGTCTTTAATAATTTGATTTGAATCCTTAAAATATACAGGTATTGTTAACCAATCTAAACCATTTTGTGTTTTGATTAAATTCCTATTTCTCCAATCATTTTTAGTATATTGCACTTCATCATATATTACAAATACATCTACTTTGTTAATTAAATCAAAATATCCTTTCCAAGGGATATAATTAGACTGTAAGATGCCAATTTTTTTATTCATAAATTTTTCTTATTATGTAATTTGGCCTATTTTGTACTTGTTTGAAAATTTTAAATAAATATATTCCTAGTAAACCTATAGAACTCATCATCATTCCTAATATTAAAAATAAAACTGAAATAATAGAAGTAAAACCACTTAAAACCTCTTCAGGGTAAAAAACTTTTAAAGAAATAAAATATAATATTGCCGTAAAACTAATTAATGTTATTCCTAATCCAATCTTAAAAATTATTTTTAATGGTTTTGCACTAAAAGAAGTTATTGCATCAGTCAATAAATTCATTCTTTTGGTAAAAGTATATGTACTTTTACCTTTTCTTGAATTTTTATTAATATTTATAGAAACTTGTTTAAATCCAAGCCAATGCCACATTCCTCCAAGAAACAAATTTTTATCTCCTAGACTCATCAATTCTGTGTTATATTTATCATTAAAAATTCTCTCGGTTAAAATATTTTCAGGGACTTTTGTGTCGCTTAATGAATTGAAAATTTTCCAAAAATATGCTCCTAATATTTTTTTGGTAAAACTTCCTTTTCTTTCAGAAGAAACACCATAAACAACATCAGCATTATTTTTTTGAAACTCTTCATAAAATTCTACTATTTTTGTTGGACAAACTTCCAAATCAGAATCAATTAAAAAAATTAATTTTCCTTTAGCTACTGATGTGCCTGCTAATAGTGCATGGTGATGTCCAAAATTTCTAGAAAGTTCAACAATTTTTATCTGTTTTGTTTTTTGCTGTAAGTCTAATAATAATGATTTTGAATTATCTGTAATACCATCTAAAACAAATATAATTTCAAAATCAATAATTTGAATTTCATCTATTCCTTGAAGAAGTTTATAAACAAACTTTTTAATAAATGATTCCGATTTATATATTGTTGTAACAATACTTAATTGCATTATTTTCTATTTTTAAAATTAAAGATAAGCTTATTTTTTAAAAATATTTTCACCTTACAAGGTTTATATTTTTTTTAATTTACAATTTTTCAATTTCTTTAATATAGTTAGTAAACTCACTATTCTCCCAAATTATATATCCACCATCTATCCATGGCTTAGCGATTTGATTGTTTAGATGGTCTTTTTCCCAACTATTAGGAATATCTATTTTTTTTACTTTTATATTAAATTGATACTTACCAGGTAATTTCAAATTAATATTATTATGTTCTGCCCAAAATGCTGTAAAATCTCTAATTCCTAAATTTAAATTGGTTGTTGATATTTCTGGCGAATTTACTCTAAAAGTCCATTTAATCCAATTTGCTCCATAAATATAAAAGTCAGGCATCCCTTTTTCATTTATTATTGGAAGCCAGATTTCTGTTCCATTTTCGTTCACATAAGTAATAGCAATAATGTGATTGTAATTGTTAAAATGTATATCATCCATAAAAACTGGATGCTTAGCAATTCCTAAATACCTTGTAGTTATTTTACCTAATTTTTTTGAAAAATCATTATACGAATTTATATACGATGAATTTTGAAGATTAAAATACTTAATAGATTTTTCAATCAATAATGTATCCGTAATAAATGAAAATTGTAAAACACATACTATTATTAAAAAAAACTTAATCGATAAAAGTTTTAAGTCCTCTAATTTAACATTTTGTAAAATTTTAATTTGATTAGTATCTGTTAATTGAGGAGCTATATAACCACAATTATCTTCAGTACATCTTTCCGTATTTCTATTTTTAGCAATATAATTATATGCTAATTTTGATAAATTGTAAATTCCAGGTATTTTAAGGATTAAGTAAAGTGGAAAAAAAATGATAGTTCTCCTAAAGACTTGTATGTATGTGTCTACCCCATTAAAAACAAAACCTTTTGAGTTAACAGAGTGAATATCTGCTAATAGTGTATCCATTGGTATTAAATTTAATTGACTTGATTCAATTGCATCATATTGTACCGTTTTAAAACTAATTTTATTCAACCAATTAAAATGATTGATAAATATTACAGTACGAATACATAATGGACAATCTTTGTCGTAGAAAAAAGTTAAAGTACTCTTTGCTTTACGATTGGGTATAAATTTTTTCCAAAATGAAACTGGAACTAATAATAAATATACGGCACAAGCTGTTAATCCAAACCAAGGTATTGGGAATTCGATAACAATACCTAAATGCAGTAAAATACCTAAAACTAACATAGTAACTCTCCATTTTTTTCTAAAAAACAAAAAGATAAATACAGTTTCAAATATTATGGTACCGATTCCAATTGATCTAACCAACCATTCTTGATTTAATAAAAATGTATCTTGAGAATGTGTAATCATGGGTAAAGATGAAGGTAGCCACGAACCTAAACCACCTAACCACATTGGGGATGCAATTTTATAAAAAACAGAATCTAAATAAACTAAGCCTAGTCCAACAAATGGTATTATAAAATAATGAATTTGCCTAACTAAATTAGTTGGATTATGACGATAAGTTGTATTTGAATATTTTAATTTTTCAATTAATCGATCAACCGATAAACATTTAGAAATTGGCATAAAAATCATTATGAAATTTATTCCTATATATGAATAAAAAACATGATACTCAAAAGTATGTATAGTACCAATTAATATTAAACTTAATATATAATTTAAAATTGAAAAAAATCTCGTAAATACACCTAAAATTAAAGCAATTACACTAAATGCCCAAATTATAATTGGTACCGAAAAATCAATTTCAGCAGGAGATAAGTAAGGGATTTTATCAAAAATTAAATGTCTAAAATAGTATAATTGTACAATTTCGCAAAGTAAAACAACATTATAAACAATCCTAAAAATGGCTAATCCAGTTCCATCAATCTTTTTATCAAAATATCTTCTAAAATTTATCATAAAACATTAATTTAAAGTGTGTTATTTGTTATTTCTAAAGTCATTTATAAACAATTTGGTTCTATAATCTACACCATCAATATTTAGATGGTAAGGTGTATCAAACATTAGAGAGTCAGCAATCTTATAATCATCAGGGGAATTTAATAAATTTATTCCAAATTTAATTAATTTGTTTTTAATTTTTTCAATTGCTTGTTTAGAATTAATAAAAGATTTTTCTTGATATCCTGGAAAGGAAAGGTATAATACAGCATTATTTTTTTTAAGTTCATTATTAAATAATTGTATTTCTTTTAAAACATCCATGTTAATTTTTAATCCAATATTACAATAAGGCTCAAAATTTTGTTTTTGTAATCTATTACTTAAAATTACATCTCCATATTCATTAAATGAGTTCACACTATATAAATTATTTTCTAGAGTTTTTAAATACGACAATAAATTAAATTTAGATAATGAGTACATGGGTAAATTTTCCAAAACATACTTAATTTGAATACAATCTAATAATTTTATTTTGGATAAATTTACATCAAAAATAGTTCTTGTTAACTCTTGACCATCATTGCCATTAAAAAAATCACCAATAAATTGTTGATATTCGGGAACCAAAATAACTGTATCACCTTCTCTAATATATTCTAAAGCATTTTTCATCATATATTTTAACCCAATACTTGCATGAATTCCAGTGTTTATTGGATTGAGACTCAAAGAATCTTTAATCATTTGGCTATTTAACCCAAAACTTAAATTAGAACCTCCAATACAAATAATTCGAGGTCCATTTACACTATTTAGTAATGAATCTTTCAATACATTTGCATAAATCATAGATGATTTTGCTTTTGGAGTAGCAGGCAAAAATGCTCCAATAATTATAGGAAAGAGTAAGATTGATATAAATACACAAATTTTTCGAATAAATTTTTTCATATTTTAAATATATTAAAATTGAAAATAAATAAATTGCTGTTCATTTCCACCCATCAAATATATAGTAATTATAATTATATAGTAAAAAGCATATCTAAAGGGACGTTTCCAAGTTAAAGCAAAGTTTTCTATAGCATATTGTTTTTCTCTTCCAATCCATTCCAATAGTATAAATATTTTTAAAATAATTAATAATAACAATGCTTTTTCGAATCCTTTAAATTTAGGAAGAGAAAAAAAAGAAGTTGAAAGCATTTGTGAAATATAATTTAAAGCATGTTCTATATTATTTGCTCTAAAAAATATCCAAGCAAATACAATTAAACAAAAAGTAATTAATATCTGAAATAATTGTTTTATATCTGGAAATAATTTTCCTTTAGACACTACGTCTAAATTATTTCTGTTTCGATTAGCCAGTAATAATGGTAAAAAGTATATTGCATTTAAAATACCCCAAACTACATAAGTCCAATTGGCACCATGCCAAAAACCACTTAAAATAAAAACAATAAAAGTATTTCTTAATTTTATCCAAACACTCCCTTTGCTACCACCTAAAGGAATATAAATATAATCTCTAAACCAAGTAGATAAAGAAATATGCCATTTACGCCAAAACTCAGCAATATCTCTAGAAAAATAAGGGAAATTAAAATTTTGCATTAAATTAAAACCAAACAATCTCGCAGTTCCAATAGCAATATCCGAATATCCAGAAAAATCACCATAAATTTGAAATGTGAAAAATACAGCTCCTAAAGCTAATGTACTACCTGAATAATCTGTGTAATTATTAAAAATTAAATTTGCATATTCAGCACAATTATCTGCAATTACAATTTTTTTAAATAAGCCCCACAAAATTTGCCTCATTCCATCTACAGCTTTATTGTAATCAAATTCTCTTTTTTTATAAAACTGGGGTAATAAATTTGTGGCCCGTTCAATTGGACCTGCAACTAACTGAGGAAAAAAACAAACAAATGCCGAAAATGTAATAAAATCTTTTGTAGGTTCTAATTTTTTATTGTAAACATCAATACTATAACTTAAAGTTTGAAAAGTATAAAAACTAATACCTACAGGTAAAATTATTTTTAAGGAATGTGCACTAAAATTTACACCAAAAAATGAGAATGCTTCGATAAAATTTTGAAGGAAAAAATTATAATATTTGAAGTAAGCTAAAAATCCTAAATTTATAAAAATACTAATGCCAAGTAAAATTTTTCTTTTTATAATTACCTGCTGATGCATTAAACCGATTCCAATACAATAATCTACTATAGTACTAAAGATAATTAAAGATAAAAATTTCCAATCCCACCAACCATAAAAAACATAGCTTGCTATTACAATTAATAAATTTTGAAGTTTTAAATTTTTAGATGATATAATCCAATACAGTATAAAAACTATAGGTAAATAAATTGCAAAATCAATAGAATTAAATAGCATTATTTAAAATAAATTATTTTGTTTATAATTTTAAAACATAATTGAATAATGTTAATATACAATTGATAAAATGTAAGATTATTTAATTTTATCGGAATTGTTTTTCAATATTTTATTAATAATATATTCGTTAGCAACTTTAACACCCGTATTATTTAAATGATTATCGTCTATAAAATGAACTGTATCATTTAAATTTAGAAATTTGTTCAAGTTATAATAAACTCCAAATTTATGTATTATAGAATCAAATTGAGTGTTGTTAACAAAATTATTATAATGTTTAGTTTCTGGTAATCTTATAAAAATGAATGGTATTTTAGTTTTATTAATTAAATCTATATTTTTTTTGAAAGATTCTATACTATTCGGATTAATAATTTTATTGCAATAAACTTTATCTAAGTTTGGATAAAATTTACCATTTCCATAATCAACAAATCCATTTTTAACATATTCATTATTAGCAAATATTTTTTTATCTCTTTTTGTTAAATTAATTTTATCGTTAATGTATTTATAGATGAATAAATTAAATAATTTTATGTTGAAATTTTGTAAAAACAATTTAAAAGTATCAAAATTGTTATCATCACTTCTAATCAAATCTATTGAAGCTTCAATGCCTTCAGTGTTAAATGCACCTGGAAAAACATCGTAAATTATTAATTTTGGATTAGTTTTTTCTAAATATCTTTTTAATAATATTTCTGTTTGCACAGGTGTTTGTGC
>JACCDI011061043.1_pt1 | contig 12688 bp, 9 predicted proteins | sample 7442791 | NCBI WGS metagenome assembly JACCDI01 (sample SAMN15323434, study PRJNA562643) | freshwater metagenome | isolation source: river surface water | place: USA:Blue River Watershed | collected 2017-08-15
ACTCCTCATCGTCGGCGCCGGCGGCTTCGGCCGCGAGATGCCCGCCTGGGCCCGGCAGCATCCCGACCACGGGCGCGACTGGACCTTCGGCGCCTTCCTCGACGACAACCCGGCCGCGCTCGCCGGCTTCGGCGACTTCGCGCCGGTCCGGCCGCTGACCGGCCATCGCCCCGCGGCCGACGAGGTCTTCCTCTGCGGGCTCGGCCTACCGCCGCAGAAGGAACGACTCATCGCCCCCTTGGTCGCCGCCGGCGCCGAGTTCCTGACCTTCATCCACCCCCGCGCCCTGGTCGGGGAGCGTGTCCGCCTCGGGCGGGGGGTCGTGCTGTGCCCCGGGGCGATCATCTCCGCGGACGTCGAACTGGGCGAGTTCGCGATGGTGAACCTCCACGCGACGCTCGGTCATGACGCCCGCCTCGGCGACTGGAGCACCGTCAGCGCGCATGGCGACCTGACCGGCCGGGTCGAGGTCGCCGACCGGGTCTTCCTGGGCAGCCGCGTCTCGATCATCCCCGGCAAGAAGGTCGGCAGCCGCGCGGTCCTGGGCGCCGGCGCCGTGGTCATCGCGGACGTCCCTCCGGGCGTGACGGTGGTCGGCAATCCCGGCCGGATCCTCTAGCATGCGCCGCGCCCTGCTCATCGCCGGCGTCCTCGCGACGGTCGGCCTGGTCGCCCTCCTCCTCGCGGTCGAGGTTTTCGCGGACCATCGCCGCCGCTTCACCGGCGAGCTCCCGCGGGCCTTGCCGACCGTGGTCGCCGGCTGGGTGCGGCGCGACGTCCCCGTCGCGGTCGGCTCCGCGGCCGCCGCCAACGTGCAGGGCATCCTGAACTATTCGCAGGTCGCGCAGGCGGTCTACGCCAAGGACGGGCTGCAGATCCTCGTCTACGTCGCCTACTGGGAGCCGGGCAAGGTCTCGGTCGTGGACGCCGGCTCCCACAACCCGGATTCCTGCTGGGTCAACAACGGCTGCGTGCGCACCGACCGGCGCTACGCCGTGTCCGCCCGGCTCGGCGAGCGCGCGTTGCTGCCCTATGAGGCCGGCACCTACCTCGTCCCGCGCGGCGGCCTGCAGCATGTCGCCTTCTGGCATCTCGTGAACGGGGAGCCCAACCGTTATGAGGCGCAGGAACAGGGTTGGCGCGACGGCCTCATCGGCCGGCTGGAGCGCCTGCCGCTCCTGCTCAAGGACATCCGCGTCCATGGCCTCAACCAGAAGAGCGAGCAGATGTTCATCCGCCTCTCCTCGCCGACGCCTTTCCCCGAGCTCCTCGCGCGCCAGGATGTGCAGGCGCTGCTGCGGGAGCTCGAAGGGCTCGGGATCTTCCCCGACCGCCCCTGGCGCTGAACCCTCTCCCATGTCCCGCATCTACCTTTCCCCGCCCGACGTCGGCACCGCCGAGGTCGAGTTCGTCCTGGAGGCGTTCGAGGCCAACTGGGTCGCCCCGGTCGGGCCGCACCTCGACGCCTTCGAGCAGGAGTTCGCGGCCTTGGTCGGCTCGCCGCACGCCGTCGCGCTCTCGTCCGGCACCGCCGCCTTGCACCTGGCCCTCCGTCTCGCCGGCGTCGGGCCCGGCGACGAGGTCCTCTGCTCGGACCTCACCTTCATCGCCTCGGCCGCGCCGATCACCTACCTCGGCGCCCGCCCGGTCTTCATCGACAGCGAGGAGCGCAGCTGGAACATGGACCCGGCGCTCGCCTGCGCCGCCATCGAGGCGAAGGCCCGCGCCGGCCGGCCGCCCAAAGCCCTCGTGCTCGTCCACCTTTACGGTCAGTCGGCCGACATCGCCCCGATCCAGGCATGCTGCGAACGGCATGGCGTGAAGCTCATCGAGGACGCCGCCGAGGCCCTGGGGGCGACCTACGGGGACCGCTGTCCCGGCTCGCTCGGCTGGGCCGGCATCCACTCCTTCAACGGCAACAAGATCATCACGACCTCCGGCGGCGGGATGCTGGTGACGGCCGACGCCGCGATGGCGAAGCAGGCGCGTTTCCTCGCGACGCAGGCGCGCGATCCCGCGCCGCACTACCAGCACGCGACCATCGGTTATAACTATCGCCTCTCCAACATCTGCGCGGGGATCGGCCGCGGCCAGCTGCTCCGGCTCGCCAGCAAGGTCACGCGCCGGCGCGCCCATTTCCGCGCCTACCGGCAGGCGCTCGGCGACCTGCCCGGCGTCACCTTCCAGCCGGAGGCGCCCTGGGGCCAGTCGACGCGCTGGCTGACCTGCCTGACCATCGATCCCGCGGTCGCCGGCCGCGATCGCGAGGACGTGCGGCGGGCTCTCGAGGCGGCCGACATCGAGTCGCGCCCGCTGTGGAAACCGCTCCACCTGCAGCCGGTCTTCGCCGGGGTCGAGACGCACGGCGGCGCCGTCGGCGAACGCCTCTTCGCCCAGGGCCTCTGCCTGCCGTCCGGCTCCGGCATGGCCGAGCAGGATCGGGAGCGGGTGATCGCGACGGTGAAACAAGCCTTCCGGGCCTCCTGACGATGTCGCACGAGGAACAGATCCGGTTGCAGCGTCAGTATTACGCCGAGACGGCCGAGAACTATGACGCCATGCAGCTTTCGCCCCAGGACGAGCATCAGTTCGCCTTGGCGGTCCTTTCGGCCATGATCGAATACCATGGTATCCGGTCCGTCTTGGACGTCGGCTCCGGCACCGGTCGGGCCCTCCGCTTCCTGAAGGCGCGCCATCCGCGCGTCCGGTTCGTCGGCATCGAGCCCGTCGAGGCCTTGCGCCAGGTCGGCCATGCGGCGGGCTTGTCCGCGGAGGAGCTGCGGGACGGGGATGTCAACGCCCTCGCGTTCGCCGCCGGGGAGTTCGACCTCGTCTGCGAGTTCGCCGTGCTGCACCACGTCCCGCAGCCCGCCCGGGCGGTCGGCGAGATGCTGCGCGTCGCTCGCAAGGCCATCTTCATCTCCGACGCCAACAACTTCGGCCAAGGCGGCAAGCTCGCCCGCCGCCTGAAGCAGGCGCTCAACGCCCTCGGCCTCTGGCGGGCGTTTGACTGGTTACGCACCGGGGGGAAGGGCTATCATGTCTCCGCCGGCGACGGGCTCTTTTATTCTTATTCCGTCTTCGGCGACTATGATCAGATCCGCGGGGCCTGCGGGTCGGTCCATCAGTTCAACACCGTCGACGCCGGGCCGAACCTGTACGGCTCCGCCCCGCACGTCGCCCTGCTTGGCCTCAAGAAATGACGCCCAGACCTGCCGTCATCTGCTTCGCCGGTCCGCGCGATCGTTATCAGTCCGCCCTGGCCTTGCAGGAGAACCATGCCCTGGAGGCCTTGGTCACGGAGGCTTACTTCGGGAAGTTCTGGGCCGAGACCGGTCTGGCTGGCCAGAACTTCCACCGTTTCGCCAAGGCCCGCCATCACCCGGATATCCCGGCGACCAAGGCCGTCCGGTCGCTGGGCGCCTTCGTGCGGACCCTCCGGGCGCGGTTGGATCGGCGGAAAGATTCCCCGCACCTGGCCATCGCCGACCGGTTGCTCGGCGAGAAGGCCGGCCAGGTCGCCCTGCGCCGCCGCGCCCCGCTCATCGGCTACAGCTATTACGCCGCCGCGGCTTTCCGGATGATGGCGGGCTCCGGTCTGCCGCGGATACTCTTCCAGGTCCATCCGAACGGCAAATACCTGCGGGAGCTCTTCCGGCAGGAGATCGAGAAAGTCCCGGAAGCGCGCGCCTCGCTCATGGAGGAGGCCGAGATGTCGCCGCTCTTCGCCGCCAACGACGAGGCCTGCGCGATGGCGGACGCCGTGATCTGCGCCAGCACCTTCACCCGGAGCTCGTTGGCCGCCGCCGGATCCGTCGCGCCGGCGCACGTCGTCGGCTACGGCGTCGACCTCGACGTCTTCACGGCCCGCTCCGCGGCGCCGGCGGCCAAGCCGCTCACCGTCGGCTTCGTCGGCGCGCTGTCCCAGCGCAAGGGCGCCCGCTATCTCCTCGGCGCCCTGGCCGCCTTGCCGAAGGGTGCCGCCAGGCTCATCCTCTATACCCGGGCGGCGATCGACCGCGACCTTGTCCGCGGGTTCGAGTCCGTCGACGTCGAGCTCCGCAGCGGACTTTCCGACGCCGCGCTGGCGGCGGACCTGCGGCGTTGCGATCTGGTCGCCTTGCCCTCGATCGCCGAGGGCTTCGGCCTCGTCATCCTCGAGGCGATGGCTTGCGGGGTCCCGGTGCTCTGCACGACGAGCACCGGCGGTGCCGACTTCATCCGGCACCGGCGGAACGGCTTGCTCATCGAGCCGGGCAGCGTCGCCGCCATCGAGCAGGAACTCGCCTGGGCCCTGACGCATCGCGACGAACTCTTCCAGCTCGGCCAGGCCGCCCGCGCCGAGGCCGAGAAGCATACCTGGGCGGAATACCGTCGTAAGTTCTTCGCGGCTTACGCCAACGTCATCGGCTAAGATGAGTTTGGACAGGATATTCAAGACCAGCGCGATGACCGGCGCGATGTCCATCGTGACCATGGTTGCCGCCTTGCTGCGGGGAAAGGTGATGGCGATGTGCCTGGGGCCAGCCGGCGTCGGTCTGTCGGGCATCCTCAACCAAGTCGTAGCCCTGGAGTCCCAGGTGCTCGCCTTGGGACTCCCCACGGTGGTCGTGAAGTCCGTGGCCGGCGCCGGTGTCGAGGCGAGACCGCAGGTGGAATCGGTCATCGCGCGTCTGGCGCTGGCGCTCGGCGTGTTCGGCCTCGGGCTGGGCCTGGTCTTGTCGCCGTTGGTAGCCGTGGCCACCTTCCAGTCATTCGAGCATCTGCCGCTGGTCATCGCGGCTTCGCTCGCCGTTCCCGCCGCCATCCTCACCAGCATCTGGTGCGCCGTCATTCAAGGTCGCGGCGAGGTCGGTTTTCTTGCGCGGTCGCAGGCCGCCTTCGCCGTGGTCGGCGCCCTCGTCGCCGCGCCGCTCATCTGGTACGGCGGGCTGGCTGGTCTCGGTGTCTCGGTGGTCTTGGCGGCGCTGATCCCGGTCGCCGGCTTATGGTCCAGGCGCCCGCGCTACCTGACGGCCGCGTCGGACGACAAGGGCATCCGGGATTCGTTGGTCAGGGCCGGATTATCCATCATCGCCGCCATCGCGATCGCCCAGGTCGCCGCCTATGCGACCAGGTTGGTCGTGGTCAACCAGCTCGGGGTCTTCGAAGCGGGACTTTATCAGGCGGCGCTGGCGGTTTCCGGCGGCCTTCCCGGCTTCGTGTTTTCGGCCATGGCGCTGGACTATTATCCCAGGATATCCGCCGCGAGAGACGGCGAGGAGATCGCGCGGGCCACGAACATGCAGGTGCAGGCCAGCATGGTCATCGCCACGCCTTTGTTCGTCGGCATGATCGTCTTCGGCGGACCACTGCTCGATTTCTACTACACCGAAGAGTTTCTGGGCGCCACCGAACTCATGGCATGGATGACCGCCAGTGTCGCCTGCCGGATCATCAGCTGGCCGGCCGGCTATTGGCTTGTCGCCAAGGCGACCCCGCGGGAATATCTGCTTATCGAAGGACCGGCGGCGCTCCTCGCCCCGCTTGTGACGATCGCCCTGTTGCCGTCGGCGGGACTGGCCGGCGCCGGGATCGCGATGGTGCTCTCAGCCCTCGTCTATGCGCTGGTCATCATCACGTTCATGCGTCGTCGCGGCGGCCTGGGCTACACCGCGGCCACGTGGTGGTGGGCAGCCCTGGGCGCGCTGCAGGTCGCCCTCGCCTTCGGCGTCGCCCGGAACGGCGTCGCGCCGTTGACCGGGGGCCTATGCCTGGCGGCAAGCGTGGCGGTATCCTTGGCCGCCTATCCGGTCATTCGCCATGCCAAGGCCTAAGGTCAGCGTCATTTTCCTGTGCTACAATCAGGAGAGGTTTGTCGAGGCAGCCCTGCGCTCGGCCTTGGATCAGGCCTACCCCGACTTCGAGGTCATCGTGGCGGATGATTGCTCGACGGATAAGACGATGGAGGTGATCCAATCGGTGCTCAACCAGCACCCACGGGCCTCGGTCGTGCGGATGGTGCCCGCCTCCGCCAACCTCGGCATCGCGCAGAACTGGGACCGATCGACAGGGTACGCCCAAGGAGAAATCCTCGTCTGCATGGCCGGCGACGATGTCTCGCGCCCCGATAGGCTGGACAAAGTCGTGGCGGTCTTTGAGGCGGAGGCGGCGGCGCAGGCGGTCGTCAGCCAGGTGCGAGTCATCGATCGGGATGGCCGGACGATCCGGGACAGGTTCGAGTCAGGAAGCCGCCGGGCCGGACTGTTATGCAGGAATCCCGCGATGAGCGGCTACGCTTTTTGGTCCGATGTCCCGGTGATCGGAGCCTCTGCGGCCTATCGTTCCGGGGTCGTGAGGAATCTCGGCGCTATCGAGCATGCCGCATCGGAAGATAACTCCAGTTTCTACCGAGCGTTGCTCACGGGGGGAGTATGGTATTTGCCCGAAGCCTTGGTGGATTGGCGTTGGCACGGCCGCAACGCATCCAACGGGGCCGGCCATCCCGATGAAGATCCGGCCGTCTCCGTCGCAAGGCATGCCCAGCGGGCGCGTGCGGAGTACGATGCTTGCCGGCAATACCGGGCCGATGCCGCGAAAGTTCATTCGAGCGGCCTGCTCGGGGCCAAAGCCTACGCCTCGGAACTCCGCAGGATCGAGCTCTTGGAGTCGCTCCTGATGCTGGGCTGGAAGTCAGCCGACCCCGCCCAATCATTCCGGTCCGTCCTCGCGAGCGCCCTTCGCCACGTGATCGCTGAGCGCTTTCGCCCCAGGGCATTGGGCTATGCGCTGCGCTCGCTATTGAAGGCCGCTTCTCCGGTAAAACTGAGAGCCCTCATCCATCGTCGTTCCCGCTGAGCCCCCCGAAGGCTGATCCGGTCTGCAGGAAAGTCCTGCTCCGGGTGCCCGCAGCGGATCAAGGGTGATCACCCCGCCTCGTTCCACCCTGTCGTGACGGGGTCCCGGCCCGGCCCGCCGCATCCCTGGCCCGCTGGCCAGATCACGCCGCATCAATCGGGCCAACCGCGTCGCTTGATGCCGGCCTTGCCCATTCCCCAACCCATGCCCGAGCTCGCCACCTTCGCGCTATTCGCTTACCGCCACGAAGCATTCGTGGCGGAGGCCATCCGTTCGGTGGCGAAGCAGACATATCGCCCATTGGAATTGGTCATCACCGACGACGCCTCGCCGGACGAAACTCGCCGGAAGATCGACGAAGCCCTGCGGGACTTCCCGGCCGATATCCCGGTCATCCGCATCGATCATCCGCAGAATCAGGGAATCCCCGGCGTCATCAACGCCGCGGTGCGTCAAGCCTCCGGGCGGGTCATCGTCTTCGGTGCCGGCGATGACGTTTCCGAGCCGGAACGTGTCGCCCGGACCATGCGGGTTTTTGCCGATCCCCGCGTCGCATTTGCCCACACCGCGGTCAGCGTCATCGACGAGGAAGGTGAACTGGTCCGAGGACGGGAAGGGGCGGGCCATCGGGATGCGGAGCTTTCCCTGGTGGGGATGCTGCTGGGCACGGACGCCCCCATCCTCGGCGCCACCTGCGCCTATCGCGTCGATGTGTTCCGCGAATTCGCGGAGTTGCCGCCGCAGATCCTGCGGGAGGATGTCATCCTGCCTATCCGCGGACTGATCCTGGGCGAAGGTCGTTTCATCGCCAGCAAGCTGGTCCGCTACCGTACGCATGCGGGCAATCTGCACAGCCCCGCGCATGCGCAGTCCTCGGCCGAGATGGTCCGGCGCAACCTCAGGTTCGCCGATGACCGGGAGGCATTCTGCGCGCAACTCAGCGCGGACATCGCGAAAGCCCGGGCTGGCGGACGTATCCTGCCGGACGAACTGGACGTTTATCTTCGTCAGGAAGCGGCCTATTCCGCGGTCGAGCAGCGTCTGCTCAGGACCAAGTCTTTGTTTGTTCGGGCCGGGCAAGTCGCGCTTGCCTGGTCGCTTCGCCGGGTCGGTACGGTCAAGGCGATGAAATTATTCACGCTTTTCGTCACCCCTTTCCTTTATGCGCCGGTACTCAAGGCATGGATTCGTCTGAGTGAACGTAAACGTCAGATACGCCATGGTTAAGACACCCACAGAGAAGAGCCAGCTGCCCATGAACGACCTCGCTTTCTCATGGAATGGTCTGCCGCAATATGCGGCCAGGCTTTTGGCGGCCGCAGGGCGGGAATTTGGCCGGTCCTTCCCCGTCATCGGCTCCCGCCCGGCTGTTCCGGTAGGTGGCATGGAGGAAGCGCTCGGCTGGCCCGCGCATTGGCTCGACGCCACGCGCCCCGTTTCATGGCAAGACCTCGGGCTATCTGTGCCCGGAGTCTTTTTCCAATCAGGCTGGGCATACCCGGCATTCAATGCCTTGGGAGACGAAGTCCGCGCCGCCGGCGGCAAGGTCTGTCTCCTGATGGACAATAATTGGCGGGGGGATTTCCGCCAGTGGCTCGGGGCGCCTTGGTTCCGGCTTTGCCAACGCCGCAAGTTCGCCGCCATCCTGGTGCCGGGCAAGTCCGGCCGGAGATTGGCCCGTTGGTACGGCATGGACGAACGGCTGATTCACGAGGGCATGTATGGCGCCGACCCCGCCTTGTTCCACGATGGGCCTCCCCTGGCCGAAAGACCTAAGCGGGTTCTTTTCGTCGGGCAGTACATCGACCGGAAAGGCTGCGTGCCGCTGGCCCGGGCTTTCGCCCGCGTCGCCCACCGGCTCCCGGATTGGGAACTCTGCCTGTATGGGAGCGGACCCTTGCAGTCTGCGATCCCCTCGCACCCGCGCATCAAGGTCCATGGCTTCATCCAGCCGGAGCAACTAGGCTCGCTTTACCGCCAGGCCCGCATCTTCGCCCTCCCTAGTTTCTCGGAGGCGTGGGGCGTGGTCGTCCATGAAGCCGCGCTGTCCGGCTGCCAGCTCCTGCTTTCGGACGCGATCGGTTCGGCGGAAGATTTCGCGACCCCGGCCAATGCCCGGCTGTTCCGTCCCGGCGAAGAAGCCGGCCTGGCCGCCGCCTTGATCGATCTCGCCACGTCGCCAGACCTTGGGGCGGCGCAGGCCGCTTCGCTCACCGCCGCCGAGAGCCATGGACCGGCGGTCTTCGCTCGCCGGGTCGGGGAGATTATCCGGCAGCTGTCCTGAATCGTCTCGCTCAGGCCTCCGGGCATGCAAGCCGCGCCACCTGCGCGGCTTTTTTGTGCCCCTTTTAGGTGGTAGTGGTTGGCGGTTAGCGGCTGGGAAAACAAATCTCGCCGCCTGCCACCCGGAGCCGCCACCCGCCACCCGGAACGATTCACCCCGGCCAATCATCCGGTCTCCGGTTTTCTTTTGAGCCCTGCCGATAGCATCCCTTGTCAACGGGCCAACTTGCCAACGAATCGACTCGTTTTGTCTCGTTCCGGCCAACCGGCCAACGGGTCAACGGCTCGACTCATCTTGCGCCTTCGCTTCCTGGCCCGCACAATCTGCCCGATGCCCCGCCTCTTGGCCTTCAACTGCCTCCTGCTGCTCGCCGTCACCTTGCGCGCGGGCGGATTATTCGAGGCCGGTACCTGGGCTCCGGTCGTACTCCCGGCGACGCCGGAGACGGAGGAATGGTACGCCGCCCAGACCTTGCTCGATTGGTGCGAGCGCGTCACCGGCGTCCGCCCGGAACTGATCGCGGAGCAACCTGGGGTCGCCTTGCCCGCCCGCGGGCTCTTCGTCGGTCGCACCGCCGCGTGGCAGGCGTTGCGGCGCCCGCTACCCGACGTGGAGGGCGACCTGCTGGTACGCGACGTCAAAGGCGAGGCGGTCTTCCTGCTCGGGACGAATCCGCTCGCGACCCGCGCCGCGGTCGGCCGGTTCTGCGAGCAAGCGCTCGGCGTCTGTTTCGCTTTTCCCGGCCCGCGAGGCGCCGATTGGGTCATGCGGTCGTCGGTGGGCGTGCCTGCCGCCGAACGTTGCCGCCCGGCCTTCGCGTGGCGCGAGATCTCCGGCCTGTCCAACGAGCTCTCCCAGGAATGGGCCTATAACGTCGGCTACGGCAAAGCCCCGGAGTTTTCGCACGGCTTCTTCCGCGCCTTCAACCAGGAGGTCTTCGCCGATTTCCTGGAAGATTTTGCGAACTATCGCAGCCGGGAGGATCCTCACGAACAAACCGCCAACGCCTCCCCCCGGCCCCGCCGGACCGCCGAGCGCAAGGCGCAGATCGATCCGCGCCGTCCGCGCTTCGACCCTTTCGTGCGGAAATATTCCAGGACGGACCCCTTCTTCGAGGCTTCCCCGTTTTACGATGAAAGGTGGTGGGATGGGGATGTTTGGCCGCGGCCGAAGCCCGACTTCAACGGGTACGATCCGATGCCGCGCCTCAAGGTCCCGTCGGCGGTGGAAATTGGCGCGCGCTACACCCGCGAGTGGTTCCACCAGCACCCCGGTGCGTTCAGCGTGCCGTTCGGCGTCAATGACACCTTGCACTTCCTCGGCTCCCCGACGTCCGAGGGTTGGTATCGCGACCGTCCGGTGCGGACCGATTACGTGATGGGCTACCTCAACGAAGTCGCCCAGTCGTTCTGGGAACCGTCAGGTGACCTTTCCGGCCTGCGTCACGCCATCGGGACGTTGGGCTACCTGCAGACCTTGCGCGCCCCGACGATCCGCCTGCACCCGGCGATCTTCCCCTGGATCTGCGCCGACCGCAGCGCCTACGCCAACCCCGACTTCGCCGCGATGGAATCGGTCAACCTCGCCGCCTGGGTGCGTTCAGGTGTCCGACGGGTCGGCGCTTATGATTATTGGTACGGGGTCGACTACACCGTCCCGCGCGTGTCTTTCCGGGCGCAGGCCGACGCCATCCGCACGGTGCACGCCGCCGGGGTCGTCGGTTGGTACGCCGAGCTGGCCCCGCTCTGGGCCTTCGACGCCCCGAAGGCTTGGTTGGGCGCGAAGCTCCTGCAGGATCCCGGTCAGGATGCGGAGGCCCTGCTCGCGACCTGGTTCGCCGCGGCCTACGGTCCCGCGGCCGTGGAGATGCGTGCGGCTTACCGTGTCCTCGAGGGCGCGTGGGAACGCGACGCGCGCGCCGGGGGGGTCGACCAGTGGATCCGCCATTTTCGTACAGAGGGGTCGACCTTCGTGCTCACCTCGGCGGAGCTCGCCGCGGTCTCCGCGCGGGTCGATCGGGCGCGCGGTCGCCTCCTCGCGGTCCAGGACAAGCCCACGTTCCGGCTCGCCAACCAACGCTGGCGCTTCGAGCAGTTCGCCGAGGCCTGGGCCTTGAGTTGTGCCTTCCGCGGTGTTGTCGCGACCCGTCGCGCCGCCGATCCGGCCAACGCCGCCGAAGCCGTCGCCCAGCTCAGCGCCTTATCCGCCGCCGAGTCCGCCTACCGACGGGCGGAGTCCACCTTCAACACCGCGTGGGGGGCGTATGGACTCCCGGTCGCCTGGAGCCGTTTCGCCGCCACCAATCCTCGCCCCGAGTGGCTCGACGCCGCCATGCCCTACGGTTTCGCGCGGGTGGCCGGACCTACGCGACGGGCGCTCGCCACCTGGGCCGCCGGCGACACGCTCGGCAACGGCGCCGTGCTCTGGAGGCTCGCCCAATTGCCGGAAGACCGCGAACGTCGCCAAGCGCGCATGGAGCACACCAAGGACCGTAATCACGACGGCGCTTACTTCATCGGCGAACTTAGCCCGAGTCGGCGTAACCAGGTGAACGGGCGTCCGGAGGATGAGTCGACCAACTACAACGCCCATATCCTCGCCCCGGCCGGAAAGATCAAAGGGGTTCCCTACACGAATAGAGGAGATGTCGGCAGCGGTTGGAGCGACCGCCTCGTCCCCGGCTTCATCCTGGATTTTCAAGTGGAGCTGGATGCGGCGAAGACCCGCGACCCCGAAGCCAAGGCTCGGCTGGTGCTGACTTTCACCGACGGGAAAAAGACGCGGACGATCGCGCAGGAATGCCGCCCGACCGGCGGACGCTTGGTGGTGGAAGTTCCCGACGGCTTCGAATGGGGTGTTGCTGGTCAACCCGACGACTGGCGCGGGGAAATCAAGTATTCGCTCCGGTATGAACTGACCTTCGAGAAGGAGGTTGCGGTCAAGGAGATCGACCTTGTGCTGTGGAGCCCTCGCCGCTGAGCCATGGTCAAGCGCCTCTTCGACATCTTCTTCGCCCTCGGCTGGCTCGTGCTCTTCACCCCGCTCATGCTGGTCGTCGCCGGACTCGTCCGCCTGAAACTGGGTTCCCCGGTGCTCTTCATCCAGGAACGCCCCGGGCTGCGCGGGCGGCCCTTCCGCATGGTGAAATTCCGCACCATGACCGACGAGCGCGGCCCCGATGGGCAGCTCCTGCCCGACGAGGTGCGTCTCACCGCCTTCGGGAAATTCCTCCGCGCCTCCACCCTCGACGAGTTTCCCGAGATGTGGAACGTGCTCGTCGGCGACATGAGCGTCGTCGGCCCGCGCCCGCTCCTGATGCGCTACCTCCCGCGTTACGACGCCTTCCAGGCCCGGCGCATGGAAGTGAAGCCCGGCGTCACCGGCTGGGCCCAGGTCAACGGCCGTAACGCCCTCAGCTGGGAGCAGAAGTTCGCCTACGACGTCTGGTACGTCGACCACCGCACCCTCTGGCTCGACCTGAAGATCGTGGTCCTGACCTTCTTCAAGGTCTTCGCGCGCTCCGGCATCAACTCGGACAAAGCGGCGACGATGGAGGAGTTTTGGGGA
>JACCDI012241372.1_pt1 | contig 12688 bp, 14 predicted proteins | sample 7442791 | NCBI WGS metagenome assembly JACCDI01 (sample SAMN15323434, study PRJNA562643) | freshwater metagenome | isolation source: river surface water | place: USA:Blue River Watershed | collected 2017-08-15
TCAGCATTGTCTTGAGTTGATCTTTAATTTCAGCCATCGGTGGGATCTTAGCGTCGCGCACATCTTCAAGCTGAATAATGTGCCAGCCAAAAGATGTCTTCACGGGCTTATCAGTCATCTGACCTTTTTTCAGAGATGTCATCGCCTTGGAGAACTCAGGAACGAGAGCCTTATCGTTTACCCAATCGAGATCGCCACCATTTGCGGCTGAGCCCGGATCTTTGGAGTTTGCCTTTGCGAGATCTGCAAAACTTGCTCCAGCCTTAATCTTGGCAATCAGAGCTTTTGCATCGGACTCTTTCTCAACCAAAATATGACGTACTTTGTATTCTTTGCCACCATATTGGCTCTTGAGGGCATCGTAGGCGGTTTTGTAATCTTCATCCGTAATACCACCTTTATTGATGTAATCATCAAATAGGGCGCCTACTAAGACCCCTAGACGCGCTTGATCGAGTTGATCTTTTACCTCTTCATTTGGGGTCACGCCACGTTTATCCGCCTCCTGAACAATTAACTCACGGGTTATCAGTAGTTCACGGCCTTGTTCACGGATTTTTGGATCCGTTGCGGATTGGCCAGAGTTTTTAATCAAGCGATCGAGTTGCGCTTTAGGAATTGGTTTGCCGTTCACAATCGCCGCATTTTGCGCAATTGCAATAGTGCTAATAAAGGTAGCGGAGATAACAAGCAGAATTTTTTGTAAGAAAGACATGAAATTAACCGAAATATCTAAAACTAGAATTATCCCTCATTTGGCGCCAAGGCTTGTATTGCCAAGGCATGGATCTCTTGCGGTATGTAGTCTTTGAGCGCATCGTAGACTAAACGATGACGAGCCACACGGCTGAGTCCATTGAAAGATGCTGCGGTCAGAGTTATTCGGAAGTGCCCAGCGCCACCTGCGGCTCCAGCATGACCGGCATGCAAATGGCTCTCGTCTTCAATTTCAAGTTGAGTGGGGTTAAGTTGCTTCTCAAGTGCAACTCTAAAAAGAGTAATCCGTTCTTGATTGTTCATGATGCTTGATCACTATCAAGATGACGGCTTAGCCAAAGTCCTTGAGCAAGGATGAATGCAATCAACAAGCCAATACCACCAAATAGCTTGAAATTAACCCATACATCTTCGGAGAAGGTGTAGGCAACGTATAAATTGAGAACACCCATGAAGAAGAAAAAGGCTGCCCATGCATGATTGAGTTTGATCCAAACGGAAGGAGGGCTCTCAGGCTTTAAGGTAACTTGTTTTTCCATGAGGCTCTGGATCCAATTCTTCTTAAAGAATTGCGCACTAAAAAATAGCACTGCGGCAAATAACCAATATAGAACGGTTGGTTTCCACTGAATAAAGGTTTTATCTTTGAGTAATATGGTCAAGCCGCCAAATACAACAATCAAAACTAAGCTTGCCCATTGCATACCTTCAATCTTTTGCTTGCGAGCATAAAGCCATACGATTTGAGCAATGGTTGCAATGATTGCAACAATCGTGGCGACATAAATATCAGCAAGCTTAAATGCCACAAAAAAGAGAATGACCGGGAAGAGGTCAAATAAAAATTTCTTCATGATGATTTGTTAGGCTCAGCGTTATTACTGGGTTCAAAACGCAAGGATGCGGAGTTAATGCAGTACCGCAAACCGGTTGGCATAGGACCATCGTCAAATACATGACCAAGATGAGCATCGCACTTGGAGCAACGCACTTCAGTCCGAATCATGCCATGCGTGGTGTCACGATGCTCTGAAATCGCAGTCGAGTTAATTGGGGTGTGGTAGCTTGGCCAGCCACAACCTGCATCAAATTTGGTTGAGGAAATAAATAATGGGGTGCCACAGCAGATACACCGATAAGTGCCGTTTTCCCAATGATCCCAGTAGCGCCCAGTAAAGGGTGGTTCAGTAGCGGCGCGTCGTGTGACACGATACTCAATATCGCTGAGTTCTTGTTTGTATTGTTCGTCGGTCTTTTGCATGGGGTTGATTGTAAAGAAGCTTACGAGGAGCAGCTGAGAACTAAATCCTCTAATTCACGTGGGGGAGGGGCGGCATAACGCTCGTTCCCCGTTTGCTCTGAAAATGGATCTTGCAAAATCGTAAGTAGCTTTTGTACTTCCGAGAAATCATCCTGCTGAGCTTTTTCAATCGCTTCTTGAGCAAGGTAATTGCGAAGAATATATTTAGGGTTGGTATTCAGAATATTTTGCTGTCGCTCAGACTCAGAGCGAGTCTCGAGTCTTAAGCGATCTAAATAGGTTTGTATCCATGCATCAAACGCATCACGATTAAGAAAATGATCTCGCAAGGGATTACTCTTGATATCTCCCTGTGCGTTCACGGAAGCAAATAAGCGGAAGGTGTTTGTGAAATCAACCCGATTCTCATGCATTAGTTTTAAGAGATTCTCGATCAAGTCTTTATCACCATCATGCTTCTCAACTAATCCGAGCTTGTTTCTAAACTGATTCAACCAGGCAGCCTGATAGTGCTCTGGAAATTTTTCTAAGATCGTTTGTAAAGCATGTTGCGCATCCTCGGCGCTTTGCTCTCTCTCGAAAATCGGCATCATGCCGCCGGCTAAACATGCCATGTTCCAATGCATGATTTGGGGTTGACGCTGATACGAGTAGCGACCATGCGTATCACTGTGATTGCAAATGTGATCGATCTGAAAACGATCCATGAACCCAAATGGACCATAATCAATTGTTAAGCCAAGAGCACTGATGTTATCGCTATTGAGAACGCCATGACAAAAACCAAGCGCTTGCCAGTGCGCAACCAATTTTGCTGTTCGTTCGCTAATTGCTGAGAACAAGGATAAATAAGGATCCCCTGAATCTTGGCACTCTGGGTAATGATGGTTCAGTAAGTAATCTGCTAACTCAACAAGGCGATCGGTTTGGCGAGCGGCAGCAAAATGCTCAAAATGTCCAACCCGAATAAAACTCGGTGCTAGACGCGTGCAAACTGCGGCGGTTTCTAAGGTCTCACGCATCACGGGTCGCTTAGATCCAGTGACCGCCAACGCTCTACTGGTAGGCACGCCTAATGCATGCATGGCTTCGCTGCATAAAAACTCACGGATTGAAGAGCGCAATACTGCACGCCCATCTCCCATTCTCGAGTAGCGAGTAATGCCTGAGCCTTTGAGCTGAAGCTCATAAGGTCCGATGTCACCCAACAAAATGGCGCGACCGTCTCCAAGTTGGCCTGCCCAAACTCCAAATTGATGGCCGCTGTAAGCAGTAGCAATCGGAGTGCTAAAGGTCTGCTCTTGTGTAATCAAACTATTGCCGCTAAGGACTTCAAGCCAGCGTGGATCGGCTGGTAATCCCGATGCGTTTAGTGCAATGCCGAGCTGTTGAGCGAGATCAGTTGTGAACCCAACCCAATACGGATCGGGCAGGGGTGTGGGCAATACGTGTTGACAGGTGTCATCACCCTGAAGAGGAAACGCCATGGTTTAAACCGAGTAATTTGCCCAAGCCGAGCCAATTAAATTGCCGGTAATAACCTCATGCGCAATTACACCCTTGGCATCAAATCGTCTCTCCACCATTTCGTAATTGCCGTCGTTACGAACCCGTAAGACTGTACTTGAGCGAGTTCCGTAATGCTCAGTCCGAATAAACGCTGCAGACAGCGCCTTTTCCCATTCGAGACTTACACCAGTACTTGGTAGCTCTCTATCGGGCGCTTGGTGATCATCGGCTAGTAGGTTGAGGTAAGGATCGGCGTTTTTGAGTTGACCGCCATCCATGGCTAGGGTTTGGGCAAAAGCAGCGATGCGGTGGTTTACCTTTGGCCATGGTGTATCCAACATGGCATTCGATAGCCCATACACACCAGGTTGGAGTGCCTGGCTGGGGAAGGTTTTGCGAGCACGGATTGCCTTACCCATCAACACGCGGTTACTAACCCAATGCATCTGGGCTTGGCTAGGATCGCTAAGATCAGCCATGAGTAAATTAAAGCCGTTGTATTGATCAAACCGTTTGCTGTGTTTCTCGACAAAATGCCCTGGCTTCTCAGAGCCCGTGAGGTACATCAAGGGCAGTTCACCACGTGTACGAGCATCGGGTTTTTTCTCACTGGGCGAACGCACATTGGTTAGTGCCGAGAACTTGCCATTCTTGTTAAGACCGAGCCAAGTACCGGGGCTGCCAATCACGTCAGCGTGGTCTCGACCGGCGAGTACATCGGGGTGTTCGGGCCACCATGCAATCCCAGTGGTATTCCGCTCATAGAACTCATCGCGGTTGGCTGCCACCACCAAGGGGTATTTAGGGTGTGATTTCCAGGCGAATAATATGAGGCACATACCAATAATATGCCTGAATTAGATTTCAATGAGGGAATATGGCAAATTCCCTAATTGGAGCGGGGGGCCATCACTCTTCGCTAAATGCAATTTACCGCTTTGAGCCAATTCAGTTTTGCACTCGATTTGCAGGTCAACCCAATCGGGTGACTGAGGATTAACGGCAGATAAGACAATCATTCCGGCAGGCTGACCAGGGTCACTCTCATGAATGATTTCCGTAGCAGGAGAGCACGCATTGATTGGGCTTTGAACTCTCGCTAAGTAAAGACGACGCTTAATTACACCGCGGTACTGACTGCGCGCGACAACTTCTTGACCCGGATAGCATCCTTTTTTGAAATCAACCCCACCCACAGATTCCAAATTAATCATTTGAGGAACAAATTGATCTTGGGTCGGATGAACAATGCGTGGAATGGCGCTTGCAATTTCTGCACTATCCCATAAAGAGCGTGATTGATCATTGGCGATTACAAGATCTTGCTCAGAGGCAAATACGATTCGCTCAGTATGGCTCTGACTAGCGGGGTGGCGCATGGTAAGTGCAATCGCATCTTTAGGTAAATACGGACTGAGATTAGGAATTGATTCCAATGCGCCATAGACATGCCAACGATCGCTAACATCGCTCACGGTTACTTTCGAGCGCAACACAAACATGGAGAGGCGTTTTGCAAACATTGCTGCAAGATCGCGTGAGACAAAAAAAGCATAACGCGAGGTCTCTTGATGCTCTAATAAACAAATCCAGCCAGACGCAAGTAAACGACCCTTCGCACTGCAATACCCTGTAAACCTCACGCCGGAGTTTGATTGTGCAATGACTCCTGATGGTGTGATTGTCAATCCTAAAACTGAGTTAGTAAGTTGTCCTTGTAAAAAAGCCGATGCATCTTGACCCTCGATCAAAATGAGACCCCAATCGGGTAAACGACAAATCTTTAGTTGCTCCATGAAATCAATACCAATCTGTAATAGGCTTTTATCATAGTGCTATGCCTGAAAACTTTCTGAGTCACTCATTTCCACGATTGCATCTATGGCTCTAATCAGCAAAAAAACGCGATCCAGATTAATGCTTGGTTTTATAGCAATCTTGAGCATCGTTTGTTTGTACTACGTACTTTTGTTCACGTGGAGCGTAGTTCCTGCGCCGGATCAGAGCAAAGATGGTTCCAGTTTGCGCTTTAAGGTCTTGCCTAAATCTGGGGTCTCAAAAATTGGGGCGCAATTGCAAGAGCAGGGGATTCAAGTACCTGTTTGGATCTTTCAACTGGGTGCACGTTCTTTATGGGTGGGCTCCAATCTCAAACCGGGCACTTATGCCTTTCCCGCCAATGCTAGTTTAGGGACCATTCTTTTACAAATGGCACGGGGTGATCGTATTCGTGAGGTCGTCAAAATTATTCCTGGGATGCCAATTTGGCAAGTACGTGCTGCTATTGATACTCACCCAGCCTTGATTCATGAAACAAAACAAATGAGCGATGCCCAGTTGGCAAAGTTACTGGGCGCTGATCATCGAAGCGTAGAGGGCTTACTGTTTCCTGATACCTATGTGTTTGATCCGGACGATGCTGACCGCAGTATTTATCAACGTGCATATACCGGTATGCAAAAGCAATTAGCTAATGCCTGGGAAATTTATAAAAAGAATTATCCAAACGATGGGGTCATTAAAAATCCGTATCAATTATTGATATTGGCGTCGATTATTGAAAAAGAAACGGGACAAGCCTCTGAGCGTAATTTGATCTCGGCGGTTTTTCATAATCGACTCAAAAAGGGGATGATGTTGCAAACCGATCCTACCGTGATTTATGGAATCGGGCCCCGATTTGATGGGGATATTAAGAAAGCTGATCTGCGCCGCGACACTCCCTACAATACCTATATGCGTTTCGGATTACCCCCCACACCCATTGCCATGCCATCCAAAGAATCCTTATTGGCAGCTGCGCAACCTGCCCAGTCAGCGGCCTTGTACTTTGTGGCAAAAGGCGATGGCAGTAGCCATTTTTCTGGAAGTCTGAAAGAACATGAGGCGGCGGTTGATCGGTATCAACGCACTCCTGCCAAAGTTATTACCAAATCCACGAGGTGATCTTTGACATCGATTAATCGTCCAGGATTTTTTATTAGCTTTGAAGGAATCGATGGCGCAGGCAAGAGCACACATCTTGAAGCGTTCACTAATCATTTGCGTAAACGCTATCCTGATAAAGAGGTTGTATTAACTCGTGAACCGGGTGGAACCACTTTAGGAGAAAAATTACGCGATCTTCTATTGCAAGAGCCAATGCACATTGAGACCGAGGCTTTGTTGATGTTTGCAGCTCGTAGAGAACATCTTGCCCAACTGATTGAGCCAGCTCTAAAGGCCGGCAAAATTGTGGTTACTGATCGTTTTACTGATGCCAGTTTTGCCTACCAAGGGGGCGGTCGTGGCTTAGACCTCTCCAAACTCAATGCCCTTGAACGCTTGGTGCAGGGTAGGGGAGATTCGTTGATTCAACCAGACATTACTTTTCTGTTTGATCTTCCCGGCTCAGTTGCCGAGGAGCGGCGTTCCAAAGCAAGAACCCCCGATAAGTTTGAGAAGCTGGATTTGGCGTTTTTTGAGAAAGTCCGTAATGAGTACCTGCGGCGCGCCAAAGCGGATCCGCAGCGATTTATTCTGATTGATGCCATGCAGACACCAGAAGCAATTTGGAAAGTCTTGTCAGAAACTCAGTTCAATTATTAACCCAGATTATCGATCTAAAGGATTGATTCCTATTGATTATTTATTGATAGTTTTTAACTAAATCGCATGGCAATAGAAAATTCCAATAGTCAATCCAGCCTTGTTTATCCTTGGCTGCAAAAGGCTTGGGAGCAATTTGAGTTGGACTCTTTACCCCAAGCGATTCTGTTGCATGGCCAAAAGGGTCTTGGAAAATTTGACTTTGGATTGACCCTAGCTCAAGCCATTTTGTGTGAGGCCGATTTATTCACAACTGGAGAAAAACCCTGCAGACAATGCCAAGCGTGTCGGTGGTTTGAGACCGGTAATCATCCTGATTTCATCGCTTTGCTCGCTCCAGCGTATCGAGGTCGATTAACGCTTGCCGAGCTGGAAGGAACAACTGCCGCACCAAGTCCAGAACCCGAAGAGAAGGAAGAGGGTGAAGGTAAAAAAGAGAGTGCCTATATCAAGATTGCCGAGGTTCGAGACGCCATGAGCGGAATCCATGTGGCTAGTCACCGTGGGGGCAGACGGGTGGTGTTGATTTATCCCTTAGAGAGTTTGCGAGATGACGCTGCAAATACCTTACTGAAATCCCTCGAGGAGCCCAACCCCGAGACTATTTTTATTCTAATTAGCGACCGACTCGATCAAGTCTTGCCAACCATTCGCTCGAGGTGTCAGTTAATTGCCTTACCCAAACCAACACGGGAGCAGGCCTTAGAGTGGCTCAAATTGAGCCTAGCCGATCTAAAGGATTTAAAAATTAGTGCAGAAGAAATTGAGGCAACGCTTGATGAACAGGCAGGCTCTCCCTTAAGCGCAAAAGAACTCATCCTGGCACGACACGAGGGCGATGATAAAGACGGTTTAGGTTTGATTGCTTCAGCATCACGCACGATGTTAGAGGCTCTCAGTAAGGGTCGGGCAATCCCATGGTTAGAGTGTGCTGAGAAGGTTCAAAAAGCCCCCTACAGTGCATTACTAACTTGTTTACAACGCTGGTTATTTGATCTTCAAACCGCCCATCAGTTGGGCGAGTTAAGGTACTACCGCCGTCACGCAAAGCAGATTCAGTCTCTTGCCGGACAACTTCATCTAGCAAGGGCGCAACGCCTTTGGAACACGGTTGTGGCCGCTCGTAAGCACGAGAATCATCCGCTATCCACACGGGTTCAAATGGAATCCATGCTCTTGCAATATCAACAGATATTTGGGGACTAAAATGTCACCCAATGTTTATTGATTCACACTGCCATCTCGATTTTCCGGAGTACCAAGAGCGCTTACCTGAAGTGCTTGAGAATATGGCGCGCGCCAAGGTTAGTCATGCTTTGTGCATTTCGGTGGACATTCCCGATTTTCCTAAGGTAAAAAAATTAGCGCACTCGCATCCCAATTTGTTTGCATCGGTTGGAGTACATCCCGATTATGAGGACACCCCTGAACCGACTCTAGAGTTTTTGGTCGAAGAGGCCAAAGATTCAAAGGTCATTGCAATCGGTGAAACCGGTTTGGATTATTACCGCATGGGGGATCGTTCTTATCAATCGATGGAGTGGCAGCGAGAGCGCTTTCGAATCCATATTCGGGCTGCACTTGCTTCTAAGAAACCTTTGATCATTCATACACGATCAGCGTCAGAAGATACCTTAGCGATTATGCGGGAAGAGGGTGCCAGCAAAATTGGTGGGGTGATGCACTGCTTTACGGAGAGCTACGAGGTTGCTAAAGCGGCTATTGATCTTGGCTTCTACATCTCCTTTTCGGGGATTGTGACCTTCAAGAATGCTAAAGATTTACAAGCAACCTGCAAAGCACTTCCAATCGAGCGCCTATTAATTGAGACCGACTCGCCATATTTAGCTCCGGTACCGCATCGGGGTAAAACCAATGAGCCGGCCTGGGTCTCACACGTTGCCGCCTTTATTGCTGAATTAAAAGGGGTCTCCATCGAGTCGATTGCGGAGCATACCACTAAGAATTTTTATCAATGTTTTCAATTAAATAGAAGTTATTTATGAAGCGTTATCGTAGATTACTAGTATTTACCTTTTTGCTGGCTTTAAGCCCAATTTCTCTCTCTCAAACAGAGGATCAAATAAATCGGATGGCAAAAGCTGTTCAATTTGATGATTTGGCAGAGGTTAAGAAGCTACTTCAGGCCGGTATTAGCCCAAACTTATTGGTTCGAGGTGGTAATCCCATCGCCATTTATGCGGTGCGGGAGAACGCGAGGCAGACCTTGGATTACCTTTTAGCCCTCAAGAATCTTGATGTTGACCAGCCCAATCTATCGGGTGAAACGGTCTTAATGATGGCTTCTTTAAACGGACTTTTGCCAGAAGTTAGGGTTTTGGTTGATAAGCGGGGCGCTGATATCAATAAAACAGGTTGGACACCCTTACATTACGCCTGCACCAATGGCCACCTTGAAATCGCCGAATTTTTGATCAATAAGGGCGCCAAAGTGAATGCTCTGTCTGAAAGCGATACGACACCGCTCATGATGGCCGTTCGCTCTGGGAATATCCGTCTTGTGCGCCTGTTACTCGATCGCGGCGCAGATCTTCAAATACGCAACCACCAAGGCTTTAGTGCCATCGATGTAGCCGATCTATTTAATCAAGAAGAAATCTCACAGGGGCTTCGATCACGCTGGGAGAAGCTTTATAAAACTAAGTACGAGGGCGGCCCAAAGCCTGTTTTGGTTGAATCTAAGCCTAAAGGCTAGGCGTTGTTGATACTGCTATCTGCGTATAATCATTATTATGTCAAATAAGATAAATATGCCATAAGTACTATGGTCGATCTTCCAAACTTCTTTACCCTCTTCGATCGAGTTAGTAGCAGCCTGCCACTGAATGAGCTGTCGATTGTCTTCTTTACGGCTATTGGAATGCTGGTTGCGCATGCGCTCGTAATCTTGCTGGTTGGCAAGATTTACCAAATGCTTATCGACTGGGCCGATCAAAGAGGGATGTTTTGGTTATCCATCCCTTTTTATATGATTGCCGTGGGATTCATCTTAATGACCCATTTCATCGATATTGTGGTTTGGTCCTATGCGCTGATTGCTCTAAAAATCTTTGAGGTGGATACCAATGCCTTTTACTTTGCCGGAGAGATGTATACCACCCTAGGCTTTGGGAACTTCCCATTGCCCGAGAACTGGAGAATATTGCCCATCATGGTGGCATTTAGCGGAATATTCTCAGCCTCGATGTCTGGAGCAATACTCTTCAACATGATTGGCCAGATTATTCGTAAAAGCCAGAGCAAGTAGCTCTATTTAGGCAAATCGGCGATAGGGTCGACTTGCTTAAAAAACAACTCAAAGGTCCTGCCTTTTTCATTCTCAAGGCGTACCCTGCCCGGTATCCAACCAAAATCTCTTAATAACCAAATGTCATTGCGTCGTTTCTTATCAGCCTCTTTTACGGGTAAACGTTTGTAATGCCGCAAAACCATGGGCCCCATGGTTGTTACGGCATCTGACAGTTCCTCCCCCTGACTCTGAAAGCGCCAAATCTCGACCGTATCCAGGTTTGCAATCGGAATTTCACGAACGGTGCCCTTCTCATCAATCTTATCGTCGCCTCCCAGTAGAGAAGCTAATTGCATCATTAAGCTAAAACGATCTTGTGTACCGGGTGGGATATCTTTTAATTCCTCTGGCTTTTGAGAGAAAAAAAACTTTCCCCCTCCTTTTCCATCGCGATCAAAACGCGTGAATCGTGCCGGACGACTACCTAAGTGCTCGACATAAAAATCAGGTGCCAAACCATAGGCATCAATCTTGCCTCGCGACTCAAAAATAAATGGCCCAAAAAAGGCATAAGGGATATTAATAAAGAGTCGGTAACCTTGATTGGGATCAAACTGCCATTCAATCGATGCGGTTTGTAAATACTGCCCATCTAAATACGCGTCATAGTAATAAACACCCGATTCAGGAACTTTAAAAGGCTGGCCTTGCTGTTCACCCCCACCCTGCCCTTCGCCTCCTGCAGATTCGGTCATGAAGCCATCCCCAACCGCGTTGGAGCTTGCGTCTCTAACCGTTGGTTCTGGCGCCTTGGGCTTACTTAACTGTACTTTTTTGACTTGTTCCACTTTGAGTTCAGCAACAACCGTGTCTTCAAGCGCAGCTGCTTTCGAAAACAAGAACGCTGGAAATCCAAAAAAAAGATAAAAGTGAGCCATGAGCGATATTGCAATCGCAAGAAGCACAATCGTGCGCGGCTTAAGAAGGCGCAAACCGTTCATGAAATAACTTTAAGAGATTACTGCTAGGTCCATCAGACCCAGAAAGGGTCTTGCAGGATACGACTGTCTTTGGGCAGATTGGCTGCTAAGAAATCCATTTGATCGGCAAGAATATTTCTGCCTTTCAGAATCATGTCTTCATACAAACTCGGTGTGTAGGGTGCATATATCAAACTCATCCCTGCTTTTTCTGGAGTGCGGTTTCCTTTGCGCTGATTGCAAGGCCGACAAGAAACCACCAAATTCATCCAGGTGTAACTTCCACCTTTACTATTGGGAATGATGTGCTCGGCCTCAGCATCGTTCTCCGAAATGCGGCAGCCACAATATGCACACAAGCCACGATCACGACGATATAACTTACGTTTAGTAATTGCGGGAACCACATCAAATAAATTAATCTTTGCAGAACCTTTGACTGCAATAATGGAATGAAGCTCAATAATCGATTGTCGGCCGGTAAGACGAGAGATGCCCCCGCGCATCACAGCAATTGGATCGCCTAAGGTCCACGATACGCTGTCATCGGCATAATGACGCGTCGCATCCTCGGCATCAATCCAGCATTGCGGAATACCGCCGGCATCTAACTTCAAAATGCTGAGCACCACCCCTCCTCTCTGCCAAGGAATATGCGCCAAGGCACGCAACCTAACTTAATAGTACTGAGTTTGCCCTAAAAACATGGCTTTTTTCAAGCCCCTCAAGGGTTTAACCTCTGAATAGAAAGGTCTAAGAGGTTTTTGGTCAACCTATTCGGTTGAGCGCTTACAGACCCACTCGCTTCGACCCCACTCCCCTGGATACTCCGCAAATACAAGCCAAATTAACCATTCCGAGAATTTTTTCATGAGTTCCTCCTATTTGTTGGATCTCATTTTGAAATACATGAAGCTCATAAAATGAGCTTTAGAAAATAACGCCCTTCACCCAGATTTTTAGTTGGTGGTTAGTGTCACAAGCCCTTTAGTTAACAAAATACTAATGACAAGATTAATGAGCGCATTGCCCATCAAAAAATAGAGTGAGAAGCGGCGTAAGCGAGACTCAGTAATAAAGCCCCTACGCTCGATATAACCAGCGATCAAAAATCCTGCGATAAACCCAGGAAAACCAACCAGAAGCCATGGCAGCCATGAGAAACCGCCTGTATAGAAAATTGCAAAAACAATTCCGAGTAATGCAAGCCCTGAGACAACAAGAGAAAGAATTGACCGAATGTGACGATAGTCTAATGGGCTTGCGCCTAAATAAAGTGCGACTACAGGACCGCCAAATCCACATGAGCCCAATAAAAAACCTGCGAGCGCACCGATAATGTTGTCTTTCCAGGAACTCAAAACGACTCTAACGTGGGGCTGA